>ENA-OQCO01000184-OQCO01000184.1-human-gut-metagenome-genome-assembly--contig:-NODE-184-length-36871-cov-2.220771_pt1 | contig 36871 bp, 33 predicted proteins | sample MGYA00242500_ERZ504582 | MGnify/ENA primary metagenome ERZ504582 (study PRJEB26092, sample SAMD00036346) | human gut metagenome | host: Homo sapiens | study: EMG produced TPA metagenomics assembly of... | reverse complement strand
TTCCAGCTGCCCGCCGCCGAAAAGCGCATCCGCCAGCAGTTCGGAGACGATGCCGCCCAGCGGCTGCCCCGTGACAACCCGGCGGCCATGCTGGCGCTGGGGGCGCTGCTGGATTACCTCCATGACACCCAGAAAACGGATCTGGAGCACGTAGACCGGCTGGACTACTACCGGCAGGGGCAGTTCATGGAGCTGGATCTGACGGCCCGGCGGAATCTGGAGCTGACGGAAACTCTGCGGGGCAAGGAGAAAAAGGGCAGCCTTCTGTGGGTGCTGGACAAGACCAGGACCGCCATGGGCGCACGGCTGCTGCGAAGTTGGCTGGAGCGGCCCCTGCTGTCCGTTTCCGCCATCGCACGGCGCAGCGACGCCGTGGCGGCGCTGGTGAAGCACACCGTGCAGCGGGAGGAGCTGATCCTGGCCCTCACCGGCATCGGGGACATGGAGCGTCTTATGGGCCGCATCGTCTACGGCAGCGCCGGAGGCCGGGACATGGTGTCCCTGAAAAACGCCATGGATCATCTGCCTGCCATCCGGCAGCAGCTGGCCGCCTTCGAGGGCGGACATCTGCGGGAACTGGGCGCCCGTCTGGATCCGCTGGAGGATCTGGCGGAGGTCATCGGCAGGACCTTGCAGGACGATCCCCCCTTCTCCGTGCGGGAGGGTGAGTTCATCCGGGACGGCTTTGACCCGGAGGTAGACCGGCTGCGGGGCATCCTCCACGGCGGCAAGGGCATCATCGCCTCCATGGAGGCTGCCGAGAAGGAAAAGACCGGCATCCGCACCCTGAAGATCGGCTATAACAAGGTATTCGGCTACTACATCGAGGTCTCCAACTCCTTTAAGGAGTTGGTGCCGGAGACATACATCCGCAAGCAGACGCTGGTCAACGGTGAGCGCTACATCACCCAGGAGCTGAAGGATCTGGAGCACGATATTCTCTCTGCCTCCGACCGGGATGCGGCGCTGGAATATGAGCTGTTCACCCGGCTGCGCCAGACCCTGTGCGATGCCGTGACCCGTGTGCAGGGAGCCGCCGCCGTAGTGGCGGAGCTGGACTGCCTGTGCTCGCTGGCGGCGGTGGCGGTGAAGAACAACTACTGCTGCCCGGTGGTGGACGAGTCCGGGGTCATTGAAATCCATGACGGCCGCCATCCGGTGGTGGAGTGTATGCGCCCCGACGCCATGTTCGTCCCCAATGATACCTATATGGGGGAGAAGGAAAACCGGGCCGCCATCATCACCGGCCCCAACATGGCGGGTAAGTCCACCTATATGCGGCAGGTGGCCCTGATGGTGCTCATGGCCCAGATCGGCTCCTTCGTGCCGGCTAAGGCCGCCCGCATTGGCATCGTAGACCGCATTTTCACCCGCATTGGCGCCTCCGACGACCTGTCGGCGGGGCAGTCCACCTTTATGGTGGAGATGACGGAGGTCAGCGATATCCTCCGCTGCGCCACCTCCCGGAGCCTTTTGATCCTGGATGAGATCGGTCGGGGTACCTCCACCTTCGACGGCATGAGCATCGCACGGGCGGTGCTGGAATACTGTGCCGATCCCAAGAAGCTGGGGGCCAAGACCCTGTTCGCCACCCACTATCACGAGCTGACCGCCATGGAGGGGACCCTCCCCGGCGTGAAGAACTATAACATCGCCGTCAAGACCCGTGGGGAGGATATCATCTTCCTACGGAAGATCATCCCCGGCGGCGCAGACCGCAGCTACGGCATCGAGGTGGCCCGCCTGGCGGGTCTGCCGTCCACGGTAGTCAATCGGGCCAAGAAGATCCTCTGCCAACTGGAGGAAGAAGCCGGGCGGCCCGCCCCGGCGGTGCAGGCGCAGGAGGATCAGGTATCCCTGACGGCCCTGTCGGAGGGGGAGGTCATCGACCAGCTGCGCCGGACGCAGGCGGACACCCTCAGCCCGCTGGAGGCCCTGAACCTGCTGTACGAGCTGAAAAAGAAGCTGAGCTGACGGGAGTTTATCCCGTCCACGAACCTCTATGAAAGGAGTGCTCTATGCCTGATATTCAATGCCTGCCCAGCCACGTGGCGGACCTCATTGCCGCCGGCGAGGTGGTGGAGCGGCCCGCCAGCGTGGCCAAGGAGCTGCTGGAGAACGCCATCGACGCCGGGGCCTCTGCCATTGTGGTGGAGATCCAGCACGGCGGGCTGACCTATCTGCGGATCGCTGACAACGGCTGCGGCATCGACGCCGAGCAGCTGCCCACGGCCTTCCTGCGCCATGCCACCAGCAAGCTGCGGACGGCGGCAGATCTGACCGCCATCGGTACGCTGGGCTTCCGGGGTGAGGCGCTGGCCGCCATCTCCGCCGTGTCACGGGTGGATATCTTCTCCCGGCGGACGGGGGCGGAGACAGGGGCCTCCCTGCATCTGGAGGGGAGCGTCCCCGGTCAGGTGGAGGAGGTGGGCTGCCCGGAGGGTACCACCATCTGCGTCCGGGACCTGTTTTACAACACCCCCGCCCGAATGAAATTCATGAAGAAGGATTCTGCCGAGGGGGCCGCCGTCAGCGGTATCGTGCAGCATCTGGCCCTGAGCCACCCGGAAATCTCCTTCAAGCTCATCCGGGATGGTGTGGAGCTGCTGCATACCCCCGGTGACGGAGACCTGCAGTCGGCGGTGTACGCCGCCATGGGGCGGGACTTCACCATGGGGCTGCTGCCCATCAGCGGCCGCAGCGGCGATATCTCCGTGGAGGGCTTCGTCACCAAGCCCCTCAACGGCCACGGCACCCGTGGCCGCCAGCTGTTCTTCGTCAACGGCCGGTTCATCAAGAGCCAACTGCTGACGGCGGCGCTGGAGGAGGCCTACCGCAACCAACTGCTGAAGGGAAAGTTCCCCGGCTGCGTGCTGCGGCTCACCATGCCCGCCGACCGGCTGGACGTCAATGTCCACCCCGCCAAGACGGTGGTGAAATTTGTCAACGACAAGGATGCCTTCAACGCCGTGTACTACACGGTGCTGGACGCCCTGAATACACCGACTCCGCAGCCCAAAAAGCCCCGGCAGGAGTCCTTTTACCAGACCATGACGGTGCAGCAGTACCGGGAGCGGGCGCCGCAGCCGGAGGAGAAGAAGCCTCTGGGCTCCTACACCGTCCGGCCCGCCGCACCGGTCTCCCAGCCGCTGGAGGTTCACGATGTGGCCCCCCGAAGGGGGGAGAGCTTCACCGTCACCTCCTCCGGCGTCAGCTATCGCATCACGCCCCCCGCCGTGCAGGAGGAACCGTCAGCCCCGGCAGCACCCATGCCGGAGAGGGCCGTCCCCGTCCCGGCGGAGCCGGTGCAGGAGACGATCGTTTCCTCCCCCGCAGAGGAGAAAGCTGCCCCGCAGAGTGCAGCGCAGCAGACGGTGGAGCCAGTGTGCCAGACCCCATGGCGGGTGGCCGGCGAGGTGCTGCGGACGTATATCATCTGCGAGGACGACCAGGAAAATGTGTGGCTCATCGACAAGCACGCCGCCCATGAGCGGGTGCGGTTCGATGCCCTGAAAAATCATACCCAGCCGGTGATGTCCCAGCAGCTTCTGTCGCCGCTGGCGGTGGAGCTGTCGGCGGAGGATGCCGCCTCCCTGCTGGAGCAGCTGCCGCTGCTGGAGGAATTCGGCTTTGTGTGCGAGGACTTCGGAGACGGCACGGTGCTGGTGCGGCAGGTGCCGTCGGATCTGGAGGTGGGGGATGTCCCCGCCGCTCTGGAGGAGCTGGCAGAGGATCTGCGGCTGAACCGGGCCGATCCCGCTGCCGCACGGGACAGTCTGCTCCAGACCATGGCCTGCAAATCCGCCATCAAGGCGGGGATGTGGTCCGATCCCTCGGAGCTTCAGGCGCTGGCGGATAAGGTGCAGAGCGGGGAGATCCGCTACTGCCCCCATGGCCGCCCGGTGGCTGTGAAGCTTTCCAAATATGAAATGGAGAAGATGTTCAAGCGGGCGTAAATTTCTCTGCTGCCTCCGGCGGCATACTTTCCTCAGCAGCCGGGAAAGCGCCCCGCCGGCGGCAAAAAAGAAAGAACGATCGGGAAAGGAGTCCCCTATGATCCCACAGATCATCTGCGTGGTGGGTCCCACCGCCACAGGAAAAACGAAAATGGGCGTGGCGCTGGCCCGCCGCTTCGGCGGCGAGGTGGTGTCCGTGGACTCCATGCAGATCTATCGGGGCATGGCCATCGGCACCGCCGCCCCCACTCCGGGGGAGATGGAGGGCATCCCCCACCACATGGTGGGCGTGGCCGATCCCGCCGAGAGCTGGTCCGTGGCCCGGTTCGTATCGGAGGCCGATGTCTGTGTGCAGGATATCCTCCGCCGGGGCCGCCGCCCTATTCTGGTGGGCGGCACGGGGCTGTATCTGGAGGCCCTGATCCGCGGCACGGACTTTGCCGCCGGAAGCGCCGGTGGTGTGACCCGGCAGCGTTTGCAGCAGCGGCTGGAGCAGGAGGGCATTGGCCCGCTGCTGGCGGAATTGCGGGCCATCGACCCGGATAGCGCCACACGGCTCCATCCCGGCGACGAAAAACGCATCCTCCGGGCGCTGGAGGTGTGGTATGAGACCGGCGAGACCATCACCCAGCACGACCACCGCACCCGGCAGCAGCCGCCCCGCTACCGGGCCGCCTACATTGGCCTGAGCTTTCAGGATCGGGCGCAGCTGCGCCGACGCATCGACCTGCGGGTAGATGAGATGGTGCGGCAGGGGCTGCTGGAGGAGGTGCAGGCCCTGCTGGCAGCGGGACTGCCTCCCACCGCTACGGCGTGGCAGGCCATCGGCTACAAGCAGTTTCTGGCGGCGGCAGACGGCCGCTGCACCGTGGCCGAGGCCGTCGAAGAGGTCAAGCTTCGCTCCCGGCAGTACGCCAAGCGGCAGCTGACATGGCTGCGGCGCAACCCGGACATCCACTGGATCCTGTGGGGAGAGGAGCCGAATTTTCCCCAAGGCCTGCAAAATGCGACAGAATATCTCACCGCTCTTGGCTTACGATAAGCCCAGGAGCGGACGGCACATCGTCCGCCAACAGAGAAAAGGAGCAGACGATATGCAAAAGAACAACAACCTTCAGGAAATTTTCCTCACTAAGGCCCGCAAGCAAAGCATTCCCCTGACCATCTTTCTGATGAACGGCTTTCAACTGCGGGGCGTGGTGACGGGCTTTGACTGCTTCACCGTGGTGCTGGACACCGACGGCAAGCAGCAGATCATCTATAAGCACGCTATTTCCACCATCGTTCCCATTCACCCCGTCTCGCTGCAGGAGGAGCCCTGCTTGCCGTCGGACGAGTGAGGCGTCCCAACATTCCACCAAGGAGGAGCCATGAACAACACCCGTGTTTTCCGCTTTCTCAGCATCGCCCTGCTGGCGGCCATTGCGCTGTACTTCGCCGCACAGGGCTATTTTGCCCTGACGGACCCCTTCACCACCACGCTGGTCTATCAGAGTTCCGCCGAGGACACCATCGACGTCAGCGGCTGGCTGGTCCGGGACGAGGAGGTCCTCTCCGGCGAAAGCGGCACCGTGCGCCATGAGGTCAGCGAGGGCGAACGGGTGGGCAAGGGCCAGACGGTAGCCACGGTATACAGCGGCAGCGATGCACTGGACACCGTGCAGCAGATCGAGGCCAAGGAGTTGCAGCTGCAGCAGCTGCAATTCGCCCTATCCTCCTATCTGAACCCCGACGCCACCCTGAAGCTGGACGGCTCCATCACCGAGAGCCTGCTGAGCATCCGCCGTTCCCTCTCCGGCGGCGACTACGACGATGCGGCGGATCAGACGGCCCAGCTGAAGGCCGCCATCCTCAAGCGCAGCCACACCTACTCCTCCGGCGAGGAGATCGAGGCGGACATCGCCACGGTGCAAGGAGAGCTGTCCGCTCTGCGAAGCTCCCTCTCCGGGGCCCGGACGGTGACGGCAGAGCACTCCGGCACCTATTCCGCCGCCTGCAACGGCTATGAATCCCTGCTGACGCCGGATTTTTGCAGTCCGTGACCCCCTCCCAGCTGGAGGGACTGCCCTCCGGCCAGACCGGCGGCAGCTCTCTGGGAAAGCTCATCATCGGGGAGAAGTGGTACTACACCGCCGTGATCACTGCGGAGCAGGCCCAGCAGCTGGCGAAGGGTGACTGGCTGACCCTGCGGTTTTCCAAGGGCGCTCAGCAGGATATCGACGCCCAGGTCACCTATCTCAGTGCCGCCGAGGACGGCAAGCAGGCGGTGGTGCTGACCTGCCGGGAGTATCTGGCCCAGACCACCCAGCTGCGCCATCAGGCGGCTCAGCTGGTGCTGCGGTCCTATGAGGGACTGCGGATCCCCACCAACGCCCTGCGGATGAGTGAGGACAACCAGCTGGGGGTCTACTGCGTGGTGGGCAAGGTGGCCAGCTTCAAGCCGGTGTCCATGGTCTATCGGGGCGACGGATACAGTCTGGTGCAGGCTGCCAGCCCGAGTCAGGACGTTTCCGTCCTGCGGCCGGGGGACGAGGTCATCGTCACCTCCAGTAAGCTCTCCGGCGGACAGATCGTGCAGTAGCAGCCGCCCAGCAGATACCATCGGCCAATAAGTGCAGCCACATAAATAGATTCCATCGGGAAAGGAAAGATCTGTATGACCATTACGGAACACATTGCCGCCGTGCGGCGGGAGATGGCGGAGGCCGCCCGAGAAAGCGGCCGCAGCGAGCGGGACATTTTTCTGGTGGGCGCCAGCAAGATGAACGACGCCGCCGCCTGTCAGGAGGCCATCGCCGCCGGAGTGGACGCTCTGGGGGAGAACCGGGTGCAGGAGATGACCGCCAAGCTGGCTCAGAACGCCTATGACGGAGCGCCCCTGCACTTCATCGGCCATCTGCAGCGCAACAAGGTGCGGCAGGTGGTGGGCAAGGCCGCTCTCATCCAATCCATCGGCTCCGAGGCCCTGCTGCGGGAGGTGGAGAAGGAGGCTGCCCGGCAGCAGCTGGTGCAGGATATCCTGCTGGAGGTGAACATCGGCGGCGAGGAGGCCAAGAGCGGCTTTGCCCCGGAGGAGACGGAGGCGGCGGCCGTTCTGGCCCGTGAGCTGCCCCATGTCCGGGTCCGGGGACTGATGACCATCCCGCCGGTGGAGACGGTCCCCCACGGCAATCTGGTATATTTCGAGAAAATGCACCGTCTTTATGTTGACATAAACGGGAAAATATACGATAATAAATTAGAATACATCTCCATGGGCATGAGCGGCGACTTTGCCGATGCCATCCGGGCCGGCAGCAATATGGTCCGGGTGGGGACTGCTATTTTCGGTGCCAGGGATTATACCAAATAAAGAAACAGGAGGGTCTTTCCATGAGCCTGATGGACGAATTTAAGAAGATCATTCATCCCTATGACGATGAGGATGACGATTACGAGGAGGATGTGGGCCGTGACAGCGAGCCGACCTACTTCGAGCCCCGTGAACCCCGTGAGTCCTCCCGCCGCAAGGAGGTCCCTGCGGAGGAGCGGCGCAACAAGGTGGTGAACATCCACGCCACCACCCAGCTGAAGGTGGTGCTGGTAAAGCCGGAGCGCTTTGAAAACGCCTCGGAGATCGCTGACCATCTGCGGGAAAAGCGCACGGTGGTGCTGAATCTGGAGGGTACCAACAAGGATGTGGCCCGGCGGCTGGTGGATTTCCTCTCCGGCGTGGCCTACGCCGGTGACGGGAAGATCAAGAAGGTCTCCACCAATACCTATATCATCACGCCCTATTCCGTGGATCTCATGGGCGACCTGATCGACGAGCTGGAGAACAACGGCCTGTACCTGTAAGGGCCGGATAGAGATGTAAATCGGAGGGATAGATCATGTTTACACCGCAGGAAGTTTCCGAAAAGACGTTCCCCAAGGCATCCGGCTTCAACAATGGCTACGGCATGGCCGCCGTGGACGAGTTCCTGGATGCGCTGACGGAGGATTATACCGCCCTGTATAAGGACAACGCCGCCCTGAAGGCCAAGCTGAAGGTGCTGGCGGAGAAGGTGGAGGAGTATCGGGCCACCGAGGACGCCATGCGCTCCACCCTGCTGTCGGCCCAGCGGATGGCGGCCCAGATGGTCTCCGACGCACAGGCCCAGCGGGACAAGATGCTCTCGGACGCCCAGGAGGAGGCCAACCGGCAGGTGGCCCAGCTGGAGCAGCAGGTGGCGCAGGCCCAGCACAAGCTGACCATGGCCCAGGCCAGCCTGTCCGATTTCCTGCGCCGCAGCGCAGACCTCTGCGCCCAGCAGGTGAGCTTCCTGCGCTCTCTGCCGGAGGCAGAGGTGGAGGAGGGCCAGCCTGTGACCCTGCCCGCCCCGGAGGAGGGCCGTGTCCCCGTGGCAGACGCTGCGGAGGAGCCCGCCGTACCGGTGGAGGAGGCTCCCGCAGAGGAAGCCGAGGCTCCGGCAGAAGAACCCGCCCCGCAGGAGGCCCCGGCGGAGGAGCCCGCCAAGACGGAGTCCCCCTTCTCGGCGGACTTCAATCTGGACGACCTGAAGTTCGGGCGCAACTATAACAGCGAACACTAAATACCGTGGGGCGGCTCCTGTGAGCCGCCCCTGCTTGCTATCTGCTATCCAACCCATCAAAGGAGTGACACTATGACCCGCCCCATCATCGCCCTGTTGTATGATTTTGACAAGACCCTGTGTACCACGGACATGGAGAATTACACCTTCATCCCGGCGCTGGGATATACCCCGGCCCAGTTCTGGCAGAAGGCCAACGGCTTTGGCCGGGATAACCACATGGATGGCCTGCTGGCCTATATGTACACCATGATCCATGAGTGCCGGGAGCAGAACCGGCGGCTGGACCGGGACTTTCTGGTGCGCTGCGGACGGGACATGGTGCTCTTTCCCGGCGTGCGGGAGTGGTTCCGCCGCATCAATGACTTCGGCCAGCAGCTGGAGGTGGAGATCGAACACTATGTCATCTCCTCCGGCCTGCGGGAGATCATCGAGGGCAGCGGCATCGCCCATGAGTTCCGGGAGATCTACGCCTGCGAGTTCTTCTACAACGAGGAGGGGCTGGCCTGCTGGCCCAAGCTGGACGTAAACTTCACCAACAAGACCCAGTTCGTCTACCGCATCAACAAGGGCGTGCTGGATGTGTCCGACGACAAGACCCTCAACGACTCCATGCCCGACGACAGCAAGCGCATCCCCTTCACCAACATGATCTATGTGGGGGACGGCCTGTCGGACGTGCCGTGCATGAAGATGATGCGGGCCTACGGCGGGCAGGCCATCGCCGTGTATCAGGAGGAGAACCGTCAGGGGGTGGAGGATCTGCTGAGCAAGGGACGGGTGGACTTCATCTTCCCCGCCGACTATCGGGAGGGGACGACGCTGGACAGCACCGTGAAGAATATCATCCGAAAATGGCCATTTGTGACGCACTGGCGGAGGAAAACGCCGCCCAGTTCCGTCAGATCGGGCGCTCCCCCCTGCCCTATCAGGCCAGTCTCTTCGAGGAGACGTAAGAGGCCCCTTTCCAATGCGGAAAATTCTCTGCGTGTATAACGAGGTGCCATCGGGCGCAGCAAGTATCCATCAACGCCGAAAGAATAAGGCTGGCAGGTCAATGACCTGCCAGCCTTATTCTTTATTCCCTTGGCATCCCGTATATGGGATTTTCGCCCTCTTATTCGCTCCACCAGCCCGCAGCTTCCAGAAACGCAAGCACATCGGCCTTGCCCTCCTGCGTGGTATACACATAGAGCATTATCTGTCCACTGCGGATCTTTGCTGCGAAATTCGTGGGGCTGTCCACGGCATAGACCTGACCAGTAAAGGTATTGCTCTCCGTCACCTCACCGGTGATGGGGAGGGTCGCAGCGGCATAGAAACGGTAGCAGGCATCTGCGGAATCCAGCCTGCAGTAGTCCAACCGCAGAGAGTCCTCATGCACGGAAACAGAGCGGATCAGCATGGAACCGATGCCCCAGCTCTGGCGGATATCCTCCGTAGAGTCCACGGCAGTATAGCCGGCTGCCGCTGCGGCCTTGCGGAACTTATCCAAGTCCGAAGTTCCCGACGTGAGGAAGAATTTCACGAAAAGGACGAGGGCGACGAACGCAAGAAGCCAAGCCGCAAGTCGGGGGACCCACTGCTTCGCCGGGATTTTTGCAATGGCCGTTGAATCAAATCCCGTGTCTGTCTCCGGAACCGATTTCTTCAGCTCCTCTGTGTGCGTCCTTCGCAGAAGGCTGCGAAGTAGCTCCAGCACCCCAGAGAGGGAAAAGCCCACCACTGCGATGGCCGTTCCCAAAATCAAAAGGACCAGCAGATTGTGGGTATTGGGAGAGAGAATCGCCGTATTCTCTTCCGGCATTTCCGGGTCATATTTCACGGTAATGACAGTACCAATCAGACGGGGCGATGACATACGCCCTGTGCGGCCCGTATAGGTTTCACCGTCCACGGCATACTCATATGCCATAATGTAGTAGGTACTGCTGTTGCTACCATGCCTTCCGGGCGAAGAGCTGACTACCTCGCTGGAGACATCCGTGACCGTTGCCTGCGTGGTGAGCCAGTCCTTCTGGCGGGATTGCTCTGCATAGTCCTTGATCCCGTTTACGATCAGGTAGATGCCCACAATCATCATCACATAGCCCATGAATCGGAAGTAGGCGAATAATGATCGATTCTGCTTCCACATCTCGATGCCCCCTTGCTCCGCCAGCCCCACAGGGAGTTTTATGCCCTTGTCCCCTTACTGCTCCTTCTGGAACCGATCGGCGGCGATGAGGCGCTTCAGGGCCTCCACGCCCACCTGCACGGCGGAGGTGGTGTCCTCGCTCATATCCTGATCCAGACCGGCGCCTCCCGCTCCTGATTCCAGATCACATGGAAGCAGGAGCCGCAGCGGCAGCCCAGCGCATCCGCCACCACGAACAGGGCAGCGGACTCCATCTCGCTGGCCTTGACGCCCAGGCGCTTCCACGCCTTCCACTTGTTCAGCAGTTCATAGGACACCGGCATCCTGGCGGGGCTGTGCTGACCGTAGAAGGCATCCTTGCACTGCACCACGCCCACCTGCGTCCGCTTGCCCAGCGCACGAGACGCCTCCACCAGCGCTGTGGTCACCTCAAAGTTGGCCACGGCGGGGTACTCGATGGGCGCATACTCCCGGCTGGTGTGCTCGAAGCGGATGGCGCCGGTGGCCACCACCACGTCGCCGGAGCGGACATCCAAATCGATGCCGCCGCAGGTACCCACCCGGATAAAGGTGTCGGCGCCGATATTGTGCAGCTCCTCCATGGCGATGGCGGCCGAAGGGCCGCCGATGCCGGTGGAGCAGACGGAGACCTTCTCCCCCAGCAGGGTGCCGGTGTAGATGGTGTACTCCCGATTCTGGGCCACGAAGTGTGCGTTGTCAAACAGGGCGGCGATTTTTTCGCAGCGGCCGGGGTCGCCGGGCAGGATCACATACCGGCCCACGTCGCCCTCCACACAGTGGATGTGAAATTGTTTCTCCAGTTTTTGCATGAGAAATGCCTCCTGTCATTTTTTCATGGAATGCTCTTTGATTATACTTCATTCTGCGGCACGGCGCAACCGTTTTGTCCGCAGGCAGGGGACGATCACCACACCTCCACGGTGTACTTCTTCAGCTGCGTCACCGGGTGCAGATCCCGCTTGGCCTTCCGCAGGCCCAGATCCCCCCATGTCCTCCTCCCGGTTCACATACGCAAGACCGTCGGCATAGGCGGTGCAGAACTGGCGGCACAGCATCTGATAGGCGCCGGGGTAGTCCCGGTCCGCCTTCTCAATGTGGATATACAGAGTGTCCCGCAGCACCTCCCCCAGTGTGAAGCCCACGATGGCCCCGTCAGCCCGGAGGACGCCGCCCACCAAGCCGTACTGATCCAGATGCTCCAGCACCTCCTGTACCTTGTGGTTTTCCTCCGCCGCCTCTCCGGGGGGTGTAGTTGAGCTTCTTGTTCAGGGTGTGAAAAAAAGTCTCCACCTCCGCTGCGTCGGTGCTGTCCAGCGGCTCGAAGCTCCAGCTCTGGCAGGTACGGAGGAAACGGCTGATGTGGTTGCGCTGGCCGCTGAACTTCTTGCCGGACAGCCGGATCATCTCCTCAGCGGAGTACAGATAGTCGGCAAAATTCTCCTCCTCCGTGATCTCTACCCGGCCCGGCAGTTCCCGGAACAGGGGCAGATCCGCCTCCGGGATGGTGCAGAACCGCACCGGCCGCTCCGGATGGCGGGTCAGGCACTGCCGCAGTCCGGCGGGGATGTCCTCCCCCAATGGCAGGTTGTAATAGAGATTTCCGTCCTCACCGGTGAGGGTGGAGTACAGCACGCCGTCCTTCACCTGCCACGCCATGTGGAAGTAGTCCCGCCACATGAACATCCCGCCCACGGTGAAATCGCAGGTGTTGGTGGTGACGAAGCGGAAATATGGGGCGATCACCGGGATATCATCGATGGTCATTTTCTGAAAAGGCATATGGTATCACTCGCTTTCTGACCTCTCCGCCGGGGAAAAGTCCCGAATATTATACCAGACCCCACCACCGGAATCAAGGGGAAGCCCCTGTCGTGGCGATGACGGATGCTTCCGTCATTACAAGGCCGCTTTGCAAATGTGTCGTATTTTGCCTCCGGCGGGTGGCTTTTTCTTTTTGCCTCCGGCGGGTAACTTTCTGCCAATAGCAGCAGAAAGTTACCAAAGAATGCCGCTTGAAACCTTAGGTTTCAAGACTTCCTCTTTTCTGTGCAAGAGTTACTTCCTAAATCCCGCCAAAACAGGGAATCGCCTTTCTCCTACTCACGCTGCCGCTTTATTGGGTGGTTGAAGAAGCTTGCTGCTCTACCGTGGGGGACGGATTGCCACAGCCAGTGTGCGCACTGGCTTGGCAATGACGCAACAAGAAACCGGATGACACGACGGTGCAGGCTTTCTGCTGCGATCAGGGGAAAGCTATACCCGCCGGAGGTAATCAACCACTTCTGGCAAAGCATCTGCCTTCGGAGTAGCCCCCACAAGTACTCCCCCATACGTCAATTTTTTACAATTTCTTCATATTTCTCCGGACTTGTCAAATTCTCTTGACAGAAAACACCAGTATCCGGATGTGAAATCAAATAATTTTGACAAAATGGAACTCATTGCTTTTACCGTCCCCCAAAATCCCCGAAAAACCGCCGTTTCTCAGACTGGCACGTCACTTGCTATTACTATGGGCAGACGGTCCACGGACCGCAGAATTTATGTTTCACTCTTCGAGTGAGGAAAGGACGACATATGGAGTTTTCACCTACCCTATTGGCCATCGTTCCCCCTCTGCTGGCCATTGTCCTGGCGGTCATCACACGCCAGGTCGTGCTGTCCCTGTTCATTGCCGTGTTCGTCGGTGCCGTGATGCTGTGCGGCGGTAATCTGTGGGAGGGCTTTTACAGCACCTTCTTCGATTACATCCTCCCCGGCTTCGAGGATACCGACCACCAGCGCATCCTAGCGCTGACCACCTTCTGCGGCGGTTTGTCGCTGCTGCTGGAAAAGAACGGAGGCGCTCAAGCCTTCGCCAATGCCGTCAGCCGCGGCGCCGGCAAGACCCGCCGGGGCGCTCAGGTGCTGACTTGGCTGGGCGGCGTGTTCCGTCTGGTTCTCCGATTCCACCAACCCCGTGCTGGTGGGCCCCATCTGCCGCAGCTTTACCGATAAGGTAAAGGTCTCCCGTGAGAAGCTGGCCTACATCGTGGACTCCACCACGGCGGCCGTCCCCACTCTGTTCCCCATCTCCGCCTGGGGCGCTTACATCATCGGCCTCATCGCCACCTTCTACACCTCCACCGGCTATACCGGCAATCCTCAGACAGACTTCGTGGCCGGCATCCCCTATCAGTACTACACCATCGGCTCCATCCTCATGGTGCTCATCATCGCCGTCACCGGCTGGGACTACGGCCCCATGAAGAAGGCCGAGGACCGTGCGCTGCTCACCGGCAAGCTGTTCCGTGACGGCGCCGAGATCCGCCGCGAGGTCGAGCAGGAGGAGCTTCCGGAAGGTGCCAAGCCCTCCATCTGGAATATGCTGGTTCCCGTCATCGTGCTGCTGGTGTTCATCTTCGTGGGCCTGTTCTACACCGGTGACATCAAGACCAATGGCATCTTTGGTGCGCTGGCCAACGGCAGCTCCCTGCGGGCGCTGGATACCGCCTTCATTCTGGCCTCCATCTCCGCCATCATCATGGGCATGATCACCAAGGTCTGGAACTTCAAGAAGGCCCTGAGCACCTTCATCGAGGGCTGCACGGGCATGATGGAGGTCCTGATGATCCTCATGCTGGCCTGGGGCATCGGCAGCATCTGCTCCGCCTGCGGCACCTCCACTTGGATCGTCAGCACCTGCGAGAGCTTCCTGACCCCCCACCTCTATGTGCGCTATCATCTTCATCGCTGCCTGCCTGACCTCCTTCTCCACCGGTAGCTCCTGGAGCGTATTCGCCATCTTCATCCCCATCGCCGTGTCCCTGGCCATCTCCATCGGCGCCCCCGTAGGCATGGCCATCGGTGTGGTGCTGTCCGGCGGTATCTTCGGCGACCACTGCTCCCCCATCTCCGACACCACCGTCATGTCCTCCATGGGCTCCTCCTGCGACCACATCGACCACGTGCGCACGCAGCTGCCCTATGCCCTGACGGTTGCCGGATCGTCTCTGGTTGGCTATATCGTCAGCGGCCTTATGAAAGGCGGTGCCTTCGTGGGACTTGCCATCACGCTGGTGCTCATCTGCCTGGTGTCCTTCCTGCTGAACAAGCACGTGGGCCGTGGCAAGGATGCCAAGGCCGCTCAGGACGCCGCCTGATCCCATCCAACTCTTGGACACGAATAGGAGGATATAACCGTGAAAATTATCGACGCTAAGCTGCAGGTAGTGGAAGTCCCCCTGCCCCATCCCTTCCCCTCCACCTGGAACCCCGGCAATCCGGAGACCAAGCTGTTCGTTACCATCGCTGAGATCATCACCGATGACGGTATCCACGGCTACGGTGCCGCCTGCGACTCCTCCCAGCTGCTGGCGGGTATCTGGGACACCCACATCCGCCCGCTGGTCATCGGCAAGGAGATCACGCAGGTAGAGGCCATCAACACCGGCCTCGTCAACGCCTCCCTGTACGCCTACCGCCCCTGGTGCGTGGAGGTAGCCGTGTGGGATGCACTGGGCAAATACGCCAATCTCCCCATCTATAAGATGCTGGGCGGCGTGCAGGACAAGGTTCTGGCCTACGCCAGCACCGGCTCCCTGAAGTCCGTGGAGGAGCGTGTGGAGGACGCTGAGCGGTATATTGCCGAGGGCTTCAAGATGATGAAGCTCCGTGCTCACCACGACGATCCCTTCGAGGACGTCCGTATCATCGCCGAGATCAAAAAGCGGGTAGGCGACAAGCTGAAGATCGCCGTGGACGCCAATCAGGGCTGGTTCTTCACCGGCAAGCGGTCCGTGGCCAAGTGGGATCTGAAGAAGGCTCTGAACGTGTGCCGTGCCTTCGAGGAGATCGGCATCGAGTGGATCGAGGAGCCCCTGTACGGCTACGACTTCGAGGGACTGGCAGAGCTGCGCAAGCGCACCACCCTCCATGTGGCCGGCGGCGAGCTGAACGCTCAGGTCCACGAGTACCGTGACCTCATCAAGCACAACTGCTTCGACATCTATCAGATGGACGTGGTGCTCTCCGGCGGCTTCGTGCAGAATCGGAAGGTGGCGGCCATGGCGGAAGCGGAGAACAAGATCTACACCCCCCACACCTGGACTCACGGCATGGGTATGGCCGCCGCCCTGCATATGGCGGGCGCCGTCAGCAACTGCCCCTTCATCGAGTACTGCTACGATCCTCCCTACTGGCCCTACGAGGTGCGTGACATGATGCTCACGGAGCCTCTGGTGGTGGATAAGGACGGCTACATCGCCGTGCCCCAGAAGCCGGGCCTCGGCGTGGAGATCAACCACGAGCTCATGGACAAGTACACCGTTCTGCGGAAGTGATCCAATCCCACTCCCACAGGTGAAAGCAGCAGCGGGGAGCCGAATGGCTCCCCGCTTCTGCTTGAAAAAATAAGCTTATGCTGTTACTCCCGGCGGCCCGCCGTGCCGGGGATGCCCAGCTCCTCCCGGTACTTGGCCACGGTGCGCCGGGACAGGACGCAGCCCTTCTGCTCCAGCAGACACCGCAGCTTTTCATCCGACAGGGGATGGGCCTTATCCTCCCCGTCGATCAGCTCCCGCAGCTGCAGCAGCACCGCCCGGCGGCTGACATCGCTGCCGTCCGGGGCCGGAGCGGAGAAAAAGTAGCTCAGGGGGAACACCCCCTGCCGGCACTGGAGGTACTTGTCCTTCACCGCACGGCTGACGGTGGACAGATGCACGTCCAGCGCCTGCGCCGCCTCCGTCATGTACATGGGCCGCAAGGCACGGGGGCCGTCTCGGAAAATGCCTGCTGCCCCGCTGCCACGAACCGGGCGCAGCGCAGCATGGTGCTCTCCCGCTGCCGCAGGGCAAACAACACGTTCTCCGCCTGCACCAGCTTCTCCGCCAGATACTTTTTGACCTCCGGATCATCCGTCTGGCGGTACAGATCCTGATAATACCGGTTCAGGTGCAGCATGGGAGCCGGACGCCGGTGGTCGTCGCAGACGAACTCCCCCTCCTGCTCCACCACGAACACATCCGGGTACACCATGGGGGCCGGCTCCGGCGGGCTGAACTGTCGCCCCGGCCGGGGATCCAGCTGCCGGATGCGCTGCTGGGCCCGGCGCACCTCCTCCTGCGAGATATGCAGGGTCTGTGCGATCTGGTGATAGCGGTTCCTGGCCAGCGCCTCCAGATGATGCAGCACGATCTGGGTGGCAGGGCCGTCATCTCCGATGCGCTGTAATTGCAGGTACAGGCACTGGCTCAGATCCGCAGCCCCCACTCCCGCCGGCTCCAGCGTCTGCAGCCGTGCGATGCTGCGGCGCAGCTCCTCCTCCGGCACACCGGCTCCGACAGCCAGCTCCTCCGGCGGTGTGGTGAGATACCCGCTGTCCTCCAGACAGCCCACCAGATAGTAGAGTAGCTGCCGCTGCCTCTCCGGCACCTCCAGCCCGGCGATCTGGCGGCACAAGAAGCTCTCCAGCGTCTCCGCCAGACCGCCGTCGGTGCCGATACGGTTCATGGGGGAGTCCTCTTCCTCCTGATTGGGCCGCTCATAGTAGCTGTTCTGGCGGTCGTTTTCCTCCAGCCAGCGCCAGCGGTCCAGCCAGCGCTCGGCCTGCCGGGTCAGAGGCTCCTCCTCGTGGGGCAGCTCCAGCTCCACCGTGGGGTTTTCCTGCGCCACGCTCTCCAGATACTCCCGTATCTCCAGCCGCCCCATTTGCAGCAGCCGCAGACTATGCAGCTGCCGCATGGACAGCTGTTGTTCCTGCCTCAGCTCCAGTTCCACTGTGCTTCCCTCCCGGATCTCCCTGCACGGGATTTTTTTGTTATCATATTATCATAGTTTATTATAGTGCATCCACCGCCCCGGCGCAAGCCGTTTTTTCGCAGGGAGACCGCAGCGCCGCCGTGTTCTGCGTCCGCTGCGGTCTCCTACTTGAGGGGGTGTAGAGAGCAAATTGGTAAAAATATTTTTACGCCGTATCCGATTTCATTAACTATTTTGTAAAAAATCTTGTATTTTCCCTTAGTATCTCTTACAATAGGGGCAAGTACCTCAGAACTTCACGAAGGGCGAGAAGTCGAAGGGCTTGGCCTCCGGCAGCTCCGTCTCCGCCCGCAGCAGAGAGTTGACGATGTGAATGGCGTGGCCGAATTTGGGCGGGCCCAGCTTCACCGCCGCCGCTCCGCCGGCGATGCCCATGTCCGCCACAGGGTCGTCGCTGACGCCGCCCGCCCGGATGGAGGGAATGGAGAACATTCCGTGATCCACGGCATACCGCTGGGCCTCCATGGCCTCCGTGACGGTCCCCACCTGATTGGGCTTAAAGACGAAGGCCCCGCAGGCCCCCATGTCCAGTGCCTTGCGAAGATAGTCGATGTTGGTGACGGTGAGGTCGTCGCCGCAGAGGGTGGTACGATTCAGCGCCTTGGCGGCCTTCACCCAGCCCTCCCAGTCGTTCTCGTCCACCGGATCCTCGATGTAGAGGAAGTTATACTTCTCTGTGGCCTGCTTCAGGATGCCGATGATCTCGTCCAGATCCACCTCCCGGCCGCAGTAGTGATAGGTTCCCCGCTTGGCATCGTAGATCTCGCTGAAAGCGCAGTCCATATGGAAGGCAATCTTCTCCTCGCAGCGGCAGCGCTTGGCCGTCTCATAGAGGATATCCAGACAGTCCATGAAATCGGTGCTGGGGGCCATATACTCCGACATGGCGCCGATCTCCGGACGGCGGCCCCCCTGAAACTCCCGGATGACCTCCGGCAGCTTCTTATAGACCTTGCAGAGGATCTCCGTAGCCTCAGCGATGGAGGATGCCTTATAGGGAACAATGGTGGTCTCCTGCACCGGCATGGTGTCGTCCTCATAGCTGCCTCCGGCGAACATATCCGAGGTGGGCAGGGGGATGGTGCGAATGTCACCGGGGTTCAGATAGCGGTACTGGGACACATGGCGCAGCTGGCATCCGGCCCGCATGACCGCCAGCGACGTGCTGTACGTGACATTGCCCCCCAGACGGGACTTGTTGGGGGTGCCGTCCAGCTCCATGAGACGGCGGTCCAGCGCCTGCTGGTCCAGCACGTCCATGCCCTGGATGGCAGGCAGGACCACCTTCTCCGCCATCTCCACGGCCTTGCGGACGCCGTTGCCGTCATAACGGCTCCGGTCGCCGTCCCGCAGCACCATAGCCTCGTGTTCCCCGGCGGAGATACCGGAGGGGGACGCCGCCCGGCCCATGGTGCCGTCCTCGGTGATGATATCCACCTCCAGCAGGGGCTTTCCCTTGCAGTCGATGATCTCTCTGGCCCGCAAATCCTGAATTTTCATAATAGTTCCTCCTTACTCCTGTGTACCGATGTACAGCACATTAAAATCGCACAAATTGGTTCCCGTGTTCCCGGTGAGCACCGTATCCCCCAGCGGCTCCAGCGCCTCATAGGCGGCGTGCTCCCGCAGCGCCTTCCGCAGGTCGATGCCCCGCTCTGCGGCAGCAGTCCCGGTGGTGCCGTCGGTCAGGCCGCCTGCCACCGGGGTGGTGCCGTCGGTACCCTCGCTGTCCATGGACAGCAGGCACACATTCTTCAACCCCTCCGCTGCCACGGCAAAGGCCGCCGTCATTTCCTGTGACGGGCCACCATGACCCCGGATGAGGCTGCTGTCAGGAATGGCGGTGGTCGTCTCCCCGGCGGAGAACAGGAAGCAGGGCGCCCGGAAGGGCCGTTCGTTCTTCACCACCTCATGGGCCAGTGAGGCCATAAAGGTGCCGTAGTCCCGGCTCTCCCCCTCGGCGTAGGTGGTCAGTACATGGGCGGGGATTCCCATCTCCTCCGCCGCCTCCAGCGCCGCCTGGCAGGAGTCCGGCAGGGTATTGACGATATAGTAATCCACATCGTTGGTCATGGTCTGGGGCGTTTCCTGCGCCGGGTCATAGTCCAGCAGATACCGGGCCACATTGCGGGGCAGCTTGTCCTCGATGTGGTATTTGCGGAGGATGGCACCGATGTCCTCGAAGGTCACGGTGTCGTAGCCCACAGGGGTTCCCATAATGGGTACCGGCTCCGTGTAATCGGTGATATCATCCAGCCCCACGGCGTCCCAGATCTCGAAGCAGAGGATCTTGGCCCCATGGATGTGCTGCCCCAGCCTCCCCCGGCTCATGCGGGACAGATGCCCCCGGATGTCGTTGATGTCCATGACCCACATCCCGGCCTTCAGCATCACATCCGTGGCCTCCTGCAGATCCTCCAGTGTGGTTCCCTCCACCGGGTAGCCCATCAGCGCCGAGCACCCGCCGGTAAGGCCCAGCAGCAGCAGGTCGTCCGGCCCCATCTGCTCTGCGATGTCGATCATCCGCTGGCAGCCCCGGATGCCCTCCTCATTGGGCAGGGGATGCCCTCCTACATAGACCTCCGTCTTTCGATAGACGTCCTCCTCATCCCGAAGCTTGATGATGGTGACGCCCAGCGTCAGATACTCCCCCAGCAGATCCTCGAAGGCCCGTGCCATGTGATTGCCCGCCTTGCCGGAGGAAAAGGCGTACACATGACGGTACCGGCTCAGATCGTGGCGGCGGCTGCCGATGACCAGCTCGCTGCCCTCCCGATGCATCATCTCGTGGAGCCGCTTCCGGGCATCCAGCCGGTGCAGCACCCGCTCCGTCAGCTCCAGCACCTGCGCCTTGGCCCCGGCGTCGCCGTGGGACAGCAGGCTCTCTTTATTCTTGATTTTATGATCGCTCATGGTATCTCCTCACATATTTAGTTGATGCCAAGATAAATAGCAACTCCCGTGCCAGCATGACAGCTTCCACGGTTATTCCGCAAGTTTCGCTCCTCGTCCAGCGGTTTTCACAAGATTTTTCCGGAAAACTCAGCGTTTTCGCCAAATAGTCACCCGATCCGGCAGTGCAGCCACCTTTCACTTCCGCCCTTGCTCTGCGCCGTGTCAAGATTTTTTGTCTCGCCCCTTTCCCATTCTTTTTCTCAGGAGGTATGAACTATGAACAAGAACTTTGAACAAATGCTCCGTCTGGTGGACTATGTGGACGGCCTGATGGTGGTGGACAAAAACTGCATCATCCGCCACTACTACACTGCCTACCCCGAACTGGTGAATCTGCGGCAGGACGAGCCTCTGAACCGCAGTCTCTTTGAAATTTACCCCTCCCTGAAGCGGGAGGACAGCTACATCTGCCGGGCACTGGAGACGGGAGAGAGCTTCATCAACTACGAGCAGACCTATATCAACTACAAGGGGGACTCCATGGAGGCCAACTGCAGCGCCGTCCCCATTAAGGAGCACGGCGAGGTGGTGGGCGTCATCGACATGGTCATCTACAAGGATGCCCACGTCACCGAGCGGCGGCTAAGCTTCGACATCAGCCTCATCAGCGCCCTCACCAAGAGTTACAACACCTCCGACCAGTCGCTGGAGGACATCGTCACGCAGGATGGCGAGATGATCCGCATCAAGGAGAAGATCTTGCAGACCGCCGACAGCGATGCCCATGTGCTGGTCTACGGCAAGACCGGCACCGGCAAGGAGCTCATCGTCAACGCCATCCAGAAAACCAGCCGCCGCAAGGATGCCCCCTTCATCAAGCAGAACTGTGCCTCCATCCCCAGTACCCTGCTGGAGAGCATCCTCTTCGGCACCACCAAGGGCAGCTACACCGGGGCTAAGGATACGCCGGGCCTGTTTGAGCTGGCCGACGGCGGCACGCTGTTCCTCGACGAGATCAACTCCATGGAGCTGACGGCACAGGCCAAGCTGCTGCGGGTGCTGGAGGACAACTGCATCCGCCGCATCGGTGCCAAAGAGGAAAAGCAGGTGAACGTGCGGATCATCGCCGCCGTCAACGAGGACCCGGAGGGCTGCGTAGAGCGGAATAAGATCCGGGAGGATATCTTCTACCGCCTGTGTGTGCTGCGGTACGATATCCCGGAGCTGTACCGGCGGAAGGGGGATATCCCCCTGCTGATGGAATATTTCCGCAAGCACTACAACAAGAAATTCCACAAGCAGATCATGGCATACAGCAGCGAGGTACAGGATATCTTTCTGGCCTATAACTGGCCCGGCAACGTCCGGGAGCTGAAAAACGTCATTGAGTCCGCCTTCCACAACAATCACACCGCCATCCTCACCCGCAACGATATCCCCAACTACATCCTCTCCCGGCTGGCGGTAGACACCATGCACGCCGAGGACGTCCGGGGCCTGCCCCTCCACGAGATGCTGGCTCGGTACGAGGTGCTGCTCATTGAGGATGCCTACCGCCGCAACGGCGGCAGCCTCACCAAAACAGCGGCGGAGCTGCAGGTCAGCAAGCAGAACCTCGCCTATAAAATGAAAAAGTACGATATCCGGTGAAAAACGTGTGCTGTCCTTCGACAGCGCACGCTATCAGGGCATAACAGCAGGAAGGACACCCTTGCGGGGTGTCCTTCCTCCCTCTGGCTGCCCATAGCTTTTGCTGTCCCTGCGATCAGCGGTATGTGACCGAGACCCAAGGGTATTTCTCCTGAGGTCACTGAAAATCTCCTGCATCGGAGCGGCGTACGCCCGCAGCCCCTGCGGCATGGCGTCAAAGCCTCCACCACAATGTGCCTTTGCACCGGCTGCAAAAACACATCCGTCAGGCAATCCCACATGGCATCCCAGTTTTCCCCGTAATAGTCGGGAAATCCAAATGCCTTGCGGATGCGCCGGTGCAATGCGCCCCAGTCTTTACAGCCATCCAGGTGCAGGACAACGGGGTCAGTTGTAATGGGCATATATGCGTTGCGATTCATAACAAAGCTCCTTTCTGTCAAACAATCTCGACAAATGTGGCGTAATGGTCGTAAGTAACAAAAATCAATCCATCGTTGGAGTAGAGAATTCGTTCACCGCCTCGGTAACCAAAAGAGTAATTGATGTCAGCCTCGTACCATATTCGTCCAAGTGCATCGGGGAGCCGCTTGTCTCTGTTTTTGTAAACGCCCTTTGTCAGCATCTTACCAGGTGCAACACTGGCAAGATTTGCTAAAATCGGAATCCATCCTAACTTGGTAGCTTCGTCCTCAGTTATATAGTATCCAGGTAGCTGACGAAAAGTTTTTAGCCACCAATCGGCCCCCCGCAGGCCAATCTTTGTCGCTGTGCCAGCCGTTTTGCCTCTAAGCGTTGAACAGAGCAGCGACAATTAGGATGGAGCGGTGGTTCTTCTGGAATAATATCATAGAGCAAGTAAATTTTCCCTTGATGCTTTTTGCATTCCATACATCTTCGGAGATCGATGACGGATTTCCAATATTTATACTTCAAGCTACGCACAAACTTCTTCCTTTCTACTATAACAGATTAGGCCATCCATGAAAAGCCTCTTATATTACTGTGTCAGGCAGTAGTTTGTTGCCCTTGTGTATGCAACCCTTATAAAATTTTTATGAAAATGTCGCAGCAATTCCCATAGTGTAAATCCCGCAAAGCCTTGTGGCACAGCGGTTTGCGAGCAAAAGAAAAAGGACTTCAAGATTTTTCTTGAAGTCCTGTTTTGGAGCAGGGTACGGGAATCGAACCCGCCTCCTCGGCTTGGGAAGCCGATGTACTACCGATGTACTAACCCTGCAGCTCGGATACCTGCTCATTATAGCAGATATCCCCCGGCTTTGCAACCGGAAATTTTGTCGACGGCGGCATGAAAATTTCACCGCCGCATATGCTGGAAACAAAACGGAACGGAGGGCTGCATATGAGGCGGATGGCGGGCTTATGGGCGGCGCTCCTGCTGGTGCTGGCGCTGACGCCGGTACAGGCCGGAGCGGTAGAGCTGCCGATACGGGCGGAGGCGGCGCTGCTGATGGAGAAAGAGACGGGACAGGTGCTGTACGCCCAGAATGAGCACGAGGCGCTGGAGCCGGCCAGCGTCACCAAGGTGATGACGCTGCTTTTGACCATGGAGGCCATCGAAAAGGGCAGCCTCCACTACGACGATGTGGTGACGGTCAGCGCCTACGCCGCCTCTATGGGCGGCAGCCACGTCTACCTGTCGGAGGGTGAGCAGATCACCGTAGACGATCTTTTGAAGGCGGTGTGCGTAGCCAGCGGCAACGACGCCGCCGTGGCGCTGGCGGAGTGCGTGGCCGGGGTGACGGAGCTGTTTGTGGAGCAGATGAACACACGGGCCAAGGAGCTGGGCATGACGGACACCCACTTCGTCAACTGCACCGGCCTTCCGGCGGAGGGCCACGTCACCAGTGCATGGGACATCGCCCTCATGAGCCGGGAGCTCATAGAAAAGCACCCGGACATCCGCCGCTACACCACCATCTGGATGGATACCCTGCGGGACGGCACCTTCCAGCTGGCCAACACCAACAAGCTGATCCGGTTCTACGACGGGGCCACGGGTCTGAAAACCGGCTCCACCGACAGCGCCAAATACTGCCTGTCCGCCACGGCGGAGCGAGAGGGCATGGAGCTCATCGCCGTGGTGCTGAAGTCCCCCACCGGCCAGCAGCGGTTCGAGGATGCCAAGGCCCTGCTGAACTACGGCTTCTCCACCTATGCCCTGCTGCACACGGCGCCGGAGGAACCTTTCCCCGCCATCCCGGTGGTGCTGGGGGAGACGGAGACGGTGCAGCCCTGCATCGACCCGCAGGAGGCGGTGGCGCTGGTGCAGAAAAGTCAGGCCGGGGGTCTGTCCCAGTCCGTCACACTGGCGGAACAGGTGGAGGCCCCGGTGTCCGCCGGACAGGAGCTGGGGACTCTGACGCTGACGGATGCCGCCGGCGAGACGGTGCAGTCCATCCCCATCCGGGCGGCGCAGAGCGTGGAGCGCCTTACCTTCGGTACCATGCTGCGCCGGATGCTGTCGGCGGCATTTTTTGCCGGCTGAAAGCCGCTTTTGGGTAGGTTTCCTCTTGTATTCCACGGGAAAACGTTGTATGATAAACCAAATTGCACAGAGGAGGCATCTGATATGATACAGATGGATCTGTCCCATATCCGGCAGTTTATCCCGCTGCCCTACGAGGAGGCCCGTGCCGCCCAGCTGCGGCTGGCCCACAGCCACTTGCAGCACGGTGACGGCGCAGGCGGCGAGTTCACCGGCTGGGTGCAGCTGCCCCGGCAGTATGACCGGGAGGAGTTTGCCCGCATTCAGGCGGCGGCCCGAAAAATTCAGCAGGACTCTCAGGCGCTGGTAGTCATCGGCATCGGCGGCTCCTATCTGGGCGCACGGGGCGTCATCGAGTGCCTGTGCTCCCCCAACTATAACCTGAAAAAGAAGGACACCCCCAACATCTACTTCACCGGCAACGGCCTGTCCTCCGACCAGATGGCGGAGCTTATGGACCTGCTGGAGGGGGTGGACTTCTCCGTCAACGTCATCTCCAAGTCCGGCACCACCACGGAGCCTGCGGTGGCCTTCCGTTTCTTCCGGAAGCTGCTGGAGGAGCGGTACGGCCCAGAGGAGGCGGCCCGGCGCATCTACGCCACCACCGACCGCCGCAAGGGGGCGCTGAAGGCTCTGGCGGATCAAGCGGGCTACGAGACCTTCGTGGTGCCTGACGACATCGGCGGCCGGTACAGTGTCCTCACCGCTGTGGGCCTGCTGCCCATCGCCGTGGCGGGGGTGGATATCTGCCAGCTGATGGAGGGTGCCGAGACTATGATGGAGGTCTGCGCCAAGACGGACATGGCGGAAAACCCCGCCTGGCAGTATGCCGCCGCCCGGTATGAGCTGTACCGCACCGGCAAGAAGATCGAGGTGCTGGCGGCCTATGAGCCCAGCTTCCGGTTCATGGCGGAGTGGTGGAAGCAGCTGTACGGCGAGTCCGAGGGCAAGGAACACAAGGGGCTCTTCCCCGCCAGCGTGGAGTTCACGGCGGACCTGCACTCCATGGGTCAGTATATCCAGCAGGGGGAGCGTTCCCTGTTCGAGACGGTGGTGCGCTTCGGCGCTTCCCACCGGCCGCAGGTGGTGCCGCTGGATGAGACCGACGGCGACGGCCTGAACTTTCTGGCCGGGAAGGACGTGGATTTCATCCGCACGCAGGCCATGGACGGCACACTGCTGGCCCATGTGGAGGGCGGCGTCCCCAACATCATCCTCCGCACCGGCCAGATCAATGCCTTCACGCTGGGTGAGCTCATCTACTTCTTCGAGTACGCCTGCGGCCTGTCCGGCTACCTGCTGGACGTGAATCCCTTCGACCAGCCGGGGGTGGAGGCGTATAAGAAGAATATGTTTGCCCTGCTGGGAAAGCCCGGCTACGAGGCCCTGCGGCAGGAACTGGCGGAAAAACTGCACAGAGCTTGACCGCCTCTTTACACCATTTCTACAAATCTGTAAAATAGCGTTTTTTCCATTGCCATTTGGTCGGCAATATGGTATCTTAATGACAGGGAATAACCATCCCGATCTTATCAAGAGGAGTGATACTTATGGTTAGATTGATCATGGGCGCAAACGGGGCCGGTAAGACCAAGCAGCTCATCGACCTGATCCACAACGCCGTGGAGGCGGAGAACGGCAGCGTCGTCTGCATGGAACCCAGCGCCGACATGACCTATAACATCAGCTATAACGTTCGTCTGGTGAACGCCAGCGAATATTCCGTGGATTCTTTTGAGTGCCTGCGTGGCTTTATCAGCGGTCTGTATGCAGGCAATTACGATATTTCCCACGTTTTCGTGGACAACCTGTGCAAGATCGCCGGCACCAGCGACCTAATGGCGGTGGAGAAGTTCCTGAACTGGCTGGAGCGCTTCAGTGAGAAGAACAGCGTCAAGTTCACCGTGACCATCACGGCGGACGAATCTCTGGCCACCGAGGGTATGCGGAACTATCTGTAAGCATTTTCGTAAGAGCACCGGCTCCTGCCTGTGGGCAGGGAGCCGGTTTCTTTCCCGGAAAGGAGCATCATATGACACAACAGGAACAGATCTGGCAGGACGTCATGGAACTTGCCAACCGCCCCGGCACCTTCACCCACGGGCTGGGGCTCCACGTCACCGGCATCGGTGACGGCTGGGCCGAGGGGGAACTGACGGCAGGCGACGGGATGCTGAACCCGCTGGGCATCGTCCACGGCGGGGTCTACGCCGCCATGATGGATCATGTGGCGGGAACGGCGGCCTGCAGCCGTGGCAGCACCTGCCGGACGGTGAACTACGACCTGCGGTATCTGGCCCCGGCCCAGCCGGGACTGCTGCGCTGCCGGGCGGAGAGTGTCCGCATGGGGCGGCAGATCGTGGTGATGCAGGTCTGGGTGGAAGACGCTCAGGGCGTCCGCTGCGCCGAGGGCTGCTACACCTTCCGCTGCAAGCCCGCCGAGCACAAGGACTGATCCCTCCCCGACAGATAAAGGCCACCCTGCGCCGATGGCGCAGGGTGGCCTTTGTGCTGAGACTTTCAGGTAAATCAGGGAAAGAAGAGGTCCCTCCGGTCACATGGTCGGAGGGACCTTTTCAACTATTAAGGAGTCCTGTCAGCGCTTAGCCGTTCTGCTTCTTGCTGTGCTTGGTGACAAGCAGCACCACCAGAGCGATGATGCCCAGACCAGCCACAGTCAGCACCACCCACAGGGCGGTCATGTTGCTGCTGTCGCCGGTGGCGGGGGTATCGGGCGTGGTGGGCTTCTCCGGCTGGGTGGGCTGGGAAGGCTCACCCGGCTTGCCGGGCTCCACAGGCGTGGTAGGCTCCTCAGCGCCGCAGCGGCTGCACTTGCCATCCTTGTAGTCGTGGCCCAGAGCGGGAATCACCTCGCCCTGCTTCACGACAGTCTGGCAGACCTTGCAGACCTCGTCGCCGGTGTAGCCGTCCTCGGTGCAGGTAGCATCCTTGGCACCCACCAGCTCCGTGTCGTGACCCGTAGCGGGCAGGGTCTCCGTCTTGGTGTCGGTGTACTCCTTGCCCTCGAAGGTGGCCTTGGCGGTGTAGGTGCGAACGCCGGTCGTTTCACAGGTGGCCTCGGTGGTCACAGCGTTGGTAACGGTGGCGTTCACCGTCTCCACATGGGAATCATCATTGGCGCAGGTGAAGGTGGCAGAAGCTGTGAAATCATCGTTCCACTTCCACACCGGCTCGCCGTAGGCATGGCCGGTGGCGGGGATGGTCAGCTTCTCCAGCGTCGTCTCGGTCTTTCCCTCGACATCGCTGAACAGCTTGCCGCAGACGGAGCAGACCCAGTGGGCCTTCACACCGGCGGTCTCGCAGGTGGCAGGCACCTCTGCCACGGCGGTCAGGGTGTGGCCCTTGGCGGGGACAGGCTCCGTCTTGGTGTCGGTGTAGTCCTTGCCCTCAAAGGTGACCTTGGCGGTGTAGGTGCGGGTGCCGCCAACCTCGCAGCTGCCCTCCGTAACCTCGCTGGTCACAGTGGCATCGACCTTCTTCACATGGGAATCATCATTGCCGCAAGTAAAAGTGGCAGAAGCGGTGAAATCATCGTTCCACTTCCACACCGGCTCACCGTAAGCATGACCGGTAGCGGGGATAGCCAGCTTCTCCAGCGTCGTCTCGGTCTTGCCCTCGGCATCGCTGAACAGCTTGCCGCAGACGTCGCACTTCCAGTGAGCGGAGGTGCCGGCGGTCTCACAGGTGGCAGGCACCTCTGCCACAGCGGTCAGGGTGTGACCGGCGGTGGGAATGACCTCGGTCTTGCTGGAGGTATACTCCTTATCCTCGAAGGTGACCTTAGCGGTATAGGTGCGCAGGCCGGTGGTCTCGCAAGCGGCGGGCGTGGTGACAGCACTGGTCACCTCTGCCGTGACGTTTTCCACATGGGTGGCGTCGTTGGTGCAGGTGAAGGTGGCAGTGGCCTTGAAATCATCCGTCCAGCTCCACACAGGCTCACCATAGGCGTGGCCGGTGGCGGGGATGACCTCCGTCTTGGTATCGCTGCACATGGTGCAGGTGTAGGTCATGACGCCATTCTCGGTGCAGGTAGCCGCCGTGGTGACCTGACCGTCATTCCACGTGTGCTGGCCGCTCTCCGTGGGGCAGGCCACGTAGTACATCCGCACTACATCGCCGTCCTTCAGCTGGTAAGTCCCCAGTGTGGCATAGATGGGCTGGCCGTTGTCGTAGCGCTCAATGGGCATCTCCCCATTGACGGTGAACATCCAGCCGGACCAACTGCCGAAGGCGCTGTCGCCGCCGGTAAGGCTCACGCTGTTGGGATCGGTGATACCGGAGAGATAGGTGCTGTTGCCGGTGTAGGTATACTGGTTCTCCGTCAGAGCCGCCATCACGGCATCCGCTGCCGTGCGGTGATCTCCGGTGGAGCAGGTGTAGGTGGCGCCCTCCAGATCGGTGAAGTCCTCCTTGAAGGTGCTGCCCTCCACATTCACGGTAACGGTCAGGGGCTGCAAATTGGGATCCTCGATGCCCTCGGTGCCGATGACGGTGACGGTGGTGGAAATGGGCTGCTTGTAGAACTGGGCAAACTGCTCATAGTCGGCATTGCCCTGGAACTTCTCGTAGTATTTGGCGTACTGGGTGTAGGTCAGAAGACTGTCCACAGTAATGTGGGTGTTGTACTTGGGCTGGGTCACCCGCAGCGTCTCGTGGGCCACCACAGCGCTGTTGCTGGAGCGGAAGCAGCGGTACTGCTGAGCTTCGTACCAGCCGGGAATTTCGTCCGCCTTGACGCCCACGGCATTGTAGCTGTCCATGTTGCGGATGAACTTATAGCCGGTGGTAGCGGGGACGATCTCGATGAAGGAGCGCATATCGCCGGTGACGTGGTCACGGTCGGCGTTGGCCTTGCGGATGCCCTCCCAGTACACATCCTCGGTGCATACCAGCTTCATGAAGGCGGCGGCAGTGTCCAGTTCCTCCTGGGTCAGAGGCTGAACGGTGAGGGTGATATCCTTGCTGGCCAGCACCGGCATGGAGGCGTAATCCGTACCCTCGCCGCTGGGGCGGGAGAGGATCTTCATGGTGATGGTGACGGTCTTGGCCTCCTGACCGGGCAGGGGGCGATAGGTCAGCATCCGGGCCACATTGGCCATGTTGGGGCCGGCGGACACCACCACATCGGCGTCGCTGGTATACAGCATGATGGGGGTGTACTTGCCGTCGAACTCCTGCTGATAGTCTCTGGCGGAAATGACGCTGAGCTGCTTGGTGGTGGGCAGCTGGATGTCGGAGACCACGTTTGCGGTGTCGAGCTTGGAATTGTCACGGGGATCCTTCAGGCCGATCTCACGCACCGCCGTCTCCAGCAGCGCCTGATAGTCCATGGCGGGAGGCGTATTGTCACCCTTGACCACCACGGTATAGACCATGTTCAGGGTCAGATCATCCCGACCGTTATAGACCAGCTTCAGGGTCAGGGTCACGCTGGTGTCCTTCTTGGGCTGGGCCACCGTGACCGTATAAGGGGCAAAGTAGGGGTAAGAGACCTCCTTGAAGGAGATCACGCCGGTGTTGCTGGAGGTCCACGTGGCGGTGGTCCACAGTTCCTGATCCGTACCGCTGCTGTAGTCCACCTTGCTCTCGTCCACGCCGGCCTTCAGGGGATACTTGGGCAAGCTGGTGAGGTCGGAGGCACTCTCCACCGTCTCAGGCACACGGATGCGGGCCGCCACGGTACGCAGAGCCTCCATGGCCTTTTCCTCGTCCAGAGGAATGCTGAACAGGCACTCGGTGGTCTCCTTGGTGTAGGTCTTGCAGGTCAGCACCAGCGTAGGCCGCACGATGCCGGAAGCCGCCGTGGTGCTGCCGTTTTCGTTCCACTTATACTGGATGGTGCCGTCGGCCGTGATGCCCACGTGGTTATAGCTGCTGTAAGACGCCTCCTTCATGCTGACGGTGACGTCTGTGATCCCGGCAGCCTCCAGCTTGGCCCGGAGCATGGTCAGTGCATTGGTGTCCTTGCCGTAGGTGACGTTGTAGGTGCCGCCAATGGCCTTCTCGGCGGCCTCCAGCTTGGCCTCGGCCTCCGACTGCTCCGGAGACTTGCTCTCCGTCCAGACGGCATAGAGGTTGTATGTCTCGCCGTCCTGGCTGCCTTCGTCCCAATCGTCACCCTCCTCGAAGGGGCGGTTGATGGTGGCGCCGTCGGCATACTTGACGGTGCTGCCGTAGCTGCTCTCCGACCAACCGGCGAAGGTATAGCCCTCCCGACTGTAGCCGCAGGGCGTCAGCTGCACATCCTGACCGAAGGGTGCCTTCTGGTCGGCCATGGTGCCGGTGGTGGTGTTCTTGTCGCTGTACTTGACGTTATACTTGATGATGTACTGATAGTCACGCCACTTGGCGATGAGAGTCACCTCGTCGCCGCTGAACACGGTGTCCTTGGTGACGGCCTCACCGAAGGAGCCGTCGGCATTCTTGATGTACCAGCCGTCCAGCGCCTTGTTGGCGGGGTAGTAGTAGCTACTCAGAGAGGGCAGGCTGGAGAATACCTTATCCGGCTTCACGGTCTTGTCCTTCAGCGTGTTCCTATAGCCGTTGCCGTCGAAGTGGACAGTGATGCCCTTGGTCCAGTGGGCGTACAGATGGAAGCCGTTTTCGGCGTCCTCGGCGGTGAACTTGTAGGACGGGCCCACCGCATTGCCGCCCTCCGCCGCATCGAACCAGCCGTCAAAGATATAGCCGGTGCGGACGGGGTCCTCAATGGCGTCAAACTTGGTGCCGCCGCCCTCCTTAAGGATGTAGTTGTAGTTGCTGCCCACGATGCAGGTGCGGGTGCCGTTCTCTGCACCGTCATAGTTCGGGTGCAGGGTCACATTCACCGGCAGGCCGTACCAAGCGGCGTAGAGGGTGACCGTCTCCCCCTGCTTGGTGGTCAGGTTCTTCACCGGCTTCTCGTCGGCGTAGCTGCCGCTGGAGGCGCCGGAGGATGCGCTCCAGCCGTTGAAGTAGTAGCCGGGGCGGGTAAAGGTGTTCTTGGGCAGCGTGACCTCCTGATCATAGGTGGCAGAGATGGAGTCCATGGCTCCCTGGCCGCCCTCACCGCCGCTGAAGGCGATGGTGTAGGTAATGGGGCTCCACTTGGCGGTGTAGATGACGTCGCCGGAGATCACCGTCTCCGCTGTCAGCTTCTCCTCGCCGTTGAACCAGCCCTCGAAGGTATAGCCCTTCTTGGTGGGGTCTGCGGGAATACGGCTGCCGATGGCGCTGTTCTGGGGGACCAGAACGGTGGTGTCGGTGTCGCCGTTGCGGAGCGTGACGGTGTAAGCGTCCGACCACACGGCGTACAGCTCCAGATTCGTCTCCGTGGTGATGGCGGCGCCGTCCTCATAGACCACAGCCCCGCCGGCGGAGGTGGCCCAACCGGCGAAGATCTTGCCCTCGCAGGTGAAGGTATTGGCCTTCAGGGTGCCCTTGCCGCCGAAGATCTTCTGCGTGGCGGTGTCCTCCGTGCCGTTGTTGGCGTGGAAGGTCACCACCAGCGCCTCACCGGCGGAGAAGTTCCGCAGATAGACGCAGTCGTCGAACTTGTCGCCGCTGCTGTCCTTCTTGTACAGCACAGTCAGCTTGTCGCCCCGCTTGGCGTCCAACTCCAGACCCTTCCAGTTCTTGTCGCCGCTCTCGCCGTCGACGAGGGTGGTGCTGCCCAGTGTGATGGTACACTTGTCGTATTTGGCCTCGGAGGAGACCTTATACTCGAAGGACAGGTGGGTATCTTCCGTAAAGGTCAGGGTCAGGGTGCTGGAGGAGCGGTTCTTTCCGGCATTGCCGGACATGAGGACCTCCTCGCCGTCCTTGGTACTGACCTTCCATGCGGTAGTGCCGGCGCCGGGATCAGCGGCGATGGGGAGTCCGTCGAAATAGTCGTCAACGGACTTCTTGGCCGCAAAGACCGACGTGGGGATCAGGCTCACCAGCATGATCACCGTCAGCACCATGGAGAGCAGTCTCTTTTTCATGTTGCTTTCTTCCTTTCTCTGATACTCTCGTTGTCTCCCGCGGGGAGACATTTCCGCCGCCGGAGGAGAAAATCGGAAGAAACGGATGCAAAAAAGCGGGTCCGCACCGGCATACCGATGCGGACCCGCTTTGTTTCCAAGCGGCCCGGCAGGATGTCCCAGTGTCGGCAGGCATCCGATCCAGCGGCCGGCGTATCTGACTTATCCGGCTCGGCCGGCTTCACAGTGACCCACTCGCAGGGCTTTGCACCCTATTCCGCCTGCCCCGCAGCATGGGGCAGGCCGCTCGATCTTCTATTCTCTTTTCGGCGGGGTTCGTCCCCGTTCAGGATGTTTCGACGTTTATCAGTATACCACAAGCCTTCCCCCATTGCAAGGGAGACTTTGCCTCCCCCTCCAGCGTGTATTTTACCCCGCCCCACGCAAAAGCTCCCTGCGCCGGAGCCTTCCCCCCAGCGCAGGGAGCCTTCTTCACTTTTGCCCGGATACTTCCCGGCTTACTTGTTCACGCAGTACTCGCTGTTGGCAAGGCGCATGCTGTACCCCTCCACCGGCGCATCATAGCTGGAATCGCCATAGGAGACATAATAATCCGCATAACCGCCCCAATAGTAACCGCCATTGACCCAGTATTTGCCGCTGACTTCCTTGATTACATCAGCACCATTCTTATCATTTTCCTTCAAAGTGGCCTTGCCTGAACATCCACGCACTCTTCATAATAATCCACCGTGATGTTCTCCACCGTGCAGTTCTCCACGCTGGCGTTGTCCACGCCGTTGCCACGCTGGATCATGCCGGCCAGACCGCCCATGTCATAGGCGGCGTGGATGGTGTTGTTCTTGGAAACGCAGTCCTTGAAGGTGACCTTCACGCCGGGATCGGCGCCCATGCCCAGCAGGATGCCGATCTTGCCGAAGCCCCAAATGGAGCTGTTGGTGACGCTGACATTCTCGAACAGAGTCGTGCCATAGGTATAACCCAGCACAACACCGCCCACGTTGCCCGCAAACTGCGGTTTTGCATAATTCACAAAGAACACATCCGCTCCATCAAAGGCGATATCCTTAACAGTGACTGCACCGTTGATATCCCCGATGAAGCCTGCGCCGTAAACACGGCTATTCGTGCAGCCACGTACCTTCATGTTCCGGATGGTATGGCCGTTGCCGTTCACGACAATACCGGAAAGCCGGTTATAGCCGTTAATGGGCTTCCACAGGTACTCACCCAGATCTACATCATTGGCGAGATTCAGGGTATAACCGCTGTAATTCTTACCGTCGTCCGTGACTTCCTTGGCAAACAGGGCCAGCTCCTCAGCGGAGGCCACCGTCACCACCTTGTTAGCAGTATCCACCGGCGTGGCATAGCCGTCCGCCGCATGGTCAGTCCAGTAATCTCTGGCAAACACAGCGGTGAAGGGAGAGAAGTGGCTGACCTTCATGGTGACATAGCCGGTGGCGGCGTCGTACACATAGTGATCCGCCGCATCCGTCAGGGTCCCACTGTCTTTTGTCATTTTCTCGCCATCATGATAGAGCTTCAGAGCGGTACGGTTCTTACCGACGTTCATCTCCACCGTCATCAGCGTACCATTCGTGCTGACAGTGTTGCCGCTCTGGTCCTTCATCGTGACCTCATAGCTCTGGCTGCTCTCGGTGCTTGCAACCTTCACCCCAGCGGGCGTGGCGCTCTTCACCACCTCCAGCTTCAGGGACTGCACGCCCTCATCCAGAGCGCCCGCAGGCACCGTTACCTGAATGGTGTGATCCTCTTCCTTGTCCTTCAGCACGGTGTCGCCATCGGTATTCACATCGCCCACAGCCACCACGGGATAGGTGGCGTTGGCATCGTAGGTGTTGTTGAAGCTGTCGCTCTCCACGGTGTCCTGGGTGGCCACCACGGTGATGGCGATGCCGTCGATGGACTCGTTCGTGTACTCATTGCCGGCAGACTCCTGCATATGACCCTTGATGGTGAAGGCATTGCTCTCGCCGGCCGCCAGATGCTGCTCAGCGCCCATCGCCACATCGCCGATGGTCCACTCGATGGCCTCGTTCAGCTTAGCGCTGCCGTTGATGCCGGTGATGGCCACCTTGTACTTCAGCGCCAGATTGCCGTTGTTGCGGATCCGCAGGGCGGGCAATTCATAGGTACAGCCCGGCTCCCACAGGATGGCTTCGCCCTTGGCATCAGCGGCCTTGACGAAGTCCAGCGTCTTGCCCTCGGCGCTGACCCACTTGCCGTCAGCGTTCTGCATCTCCAGCACCACATCCAGGTTGCCGGCCTGAATTTTGTTGACGCCGGTGCTTGCCGTGTCGGTGAACCATGCGAAGGTAGCGCCTACCAGCATAGCCATGCACAGAACCATGGCCATGACGCTGCCCAGCAAGGCCCGTTTGGTACTCTTGCGGTTTGTCATCGTATCTTCCTCCTATTTTTTTGCGTGTGCGGCGACGAGACTTTCGCATGGGGAATACGGGTCCTCACGTCGGGGCTGCGCTCCTCCTCAGAACGCCACTCCCTTTGGAACCCCCCTTATCGTTTCAGATGAAACGATAACCGCCCATGGGCGGTTCGGCGTACACATGGATGTGCGTATCATAGCACCGCAGCCGAAAAAGCACAAGGCCTTTTTTCACAAATTTTCGTCATTTTCTTCAAAAAAGCGCCTCAGGCAGCAAAAAACACCGCAGGGTGGGGAGATTCCCCGTCCTGCGGTGTTTTATATGGCACCCCCGGCCAGATTCTAACTGGCGGCCTACCGCTTAGGAGATGGACCCAGTGCATATATTCCCTATCAACAGGGATAAAGAAAATGCAGTTATATCAAGGCTTTTCTCCATGTTCTCTATAAACCTTGTACAAGCAAAATCAAGCAAAAACAAAGGATTTTAGCCCCCTATTGTTTGCACTCTGTTTGCAAAGGCGCGAAATTTGGCGTTAGCCAAAAGTTCAATTCCCGTCGAGACTTAATTATATTCATGGTATCGTGGACATAGTTTACCATACATAGAGGTTCATTACAAGAGGTATTGAGCCAGTGAAAGTGCCTGTTTTATCTTTCTCAGGAAAGGTAAAGCAGGCACTTTTTTTCATATCTAAACTTAGAAAGAAATGAGGTGAAATCATGAATACACAGATTATTGCCATAGCCAACCAAAAAGGTGGTGTCGGCAAAACAACCACTTGTGCCAATCTTGGAATTGGTCTGGCGCAGTCCGGGAAGAAAGTCCTTCTGATTGACGGAGACCCACAGGGAAGCCTGACCATCAGCTTGGGCAATCCTCAGCCTGATAAGCTGCCCTTTACACTGTCAGACGCTATGGGCCGTATTTTGATGGATGAACCAATTCGTCCCGGCGAGGGTATCCTGCACCACCCTGAGGGCGTAGACCTGATGCCTGCGGACATCCAGCTATCTGGTATGGAGGTATCTCTGGTAAACGCTATGAGCCGAGAAACCATTCTGCGACAATATCTGGACACGCTGAAGGGGCAATACTCCCATATCCTTATTGATTGCCAGCCCTCCCTGGGTATGCTTACGGTCAATGCACTGGCTGCCGCTAATAGGGTTATAATCCCCGTCCAGGCAGAGTATCTTCCAGCTAAAGGTTTGGAGCAGCTTTTGCAAACTATCAATAAGGTTCGCAGACAAATCAATCCCAAGCTGCAAATTGATGGGATTCTGCTGACGATGGTAGACAGCCGAACCAATTTTGCCAAAGAAATCTCCGCTCTTCTGCGCGAAACCTATGGCAGTAAGATCAAGGTGTTTACATCAGAAATTCCTCATTCTGTCAGGGCTAAAGAAATCAGTGCTGAAGGAAAAAGCATTTATGCCCATGATCCTAATGGCAAAGTGGCTGAGGGCTACAAAAATCTGACGAAGGAGGTATTGAAACTTGAAAAGCAGCGCGAAAAAAATAGAGCTGGCCTCAGTAGATGACCTGTTTTCTACAGAAGAAAGTCGGCAAGACGAGCAACTGGAAAAAATTCAGGAAATTCCCCTATCTGAACTGCATCCGTTCAAGGATCACCCCTTCAAGGTCAAGGATGATGATGCAATGATAGAAACCGCAGACAGCATCAAAAAGTATGGTGTGTTGGTTCCTGCGATTGCCAGACCACTGCCTGATGGCGGTTATGAGCTGGTAGCCGGTCACAGACGCCGCAGAGCCAGCGAATTGGCCGGAAAAGAAACCATGCCTGTCATTGTGCGCGACTTGGATGACGATGCTGCCACAATTATTATGGTTGACAGCAATTTGCAGCGAGAAAATCTGCTCCCCAGTGAAAGGGTTTGCCTACAAAATTGAAGCTGGAAGCCAATTAAACAT
>ENA-OQCO01000183-OQCO01000183.1-human-gut-metagenome-genome-assembly--contig:-NODE-183-length-36937-cov-7.309671_pt1 | contig 36937 bp, 31 predicted proteins | sample MGYA00242500_ERZ504582 | MGnify/ENA primary metagenome ERZ504582 (study PRJEB26092, sample SAMD00036346) | human gut metagenome | host: Homo sapiens | study: EMG produced TPA metagenomics assembly of... | reverse complement strand
CTCGCCGAACAGATCGGTCTCGGTCTCCTCGGTGAAGGGTGGTCTTGACTGGCGCCTGCACGCAGCGCGCCCAGAGCCTTGGCGTAAGAGGGTGATGTCCCAAGCGTCGCCGCGCGGATCCTGTTCGACAGCCACGACGACCGGGACGCCACGGCCGTTGGCGTACTCACGACGCACGATGTGGCCCGGGCCCTTCGGGGCGACCATGAAGACCGGGTGGTCCTCGGTCGGCTTGATGTAGCCGTAGTGGATGTTGAAGCCATGAGCGAAGGCGACGGCGGCGCCCGGCTTGATGTTCGGTTCGATGTCGTTGGCCCAGATGGTGCGCTGGTACTGATCGGGAGCCAGAATCATGATGATGTCGGCCTCGGCGGCGGCTTCCGGAACGGACTTGACTTCCAGACCCTGCTCCTTGGCGTGCTCGACGGACTTGGAGGTCGGGCGCAGGCCGACGACGACGTCGACGCCGGAATCGCGCAGGTTCAGCGCATGGGCGTGGCCCTGGGAACCGTAACCGATGATGGCAACCTTCTTGCCTTCGAGGACCGAGAGATCACCGTCGTTCTCATACCAGATTTGTGCAGCCATTGTACTTGGCACTCCTTTTGTGTAGTGGGGTGAACGCTTGGAAAGCGTTCGGGTTTCTACCATTCGCAGATGAAATTCGTGGTTTCGTGCATGGATTTTGTCCTGCAAACTGGGGTCCATCCTACCGGAGGCGGTGCCTTGACACGTATCCAGTCCACAAAGTGAGCCGAGAAACCGTAAAAAATTCGTCGCGGCGCAATCGTGATACCTTTCCTGCGAAACCCCTACGGAAGCGACGTTTCGGGCCGTTGGAATGTTGTTTCCGTTGGGAATTGCGATTAAGCCCCTACCGAAGCGACGTTTCGATCGCTGAAAATGACGTTTGTGTGGGCAAGCATGTGCTTATTTAGGTGACGCTTCATGCATTTTGGTAGGAAAGTGGCTTAGGATAGGCACGTAGGATTGTTTGATGAGGAAGCTGAAGCAATGGTCACTGCGACGGGGATTGCGCCTGGTTCCGAAATGACGGCGCAGATGGAGCAGGTGGAGGAGCGTAATGTCTCGGGCGTGCTGCATGTCGCCGCGATTTTCGGCTCGCACATGGTATTGCAACGCAACAAGCCCATTGCGGTGTTCGGCGCATTGGCTGCCGATTGCGCCGGTATGGAGGTTGTGGCGGAAATACACGACTTTGACGGCTCCCTGATCGCGCAGGAACATGCTTATTCTTCGCAGAACGTGGTCAACGGCTTTTCGCAGTGGCGCGTGATGCTGCCCGCGCAACCGGAAGGCGGTCCGTACACGCTTCGTATCGTCGCGGGCAATGATGCCATCGAATTCGACGACGTGCTTATCGGCGAAGTGTGGCTCGCCGGCGGCCAAAGCAATATGGAACTTGAGTTGCGTAACAGCGAGCATGCCGACGAAGCACTTGAGGATTGCGCCGATCCGCTGCTGCGTTTCTACAATGTGCCCAAAACCGGTGTAATCAATCGCAATGCGGAAAATACGTCGAGCTGGCAGGAATCGTCGCCGGAAAACAGTGGCGTGATGAGCGCCGTCGCCTACTATTTCGCACGCAGCTGCGCTCCGAACTCGACCCCGATCTGCCGGTCGGCATTGTCGACTGCTATATCGGCGGCACGTCGATCAGCTGCTGGATGAGCGAGGACGCACTCAATTCCAGCGATGCCGGCCGCGACTATCTGACGCGTTACCAGCGGGCGATCGCCGGCAAGACGCAACAGCAGTTCGAACTGGAAACCAGCGAATGGCAGTCGCAGATGGACGCATGGAACGCGGCTGTGGAAACGGTGCGTCAGACCAATCCGAACGCAACGAGCAGTGAGTTGAGCGAACAGTGCGGCACCTGCCCGTGGCCGCCGCCGCTCACCCCTACATCGCAATGGCGTCCGTGTGGCCCCTTCCACGCCATGCTGGAACGTATCATGCCCTACTCGCTGGCCGGTTTCCTGTGGTATCAGGGTGAGGAAGACGAGCAATACAGCGGTTTCTACCGCGAGCTGCTCGGCATGATGATCGGCGAATGGCGTGCGCTGTGGAGCGAAAATCTGCCGTTCCTCATCGTGCAGTTGCCGCAATGGATTAACGGCAAGACGGCTGCGGACGGCAACGATCCGATGCGCTGGCCGGTGCTGCGTGAGGCCCAATGGGACGCCGCGCAGTCCATAGACAACGTGTACGCCATCTGCACGATCGACTGCGGCGAATACGACAACATCCGCCCGCTGGACAAGCGCACGCCCGGCGAACGCCTTGCCAATTGCGCGCTGCGGCAAATCTACGGCATGGATCGCGTTCCGGTGCACGGCCCGACGGTGCTGGCTTCCGATGCGACCCGAACGGCCGCGTACGCCTGTTCTTCCGCTATGCGCACGGTTTGCATTTCGAAGGCACCACGCCCGGCGGCGGCGACGATGATTTCGATGGCCAGCTGCCGACTTTGGTGCGCGTGCCGGAACGTTCCGGCTTCGAACTGGCCGGTTCCGACGGTATGTTCCACCCGGCGACCGCCGCGATTTTCGTGGATTGCGACATCGATGATCTCGTCAATTCCAGAGTGAACGTGGTCGATTACAACGCTACGGAATTCGGCATTCCGATTAACAGCCGCAGCATCGGCACGATTACGCTGGCGACTCCGGATGTGCCGGAGCCGGTGGCGATGCGATACGCCTGGCGCAGTTGGGGTCCGGCTCCGCTGTTCAACGACGACGGCCTGCCCGCGCAGCCGTTCCGTCTGGACCTGACCGACCATACCTCCCCCGTCGAGTCCGCCGAGCCCGTCACCCCCGACGGCACCGCTGACTGAGGCCGTCGGTCTGGTCGCGCCGGTCTAATCGCCCCGTCTAATCGCAAAAACGGCATTCCCATCCGGCTTTTGTTACCGTAACCAGCCGATTCGGGTAACAAAAGCCGGAAGAGGAGGCCGTTTTGTGTTTCTTGCGATTACTCAGCGGTTGCGGCAGCCGCGTCGACAATCACCGCCGCGTCCTCGCCACGCTCGCTGCCGGACTTGCCAAGCGCAAGCTGGGCGGCGGCGAACAGCACCGCCAGCCAGATGACGCCGGCGATCACGGCGATGCGATAGCTTGCGGAGAAGCACATGAGCACCACAACCAGCAGCATGAACGCGATCACCACATACGGCGTCACATTGGCGAACGGCAGCTTGAACGCGATCTTGTCGAGCGCTTCCTTGCCCTTCAGCCCCTTAAGTTCGGCCGGGCCATCGCCAGCCGCAACCATGCGACGGAACTTGATCTCCGTAATCATGATCATGATCCAGTTGATCGCAGCCGCGATCGTGGCGATCGACATCAGGTAATTGAACGCGAATTCCGGCCATACGAACACGACGACAACGGCAATCGCAATAATTATCGCGGAAGTGATAACACCCCCGACCGGCACGCCTTTCTTGCTGAGCTTACCCAGGTAAGCCGGCGCGTTGCCCTGCTTTGCCAGCGAATACAGCATGCGGGAGTTGGCGTACAGGCCGGAATTGTAGACGCTCATCACGGCGGTCAGGCACACGAAATTGAGGATGCCGGCGGCCGCGTGCACGCCGACGGAATCGAAGATCTGCACGAACGGGCTGGAATCGCCGTCGATCTTGCTCCACGGAATCACCGCCATAATCACGCCGAGCGCGCAGATGTAGAAGACGAGGATACGCCAGATGATGCCGTTCGTGGCCTTCGGAATGGTGGTGCGCGGATTCTCGGTTTCGCCGGCGGTGATGCCGATGAGTTCGGTGCCGCCGAAGCTGAACATCACCACGACGAGCGCCATCAGCAGGCCCGTCCACGTGCCGTCGGCGTTGCGGGTCATCAGGCCGTGCGGCAGGAATCCGCCGTCCACGGTGAACCAGTTGGCGAAGCTCGCGCGAATGCCCGACGCGGTCGGCACGTTGGCGATCACGACATACAGGCCGCCGAGAATCATGGCCAGCACGGCCACGATCTTGATGATGGCGAACCAGAATTCGAATTCGCCGAACTTGTTCACGCCCATGAGATTCAGCGCCGCGATGGCCACGAGGAACACCGCCGCCGACACCCACTTCGGAATGTTCGGGAACCAGTAGTTCACGAACGAGCCGACCACGGCAAGCTCCACCATGGCCACCAGCACGTAGTTGAACCAGTAGTTCCAGCCGGAAATGAAGCCCGCTCGCCGTGACCAGTAGCGCGTCGCGTAGTAGCTGAACGCGCCAGCCTTCGGATCCTCGACCGCCATCTCGCTCAGAGCGCGCACGATCATGAAGATCGCGAGACCGCCGACGAGGTAGGCGAGCAGAATGGACGGGCCGGCCAGCTGGATGGATTCGCTGGAGCCGTAGAACAGGCCGGTGCCGATGGCGCCACCCAGCGCGATGAGCTGGATATGGCGGTTTTTCAACGATTTACGGAGCGTCGGCGGAACCGGCACGTCGTCGGTTCCACGCGGCTTCTTTGCGGCGGTGACGTCGCTCATGGAGATTGCCTCTTCTCTGTTTCCTTGCGATTGCGCGTTGTGCGTTGCGCTCGCTGCTTGCGTTGCGTGCTGTTGCACGCTTGCATGTGCTTGTTTTGCTTGTTTTTTTGCGATTCGCCCTTTGTGAGGGAACGTTCCCGATTGTAGCGGGAAGCGGCGGGCAAAGTGTTGGTTTGTTCGTTCCGGAATGTCTGGTTTGCTTAATGGGTTGTTTGGTTTAGAAGTTCGATTCGCGCGATTGCTGTGCGATTCGAACGCGCGATTTGGACATGTGTTGCGGATGTGCGGTTTGGCGAGTCTTTCCAAGCTTCATGGTGTTCAATGGAATGAGGGGCTACGAACGGAGGTCGACATGGCATTCGTCAAGGACATGCTGCGAATGTGGGCGCATTCGTGGAAAAGATTCATTTCCATCGCCATGATCACGTTGCTCGGTGTGGCCGTGCTCACCGGCATTTACGCGGGCTGCCGTGACGCGTTCCGCAGCACCGACCGCTTTTTCGATGCGCAGGGCCTGCACGACGTCCAGGTGCTGTCCACCGCGGGCCTGTCGAACGGCGATATCGCCGCGTTGCGCAAGGTGAACGGTGTTGCGAAAGTGCAGGCGGAACGGTCGCAGGAAGTGACGTTCGATTTGGACGGCCGCAAGTCGGCGACCATGCAGGAAATCGGCACGAACGGCATTGACCAGTCATACTTGCAGGAAGGGCGCATGCCGAAGAAAGCCGGCGAAATCGCGGTAACCAGGAAATTTATTCGCGATTCGGGCAAGCGTATCGGCAGCCGCCTCACCGTAACCCCCGAATCGGCTTCCTCCGATACTTCCGATGCTGATAATTCCGGCACTGATAATTCCGGCACGAATGAAACGAACGGCACGGACGAGGCGCCGAGCTTCCCGACCAAGCTCACCATCGTGGGCGTGGTGCTCGATCCGCAGAACCTGAGCAACCCGGACGGCTACTCCGCCATGACCTCGTTCCGTTCCACCGCCACCACCGACTACACGTTCTTCGCGCCGTCCGATGGCGTGACCGGCACCCTCTGCACGTCCGCCACGCTGCTCGTCAAGGGCGCGGCCGCCGAAAGCACGTTCGACGAATCGTACGAAAACACCGTCAAGCAGGTGACCGACCGCATCGACGGCACCGTGAAAACCGACCGCCAGAAGGCCCGCCGGCAGGAACTGCTCGACGCGGGCAACAGGAAGATCGCCGACGCGCGTGCGGAGGCCGACAAGAAGTTCGCGGACGCGCAGTCGCAGATCGACGCGAATCGGCAGCAATTCAACCAGCAGGTCGACCAGATTGTCAGCATGCAGGCGGGCGCGGCAGCTGCGGGAGCTGCGGCAAACGGCGCGAACGCAGGTGCGGCGGCGGCCGCAGGTGCAACTACCCCCCAACTTGACGAAACCACGCGTGAAACAATGCGTGAAACCATCATCGCCGCTAGTCCCGAACTGACGCAAGCCAAGCAGCAGCTCGACCAGGCGCAATCGCAATTGAACGAGCAGAAGGCAAGTACCGAACAAACGCTGAAAACCAAGGAAAACGAGCTGAAAACCAGCATTCCGCAAGTACGCTGGTATGTGCAGGACCGGCAGTCGCTCGGCGGGTTCAGCGCGCTCAAATCCGACCTCGACTCCATCCAGTCGCTCGGCAACGCGTTCCCGATTGTGTTCCTGCTGGTGGCCGTGATGATGAGCCTGACCGCCATGGCGCGCATGGTCGAAGAGGACCGCTCGCTCATCGGCACGTACGTGGGGCTCGGCTACGGGCGGCTGGCGGTCGCGTCGCGCTACCTGCTGTTCGCGTTGCTCGCCTGCCTCATCGGCGGCGGCCTCGGCCTGATCGCCGGCTTCCTTGGCATTCCGGCGTTTCTGCTGGTCGTATTGCAAGGCATGTATGTGATGCCCGGTCTGCGGCTGGAATACGACTGGCTGTACGGCTCGCTCGGCATCGCGCTGTTCGTGGTCGGCGTGCTCGCCGCCACCATCTACGCGTGTGTGCAGGAAATGCGGCAGACGCCCGCCGCGCTGATGCGTCCGAAAGCGCCGCGCGCCGGCTCGCGCATTCTGCTGGAACGGATTCGGCCGGTCTGGAATCGCATCGGCTTCCTCGGCAAAGTGACCGCGCGCAACATCTTCCGCTTCAAGTCGCGCCTCATCATGACGGTCGGCGGTGTGGCCGGCTGCACCGCGCTGATCGTCTGCGGCCTGGCCATCAACGACACCGTCGCCGACCTCGGCATCAAGCAATACCGCGACATCTACCAGTACGACCTGATGGTGGTTTCCGACGATTCGGACGCGTCGGCGATGCGCACGAAAGTCGCGTCAGACGGGCGCGTCACGTCATCGCTTGACGTGCGCATAGAGTCGGGCGATTTGACGGTTGCGGGCAGTGGCGACGGTGACAGCGGCAAGGCCGGCAGCAGCGGCAGCGAAAGCATCCAGCTGGTCGCGGTGCCGGAAAAGCATCTGTCCGATTTGGGCGAAATGGTCACGTTGCAGCCGGTCTCGTCCGGCATACTGGGCACGTCCGGCGTCGGCAAAACCGGTTCGCTGAAACTCGATGACGATGGCGTGATCGTCGCGCAGTCGGCGGCAAGCGCGCTGGGCGTCAAGGCCGGTTCCAAGGTGCGACTGATCAACGGCGACGGCGTGCAGGCGACGGCGAAGGTGAGCGCGGTGAATCGCAACCTCATCGGCTCGGATGTGTATGTAAGCGAAACCTACTACGCCAAGCTTTTCGACTCGAAAGACGCGAAGAACACCAAGAATTCCAAGAGTTCCGAGGATTCCGAGGCTCTGACGTGGAACGCCATGCTCGCCAAGCTTTCCGGCTCCGACACTTCGCAAACCGACTATGCGGAATCGCTCGAAGAGGACAGTTCGGTGATGAAGGCCGTAAGTTGCGCGCACATGGCCGACAGCTTCAAATTCGACCTCATGGGCGCGGTGGTGGCGCTGATCGTGGCGCTTGCCGGCGGTCTGGCACTGGTGGTGCTGTTCACGCTCGCCAACACGAACGTGTCGGAACGCGTGCGCGAGATGGCCACGCTCAAGGTGCTTGGCTTCTTCGACCGTGAAGTGCACCATTACGTGAACCGTGAGATGATGATCCTCACCGTCATGGGCGTGATACTGGGCCTGCCGCTTGGCCGACTCGTCGGCGGCATGCTGACGATGGCGCTCAACATGCCCTCGTTGTATTTCGAGGTGGAGGTCAAACCGTTGAGCTACGTGATCGCGGCCGCGGCGACCATGACGTTCGCGCTGCTCGTGCAGCTGTTCGTCAACCCCGTCCTCGACCGCATCGACCCCATCAGCTCCCTCAAGTCCGTGGAGTAGCGCCCCTCCGAAGCCCTCTCAGTTCTTCGGGTAGCGGTAGTTGTGAGGGAGTTGGGTGGTGAGCTGCGGGTCGAGGCCGAGTTCCTTCAGCTGCCGGTCAATCTCATGTCGGGCGCGTTCCACAAGCTCGGCCCGATGTTCGTCGCCGCGCCCATGCGCTTCCAGTGCGTCCAACGTCTCCGCCATACGCTTGAGCCGGTCCTGATGGTGCAGCAGCGCGCGTACCTGCACGTGCTCGCGCACAATCGCACGCCATTCGGACGGCGTATGCACGATCTCCCGCACCGCGGTGACGGGGTGGATGTCGGCCACCTGATACGTGATCGAGCCGAGCAGCGGCATCAGGAACACCGTAATCGCGCCGGCTGCGACCAGCGTCGACGCGGTGTCGCTCTGCATGGTGCCGACCTTCACCGCCAGCGACGTGACGGCGACGATGATCGGCAGCGCGGTCGTGCAGTACAGCGCTACTGTGACGCGATGATGCGATGACAGCGGATTCTTGCGTTTGTCGAGCGATAGCGCAACATATACGGGCACCGCGCGAATCAGCATGAGCATTACGATGAACGCGACGAGCAGCGCGGGTCGGTCTGCCACGGCGCGCACGTTGATCGCGGCTCCTGACACCACGAAGAACACAGGAATAAGGAAGCCATAGCCGACGCCTTCCAGTTTCATTTCCAGCGACTTGCTGCCGTCGGGGATGATGTAACGCAGGATGAAGCCTGCGGCGAACGCGCCGAGCACCGCGTCAAGTTCGAACAGTGCGGAAATGGTGACAAGGAAGATGAGCAGGAATGTGGTCAGTCGCATGAGCGTTTGCGATGATGTGTTCGCATTTTCCGTAAGGAAACGGTACAGGCGATGGCCGGTTTTCAGTGCTTTCGTAGGTAGCATTGCGCACAGTAGACAGATGGTAAGGAACGCGCCGAGCACGAGCATGGTCTGCCAGCCGGTTCGGGTGGATAGCAGGATGGCCATGGCAAGGATTGGGCCGAGTTCGCCCCACGTTCCGTACGAGATGATGGCGTCGCCGATGGGGGTGCCTTCGAGGTTGCGTTCCTTGAGAATCGGCATGAGCGTGCCGAGCGCGGTGGTGGTGAGTGCGATTACCGTGGCCACGCCGTTGATGCCTTGCTTGGTGAAGAACGGAAGGAATGTCACAACCAGCCAGGCGAGGCCTAGCGTGATTCCCCATGTAAGCAGTCCGACTTTGCCTTGATGTCCGGCGAGTCGTTTGGGGTCGATTTCGTAGCCGGCGAGCAGGAACAGGAACGCCATGCCGAGCTCGTTCAAGAGTTTCACGGCGTCGTTTACTTCGATCACGCCTAGTCCGTACGGGCCGAGCGCGGTTCCGGCGGCGAGCAGCAGCACGGTTTGCGGAATGAACTTGCCTGGGATCAGCTGCGCCACGATTGGGCTGACGGCCGCCACCGCCATGATGATGGTTAATGAAACAAGCTCTTGCGTCATGTTTCTAGCCTAGTGAGTCTGCGTGACGGTGCTCGGATACGCGGTGACCCCCATGACGCGCTGGGGGTGAGGTTAAGTTTTGTTAATTTTATGGGGGAGGGGGGTTCTATAAGCTTTTATTATCCGTGGAAAATGGCGGAACTGTTTTGTTTGTAAGCGCACTAGGTAGGGTGCAAAGTCCGTCCGGAACGCCATATAATGTCCCTGTACTAGGTGGTTCAAGGGGGCTTAAACTGATGGCAGGCATTTTGCGAGGAGGCACGTGTGGCGGGTCGAGAAGCAGCGAGTCGCAAGATATGCGCACCTACGTTCCGCCGACGTTCGCCGAGGCGACCGATGTGTCCGAAGAAATTCGCGAGCGTCGCGCCGACGTGGGTAGATCCATTGCCCTGCGTGTGCTTGCGGCGGTGCTGATTTTCTCCGCAATCGGCATTGGTCTTTTCCCGAAAGTGCTGCAATACCAGTCCGCGCAAAAGCTGGCGAGCACGTCCGCCCGTTCCGAACAGAGCGTCGCGGGTTGGCCGTATCCGCAGGCCGACGAGGCATTCGCCGCGGCTGGGGCGTACAACAAGCGTCTCGCCAAGTCGGGGCAGCCGGTGATTGGCGAGGCTGAGGATCCGCTCGCCGAGTTGTACAACAACAATCAGTCTGGCTCCAGCGACGGTTCTGGTTCCAGCTCGACGGGGCGCAGACGCCACTGGCGATGGTAACAAGGATTCCGCTAGCTCCAAAGACGCGGAATACCAGCGTTTGCTGGATACTGGCGATGGCGTGATGGGTTCCATCCGCATTCCAAAGATTTCTGTGGATTTGCCGATCTACCATGGCACGTCGGAGCAAACGCTTGCGTCCGGTGCGGGGCATTTGTATGGCAGTAGTCTGCCGGTGGGTGGCAAGGATACGCATGCGGTGATTACCGGACATCGGGGTTTGGTTGAAGCCTCAATGTTTACGCGTTTGGATGAGATGCGGGTTGGTGATTACTTCTATATCGATGTGATGGGCCATACGCTTGGCTATATGGTGGATCGTATTACCGAAATCGACCCTAACGACACATCGCAATTGAAGATTACCTCTGGCGAGGATCGGGTCACGTTGATGACATGCACTCCGTACGGTGTGAATACGCATCGTCTGTTGGTTTCGGCATTACGTTCCGCCATTCCCGAAGAGATTCCCGCGGAGGATGATGCGGCAAAAGATGTGCGTGTGATTGCGGGCGTGGTGTCAGCTGCCACGTTGCTGGTCGGTTTGTTGTTGGTTTGGCTGCTCCGCTGTCCGTGGCATGTCCGTAGGCATGCCGCTTGGTGGCCAAAGCGCAACTAGGGGTTGATGGCGTTAATGTTGCACTTGACAGATGCTTTTTTGTCGGGGAAAATTCTGAAAGAGACATGACAACGTTTGCTTATAGTTTTTGCATCGCGATTTACGGGGGCAAGAATACTCTAGAATCGCGATGATATGTGCGATTTCAAGGAAAGTATATCCCCTTGATTACCTCGTTGGGAGGGTATGTATCCCTCTGTTTTTCTCCTTAAGGTTTAGGCAACGAAGCGATTGTCGGACGGTATGTGAAGCGAAGACGCATCAAATATACCGGTCGAAGGAGGAAGGTATTTCCCCGATCGCTTAACGGTACAAGGGGGTAGGCGTATGAGACACGTCTTTGAGCGAAACAGGGCGAGGGGCACAGGTCTGTTCACGCGTCGTGTCATTGCGGCCGTCGCGACGGTCGCAATGCTCGCCGGCGTGGGGTGCGTCACTGCTTCGTCAGCGGCGGCGGAAGATGCCACGGGAGCCTTGGAACAACAAATCGAGCAGCCGGTATTGCAAGAATCTGGGCAAGAGGATTCACAGCCGGTGGAACAAAATTTGATGGTGGGAGAAGAGCAGCCGTCAGAGCAAGAGCAGCCGTCAGATCAAGAGGCTTACCAGCAAGTCGAACAAGAAACGGAACAAGAAACGAAAGAAGAGACTGAGCAGTGGGTTGAGCAGGAGGTTGAACAACAATCTGAACAACCTGATGAGCAGCCAGTTACGTTGTCCGCTCAACCGATTGCGCGAGCAAATCGGGCGCAGTCGGTTGCGCAGAACGAGACCGGTTCCCAGTTGGGCGCTCCGGAGAAGCATAAGCGCATCAAGAAGAACGATAATGGCAGTTACACCGTGAACGTGGATGTGAAGGGCGCTTCCAGCACCACCACGGTCACCACCACCCAGCCGATCGACTTCACGCTGGTGCTGGATGTGTCCGGTTCGATGGACGATCCGATGAGTAAGACGGATCGGACCAAGCGGTTAGACGCACTGAAAGAAGCGGTTAAAGCATTTCTTGATGAAGCCGCGAATACTAATACGGAGGCCGGTTCCGAACTGGTTCGCGTTGGACTGGTGAAGTTCGCCGGCGATAAAACGGACAAAATCGGGGATGACATGTACCGAAGTGGTGGGTACACCTACAACTACTCCCAAATCGTTAGCAATCTGACTGCGGATATGAACGGTCTGAAGAACAAAGTCAGCAAACTCAAAGCCGCTGGCGCCACCCGCGCCGACAATGGATTCAATCGTGCGGTCAAGGTGATGGGCAGTGCTAGTGCTCGAACCGATGCGAAGAAGGTCGTTATCTTTTTCGCGGATGGTTCGCCTACATCGTCTAGTGGCTTCGAGGGTAAAGTGGCAAATAAGGCCGTCGAAGCTGCCAAGGAATTGAAAGATGGTGGCGCCACGGTGTATTCCATCGGCATCTTCGCCAGTGCCAACCCGTCCTCGCTCTCCAGCAACGAGAACCAGTTCATGCACGCGGTGTCCAGCAATTTCCCAAAGGCAACGAAATACAACCAGCGCGGTGAAGGGAATATCAAAGCCGGCTATTATAAAAGCGCCACGAACGCTTCGGAGCTGAATGCCATCTTCGACGAGATTGAGAAGAGCGAGACCACCACATCCGCATACACCAAGGTGACCATGGAGGACACGCTCTCCGGCTATGTCGAGCTTGCGGATAGCAACTACAAGGTCGTTGCCAAGGATGCTTCCGGCAAGGTGGTCTCCTTGACTAAGAATGTCGATTACACCTTGACGTATGACGCGAGCACGAAGAAATTCACGGTCGCATTCCTGAAGCCTCTGGTCAACAACGTGACATACACGCTGGAATACAACGTGAAACCCACGCAGAAAGCGTATGACGAGTATGCCGCCAACCTGAACGCCGGTAAGGATGGATATGACGGCGTAAAGGGTGACGCGAACACCGATCTGCCGGGAAACGCCACGTCCTCGAACCAGCCGGGTTTCCATGCGAACGATTCCGCGTGCCTGGCGTACTCGGCCGATGGCGTGGATCATGCATGCGGCGGCAATCCGTATCCGCATCCGGTGATCCAGGTGGTTTCCTCGACGCTGCATATCGAAAAGCAGTGGAGTGGAGACGGTGACAAGCCGGAAAGCATCACGGTGGATATCAAGCAAGGTGGCAATAGCTACAAGACAGTCACGTTGAAGCCGGATGCGAACGGAAACTGGTCCACGGATGTGATCATTCCGGCCGGTGCCGCGAAAACGTACACGGTGACGGAAACCGAACCGGAGAACCATCAGTGGCAGGCCTCCTACCAGCACAAAGTCGGCAATGGTGCTCTCGCTGACGGCAATGTGGTGACGGTGCCGGAATCCACGGCATCGCAGAACGCCACAGTAGTCATCACCAACACGTTGAAGACGGCCACGTTGAAGAACGCAATTGGCGTGAAGAAGGAGCTGGTCGGCCGCGATTGGAAGGATTCCGACGAGTTCACTTTCAAGCTGAAGGCAGACGATTCCAATCCAGACGCGCCGATGCCAGCTTCCTGCAAGAACCAGTCGGCGTGCACGGTGACGGTGAAACGCGATTCGTCTGACGATCACGTTGCTTACTTCGGCGACATCACGTATGACGCAGGTGAAGCCGAGTACACATATCTTGTGACGGAGAACGCTGGTAATGCTTCCGCAATGTATTACTCGCAGGCGGAATACCGGGTGGTCGTGTCCGTGATGAAAGACGGAACGTCCGGTGAATGGAAGGCCGTTGTCGAATCCGTGACCCAGCTGAAAACCGATTATGGTGCCGCTGGTTCGAATTGGGACGAGACCCAGCCAATGCTGTTCACCAACCAATACATTTCGGCATCGTCACTGCCATTGACGGGCCGCATGGGTGCGGAACGATGGTGGCAGATTGCGGCCGGCGGAGTTGGCGTGCTGGCATTGCTCGCCGTCGCTGCGGCCGACCAGTGGAGACGTAAGAAGCGGCTCAGCTGAATAACACAGGATTTGCGGATCGCGGGGGCGCGTTGGGTTCCCGCCTCCCGCGATTGCAGAAAACAGTAACCAACAATCAAGGAAGAGGAGATTCTCATGAAGATGAGGAAGCTTTTCGCAGGGCTGGCCGCCGCGGCAACGTTGCTGAGCGGCATGGCCATCGGCGTCGCCGCCGCACAGGCTGATGATGCTCCATTGCTGCAAGTTAACCACGCACAGGAAGGCCATACGTACACGCCATACAAGTTTGCCATGTTTGAGAATCCTGGCGATGGCTCGGTCGAAGTGAAAACGGTTGACGCATGGAAGGGAGCTGTGACCACCGCTGCTGATGTGGCTGATGGAAGCCACAACGGCATCCCGACAGAGTACAAGGATAATCCAGCCGCCTATGTGGCGACGTTCACTGCGGATCAGCTCCGTGTCTTCGCCAAGACCTTGGCTGGAATTACTCCGCCGGCAGGACCTGATGGTACTGGCCTGACCGTAACTACGGAGCAGGCAAATACGAGCCAGGCGGTCAATGTGAACGGAGAAGGCTGGTATCTGGTGAAGGATACGTTCACCAAGGCTGGCGAAACGACTGTGACGTCGGGAACTCCGGCTGTGGTGGCCACCACCGTCAATGGACTGTCCAATCTGAGGATTGCGGCCGATACGACGACCGGTCAGGGCAACATCACGACTGAAGGCCAGTTCAACGCGAAGAACGCGAATCCGACCGACGAGCCGCTCAAGTTCGCCCGGATGAATGACGTGGATGTGAACGGTAAGAGCGTAAAGGTGGGCGACACCGTGGACTTCACTGTGGCCGCGGACGTTCCTCATGCTGCGGCTGGCTGGGATGCGTACCCCTTTACCATTACCGATACTGCGTCCAAAGGTTTGCAGATTGCGGCAAAGAGTGCCTTCACGGTCCAGTTCGGAGATCATACTACTGTGAATCCCGATCTGTACATGATAACGCAGGAAGGCAATGCTCAATCCGGCACCACCACGACCATCTATTTTGCCGATGCCACAACGCTGGCCGGTAGGACGATCGTCGTGTCGTACCAGGGCGCCGTCACCAAGGATGCGTTGGATGGCTTGAGCGGCAGTGTGGACAACAAGGCCACAATCACCACCAAGGATGGTACCAGCGGTGAAGGCAAGACTGTCCTTAAGACCTACGGTTTCCAGTTCACGAAGATTGGCAAGGAAGGGAATGAGGCCAAGCCTCTAGCCGGCGCCAAGTTCGTTGTCAAGAATGCGGAGGGCAAGTTCCTTAAGCAGGCTGAGGACGGTGCGTGGTCGTTTGTTTCCAATCAGAATGATGCCAAGACGTTCATTACTGGAGAATGATGGTTTGGTGAAGGTCGCGGGTCTTGCGGCAGGAACCTACACGGTTGTGGAGACTCAGGCTCCGACCGGCTACGCCCAGAACTTCAGGGTCACTTTCAATGTGAAGATCACAGATGAAGGTCTCGTCACTTTCGAACAGGATGCCCTTCGTCAGGTCCAACCGGTCGATAACACCACTGCGAATGCCACCGCTACCGTGCTGAACGTGAAGAATGTCACTCAGCTGCCGCTGACTGGTGCTGCGGGAACCGTGCTGTTCACGGTCGTGGCGCTGCTGGTGGGTGGCGCTGGCGTGGCTGTGGCGGTCAAGAGCCGTCGCCGCACGTACTGAGCGCATGCGTTCGGTGTGAGTGAGTTGTGAATTGACTCACGCGCAATAAAAGTCAATGCGGGCGGTTGTGGATATTCCATAATCGCCCGCATTGATGTGTGACCGACCGGTTGAAGTGATATACGGTCAGCAATATTTGAAAAGCTGCTTGTGAGAAGTCGGATATACACTTGCTTCATTACGGGGTATAGCAAAGGGGGTAAAACGATGCGCGGTGGAGGATCATTCAGCATGGAAGAGCTCCAAATGTTGCGGGATCTGCCGGCGGTGGCTAACGTGTCGAAAGACCGCATCATGTACTCCAACGCTTTCAAACAGGTGTGTGTCATACGGTATCTTGCGGGGGAATCGCCGACCAAAATCTTCCGCGAGGCGGGATTGCCGCCGGAACTGATTGGGTATAAACGTATAGAACGAAGTGTGGCGCGTTGGAAGGCTGCCGTCCTCAAATCCGTGAACGGTAGCAGTAACATGAGTAACGGCGAAATCATTACGGAGCTCGTCAACCTGTATGTTCATGCGGTGACGCGCAAGGAGAAACTCGACGACATCGCAGGAATCGCCAATCCCGATAAGGCAAATATTGAAAATGCTCCGAATTCGCTGGACGGGGCGAACGTGTCGGGGGGGGGTGTATATCCGCTGACGTGCCCGTCCCATCCGATGCGGCTGCCATCGCCGTGCCGCCTGCACCTCTCAGCGCGAGCAGCGGCCTTGACAGCGAGACGGCGCTTGTCATCATCAAACAACAGGCTCGGCGCATCGACGAGCTGGAACGCGAAAACGAATCGCTCCGTGGCAAGCTGAAAACCTTGGCAAGCTGACTCCACCCGTCGCAAAGCGTTTTTTGGAAAAGATGCGAATCTGCCACATATAGCGCATTTCGCGGTGCGAACAACGGCGGAGATTGTGCGGTTGGCGCGGTAGGGTGTGAACATTATGACTTTTGGGAATACGAAAACCGGAAAAACTGGTACAAGCACGTCCGAAGCGACGGAAACCGCGCAAATCAAATCCGTCGAAAGCCTCGACAAAGGCAACGACATGGAACGCGGCCTGAAAAACCGCCACGTCCAATTCATCGCCATCGGCGGCACCATCGGCACCGGCCTGTTCCTCGGCTCCGGCAAGTCGATCGCGCTGACCGGACCGAGCATCATCCTCGTGTACATCGGCGTGGGCCTCATCATGTTCCTGCTCATGCGCGCCATCGGCGAAATGATGTACAGCGACCCAAGCCAGCACACCTTCATCAACTTCATCACCCGCTACCTCGGCCGCGCGTGGGGCAAATTCGCCGGCTGGACGTACTGGATCGTGCTCATCCTGACCGGCATGACCGAAATCACAGCCGTCAGCACGTATTTCGTCACGTTCTTCGGTACGTTCGGCATAGACCTCAAATCATGGAAATGGCTTATCGAACTGTGCTTCCTTGTGGCGCTCACCGGCATCAATCTCATTGCCGTGAAAGTGTTCGGCGAGGCGGAATTCTGGTTCTCCATGATCAAAATCACGCTGATTGTGGGTCTGATTGTCACCGCCGTGGTGATGCTGTTCCTCGGTTTCAGCTACCCGGCCACGCATATCGAAGGCGTGGACGGCACGGTTTCCGGTGCCACTGTGAGCCTTACGAACATTACCGACGGCTTCCAGCTTGCGCCGAACGGCTGGATGAACTTCTTCATGAGCTTCCAGATGGTGTTCTTCGCCTACCAGCTCATCGAATTCGTAGGCGTGACCGTATCCGAAACGCAGAACCCACGCAAGGTGTTACCGAAGGCCGTCAACGAGCTGATCATGCGCATCCTCATCTTCTACGTGGGCGCGCTCGTGGCCATCATGGCCATCGTGCCGTGGCGCAACTTCCATCAGAACGCGGACGGCTCATTCGGTTCGCCGTTTATCATGGTGTTCAAATACGCTGGGCTCGACTGGGCTGCCGCGCTCGTGTTCTTCGTGGTGATCACCGCAGCCGCGTCGGCACTCAATTCGCTGATCTACTCGGCGGGCCGCCACCTATACCAGCTTGCGCAGGACTCCGAATCGCCCGCTATGCAGCGCCTCGGTGAGGTGTCGGATCACAAGGTGCCGGCGAAGGCGATTATCGTGTCCGGCTGCATGATTCTGTTCTCCCCGCTGATCAACGCGATCCCGGGCATCTCCAGCGCGTTCGTGCTGTTCGCCTCCGCAGCCAGCGCCGTCGTGATCTTCATCTACGTGCTGACGATGCTTGCGCACCGCCGCTACCGTCAAAGCGCCGACTTCCTGCCGGACGGCTTCGTCATGCCGGCATGGCAGGTGTGCGACTGGATTGCGATTGCGTTCTACGTGTTCGTGTACGTCACGCTGTTCCTGTCCGCAGATACGCGCGGTTCCGCCATCGCCGGCCTGCTGTGGCTCGTCGTGTTCGGCGGCTACTGCCTGCTGCACGAGCGATTCCAGAACCGCGACCTGAAGGCGGCTCTAGGGAAGTAGACGTATTGCCTGTCGTGCGGTATGCGTGGCATGCGCGCGTTGCGCTACGTGCCGCGCATCCGACGAAAGAGGGCCGGTGGAAACCTTGCGAAAATGTGCGTTTCCACCGACCCTCGTCGTGTAATCGCAATAAAACCGTGCGAAACGTTAGTGCACGAATCGTACGAAATCGGCGCGAATCAGCCGATGTAGTCGGCCTCGTTCGTCGGGCTGGACGGGACGGCGTGGTCTTCCGTCACCTTGCCCAGGCCGGACAGGTATGCTTCACGGCCGGCCTCAATCGCGTTCTTGAAGGCGCGTGCCATCAGCGGAATGTTGCCGGCGGAAGCGATCGCCGTGTATGCCATCACCGCATCCGCACCCATCTCCATGGCCTCCGCGGCTTGGCTCGGCCGGCCGATGCCCGCGTCGATGATCACCGGAACGTTGGAGTTCTTGATGATCACCTCGATGAAGTCACGTGCGCGCAGGCCCTTGTTCGAGCCGATCATCGCGCCGAGCGGCATCACGCATGCCGCGCCCGCGTCCTCAAGACGCTTCGCCGCGATCGGATCCGGGAACATGTACGGCATGACCACGAAACCTTCCTTCGCCAGCTTTTCCGTGGCCTTGATGGTCTCCTCGTTGTCAGGCAGCAGGTACTTCGACTCGTGCTCGATCTCCACCTTCACGAAGTCCGTCTGGCACACCTCGCGCGCGAGACGTGCGATGCGCACCGCCTCCTCCGCGTTGCGCGCGCCCGACGTGTTCGGCAGCATGGTGATGCCCTTCGGAATGTAGTCGAGCAGGTTGTTTTCGGTGGTGCGGCAGCGGCGCAGCGCCATGGTGACGATCTGCGTGCCCGCGTTCTCGATGGTCGCCTTGATGAGGTTCAGGTCGTAACGGCCGGAACCGAGGATGAAACGGCTCGTGAACTTGTGCCCGCCGAGGATCAGCGGGTCGGCGTCGCCGGTGGCGATCTCGTCGTACGCGTGCGCGTCCGGCTCAGGCAGGATCGCGGTGTTCGTGGTGGTGCCGACCAGCTCGTCGAGCGTGGCGTTCGGCGCGGCCGCGACGTCGGCGGCTGCGGTGGTGATGGTGTTTTCGGTGCTCATCGTCGGTTCCTTTCGTTGGGGTGTTTGGTGTTGCTGTTGTTGCGATTGCTGTGCTGCTGTTGTGTTGCCGTTGCGTCGCTGTTGTGTTGTGTGCAACGTGCGTTTGTAATCGCAATAAAAATTTCGATTACGGCAGTGGAGTAACGTAGCAGTGCGTCAGGCGTCTTCCTCGCCGAGGATCAGTCGCGTGATCATGTTCGCTTCGTGGCAGGCGACCACGCCCACGCGCGGCGCCATCAGGCCGGCACCCGGTACCGGAGCCGTCTCGCCATCGCCACAGAAGTAGAAGTTCTTCGAAACGCGACGCGTGCTCACCAGGTTGGAGCTGCGGAAGCCGGCCATGCCGGACGCGCTGACGAGCTTCTTGCCCGGCAGATTCTCCAGCACCGCGTTGACGAGCATCGTCTTGTTTTCCGGCACGTCGAACGCCTCGCAGATGATGTCCTCGTTTTCGAACAGCGTCGGCACGTTCTCGTCGGTCACCTTGACGGTGTCGATGGTGATGTCCGTGAACGGGTTGATTTGGCGCAGATTGCTGCGCAGCGCCTCCGTCTTGTACTGGCCGAGGTCCTTCAGGAAATACTGCTGGCGATTCAGGTTCGTCATATCCACGCGGTCGAAGTCGATCAAGTGCAGGTGGCCGACGCCGATGCGAGTCAGCGCCACCGCGATGGTGGAGCCAAGGCCGCCGCAGCCGCAGATGGCCACGTGCGCCGCGTCGAGCTTGTCCTGCGTGGCGGCCGTGTGACGGTCGAGCAGGGCCGCGCGGATCTCCTCGCGGCTGACCAGGGTGGCCGGGTCGGGCTGGTTGTCGAAAGCGTGCTGGCGGGCGTCGATCCGCGCCTGCGATGCGGATGGTTCAAAAGTCATGGTTGTTATCGTATTCTCGTTTCCGTTCGTATGGTTTGTTTCGCTGCTGTGCTCAGCCGCCCTGCACGAACGTGACGATTTCCAACGTGTCGGTGCCCTTGAGCTGCGTCTGCGCACGCTGGGCGCGCGGCACGATCTCGCCGTTGAGCTCCACGGCCACGCGGTCGGCGCGCAGACCGCGCTGCTCCACTAGTTCGGCCACGGTGATCGGCGTGGCGACGTCCTCTTCCTTGCCGTTGATGATCATTTCGGTTCCCTTCTGTATGTCAGGCCCCACGAGTGCCGTTCCCGCCGAAACGGACGTTCAGAACTGCTTTGTGGGCTTCCGAGCGTCTGCTTCCGGTGAATCGGACATTCACGGTTGGTACGAAAAAAGGGTCGCCGAAGGAACCGTACCCTATGAGGTGGTGCGCCCCTCCGTGACCCTAATCACGCGATATTCGGTTATCGCGAACGGAAATGAGATGCGCCTCGCGGCGCGAACAACCCGTCTCCTTACGGCGGCATTACCCGCATCAAGTCCTCGGTCGAAGCTCGTCGAGCTCCCTCTCAGCCTTCCGGCTCCCGTTCGGTTGTGCCTCATCTTCCCGCACCCGCCCGACAACCCGCTCCGCGCTGTTTTGTGCGAGAATGGGTGGCGGATTTTGTAGCGACGGATGTGGCGACGGAAGGGAGACGGTTATGACGACCGCACGAAACATGGGCGAATTGGCGGGATTTGCGATTCCACGGCTCGGCATGGGCACGATGGCTTTGGCGATTGAGGGCCGCCCGGACCGCGATACGGCGATCCGCACGATTCACGCCGGCTTGGACGCGGGCGTGCGATATCTGGACACCGCCTGGTCGTATTACCTGCCAAGCCAACCCGGCACCGGCACCGCCGAAGACCTGGGCTACGGCGAAAAAATGGTGCGCGACGCGCTCGCCAGCTGGGACGGTCCGCGCGACGAAGTGCTGATTGCAACCAAAACCGGCTATCGCCGCACCATGGAGCGCCGAACGTTGCCGAAAACGAGCCGGAACGCCAGCATTTGCAGGCTGTGGGCAGCCAGTACGGGTGGATGGCGGATTCGCGTCCGGAAACGATGATCTGCGACGCAAAGGAGTCGGCCGCGCACCTCGGCGTGGAGGCGCTGGACCTGCTGTACTCGCACGGACCGGACCCGGAAGTGGCTTATGAGGACCAGGTCGGCGCGCTGAAGCAGCTGCTTGATGAGGGCGTGATCCGGTACGCGGGCATTTCCCGCGTGGACAACGCGCAGATCGACATCGCCCGCGAGATTCTCGGCGACAAGCTGATCGCCGTGCAGAACCAGTTCTCGCCCTCGCACTCCGACCCTGAGCATACGATGGAGCACTGCGCGGAACTTGGACTCGCGTTCGTGTGCTGGAGCCCCCTCGGCGGCTTCCTCGACGCGTTCGACCAGCGCGCGTACGACCCGTTCCGCACGGTCGCCGGCAACCACGGCTGCTCCTACCAGCGCGTGGTGCTCGCCTGGGAACTGAGTCGCTACGAGCGGTTGTTCACCATCCCCAGCGCCCGCAATCCGCAGGAAATCAACGATTCCTTCGCCGCCACCAAACTGACGCTCACGCAGGATGAGCTGGCGATGCTGAACGCCTCCGTCGACGCCCGTCGCGGCTGAATTCCGCGCAATACGTACGATTGGCCGCGCCCGATTCCGCACAATAATCGCGATTCGGGCCGCGGCCTTTTTCGTGCCTTCTGTAGCTTGCTCGCTGCAAAATCGCCCTGGGAATAACTTACACTGTAAAATGTTTACACTGTAAGATATTATGACGGCGATTGCGACGGAAGGAGGTGCCGCTTGGGCTTTGAAGAGGAACTGTTCCACGAATTGGCGACCAGCACATGGGATAAACGCTCGCGCATGCAGCAGGAGATGGTGAAAGGCGCGAAGGGTGAACCCTTTGCGGTGCAGGAACTCTATAGGAAAGGCCCGCTGACGCCATCGCAGCTCGCCTCTTCAATGAAAACCACCACCGGACGCGTGTCCACACTGCTGTCCGCGTTGGAGAAAAAAGGCCAGATCACACGCGAATCCGACCCCGACGATCGCCGTGTGGTGCACGTGAACCTCACCGAAGCCGGCAGGGAACGCGCCGAACGGCAGCGCGAAAGCATGCGCGAGGCGATCTGCTGGATCTTCTCGCAGATGGGGGAGCGCCGCGCGCGCGAATTCGTTGAGCTCACCGAGGAATTCACCACGTACATGTCGTTGTGCATGCCCGGCAAACCGCGCCCCACGGCGGACGAGGTCAAAGCCGCGTTCTCAGGAAACGCACAGGAAGACGCGTAGTATCTTACGCTGTAAATAATTCACAGTGTAAGTAATCGCAATCCAGTAATCGCAAAAACCGCGAAAAATCGCAAAAACTAATCGTAAGAAAACAAGCAAAACACAAAACAAGAGAAGGAACCAAGCATGCTTCGCATCGTACGATACCTCTCCAAAGCGGAGATCGGTCAGATGCTCGTCGCGCTGGTCAGCATCGTCGGTCAGATCTGGCTTGACCTGACCCTGCCGGATTATATGGCCGACATCACGCAGCTCGTCGAAACCCCCGGCAGCGAAATGCACGACATCTGGGTGGCCGGCGGCAAGATGCTGCTCGTCTCGCTCGGCTCGGCGGCCTGCGCCATCGTCACCGGCTTCATCGCCGCGCGCGTGGGTGCCTCGTTCAGCCAGCGCCTGCGTTCGCTCGAATTCAACAAGGTGGAAAGCTTCGGACCGGCGGAAATGAACCGTTTCTCCACCGCGTCGCTGATCACCCGCTCCACGAACGACATCACGCAGATCCAGATGTTCATCACCATGGGTCTGATGATGATCGTCAAGGCGCCGATCATGGCCGTGTGGGCCGTGTGCAAGATCGCAGGAAAGGGCTTCGATTGGACGCTCGCCACCGGCGTCGCCGTGGCCATCCTGCTGGTGGTCATCGCCGTGCTCATGCACTTCGTCATGCCGAAGTTCAAGGCCATGCAGCGCCTGACCGACAACATCAACCTCGTGGCGCGCGAGAACCTCACCGGCCTGCGCGTGGTGCGCGCGTACAACGCCGAGGACTACCAGGAAGCCAAGTTCACCGAAGCCAACAAGGAACTCACCGAAACCCAGCTGTTCACCAACCGCGCCATGGCCATCATGATGCCGTTGATGAACACCATCATGAACGGCCTGATGCTCGCCGTCTACTGGATCGGCGCGTACCTCATCGACGCTGCCGACGCCGTCGACAAGCTCACCACCTTCTCCAACATGGTGGTGTTCTCTAGCTACTCCATCCAGGTCATCATGAGCTTCCTGCTGCTGAGCATGGTGTTCGTGCTCTGGCCGCGAGCCGACGTGTCCGCGCAGCGCGTGCTCGAAGTCATCGACACCGAGCCGATGGTCACCGACGGCACGCAGGACGCGGGCAAGCCGGGCGAGGAAGGCGAAATCGAATTCCGCAATGTGAGCTTCGCCTACCCCGACTCGCGTCACGCCATGCTCGAAGGCGTCAATTTCAAGGCGAAGAAGGGTCAGACGGTCGCGTTCATCGGCTCGACCGGCTCCGGCAAATCGTCCCTCATCAACCTCGTGCCGCGTTTCTACGACGCCACGCAAGGCGAGGTGCTCGTCGACGGCGTCAACGTGCGCGACTACAAGCTGAAGGCGTTGCGCGACAAGATCGGCTACGTGCCGCAGCAATCGTTCCTGTTCAAGGGAACGATCGCCAGCAACGTCGCGTACGGAGATACGGACCGCGACGACGACACCGTGCGCCGCGCATGCGACGTCGCGCAGGCGACGGAATTCATCGACAAAAAGCAGAAGAAGTACGATTCCGGCATTTCGCAGGGCGGTTCCAACGTTTCGGGCGGGCAGAAGCAGCGTCTGTCGATCGCACGCGCCGTCTACCGTCATCCGGAAATCCTGATCTTCGACGATTCCTTCTCCGCGCTCGACTTCAAAACCGACCGTGCCGTACGTGACGCGCTCGAAAAGGAAGCGAAGGATTCCACGAAACTCATCGTCGCGCAGCGCATCGGCACCATCATGAATGCCGACCGCATCATCGTGCTCGACGACGGCAAAGTGGTCGGCCAGGGCACGCACGAGGAACTGCTCGACACGTGCGAAGTGTATCGGCAGATCGCCGAATCGCAGTTGAGCGAAGACGAACTGAAGCGCTGAAAGGGGGAGACATGCCAAGAGGAATGGGACGCGGCCGTGGGGCCGTGGAAAAGCCGAAGGACTTCGGCGGAGTGATGAAGAAGCTCGTGAAATTCTGCAGCCGGTACATTCCGGTGATGATTTTCGCGCTGGTTCTGGGCGCTGCCGGCACGGTGTGCCAGATCATCGGCCCGGACAAGCTCAAGGACATGACCAACGAGATCACGAAGGGTCTGCCGGCCATGGTGCACGGCAAGCCCGTCATGAATTCGATCGATATGGACGCGGTGTCGCGCATCGCATGGCTGCTCGTCGCGCTGTACGTCGGGTACGCGCTGCTGAGCTACCTGCAAAGCTGGCTGATGGCCAACGTCACGCAACGCACGGCACAGCAGCTACGTGAGGCGATCAGCCAGAAAATCAATCGCCTGCCGCTGAAATATTTCGACAAAGTCAGCTACGGCGACGTGCTGAGCCGCATCACCAACGACGTCGACGCGATCGGACAGACGCTCGGCCAGTCGGTCGGCTCGCTGATCACATCGATCACGCTGTTCTTCGGCGCGCTCATCATGATGTTCTACAACAACGTGACCATGACGCTGTGCGCCATCGGCTCCGCGCTGCTCGGCCTGATCATCATGGGCGTGATCATGAAGGTGTCGCAGAAGTACTTCACCCGCCAGCAGGTGGCGCTCGGCGACGTCAACGGCCACGTCGAGGAAATGTACACCGGCCACACCGTGGTCAAGGCATACTGCGGCGAGGAACGCTCCATCGAGCAGTTCGAGAAGTACAACAAAGACCTGTACGTGTCCGGCTGGAAAAGCCAGTTCCTGTCCGGCCTGATGATGCCGATCATGAACTTCGTCGGCAACTTCGGATACGTGGTGGTGTGCGTGGTCGGCGCGGCGCTCGCCATGGACGGCAAGATCGAATTCGGCGTGATCGTGGCGTTCATGATGTACATCCGCCTGTTCACGCAGCCGCTGTCCCAGTTCGCGCAGGCCTTCCAGAACCTGCAGCGCTGCGCAGCCGCATCCGAACGCGTCTTCGGCTTCCTTGACGAACCGGAACTGGCCGACGAAACCGGCAAGCGGGCGTTGCTCGGCGTCGGCGCGGACGGCAAGCCGCAGCCGGTGCGCGGCGACGTGGAATTCAGCCACGTGCGCTTCGGCTACGACGCGGACAAGACCATCATCAACGACTTCTCCGCGTCCGTGAAGGCCGGCCAGAAGGTGGCTATCGTCGGCCCGACCGGCGCCGGCAAGACCACCATGGTCAACCTGCTGATGCGCTTCTACGAGATTTCCGGTGGCACGATTTCGATTGACGGCATCGACACCAAGTCCGTACCGCGCTGGAACGTGCACGACCAGTTCTCCATGGTGCTGCAGGACACGTGGGTGTTCCGTGGAACAGTGCGTGAAAACATCGCGTATTCGAAGCCCGGCGTCACCGACGAGCAGATTGTGGCCGCATGCAAGGCCGTCGGCCTGCACCACTACATCATGTCGTTGCCGAACGGCTACGACACCGTGCTCGACGACAAGGCGTCGCTTTCCCAGGGCCAGCGCCAGCTGCTGACGATCGCCCGCGCCATGGTGGAGGACGCGCCGATCCTGATCCTCGACGAGGCCACCTCCTCGGTCGATACACGCACCGAGGAGCTGATCCAGAGGCCATGGACGCGCTGACCGTGGGCCGCACGAGCTTCGTGATCGCGCACCGCCTGTCCACCATCCGCGACGCCGACATGATCCTGGTGATGAACGGCGGCGACATCGTGGAACGCGGCACGCACGAGGAACTGCTCGCCAAGGGCGGCTTCTACGCCGACATCTACAACAGCCAGTTCACGCTGGCCGAGTGAGGTTGGTGTGCTGACTCGCTAAAAAATCCGGAGGGACCACCCCTCCGGATTTTTGCGTTTTGGCTTCGGCATTTTTATTGTGTTGCGCTGACGGGACGGCGGATTTACCATTGAGGTGACTGACGTCAATCGATTGACGTATTTGAAAATCACAAAGAAAGTGGGCAGTCATGAAAAGCATCGAAATCGGCAAATCGGCAGTGGTCGCATCGCAAGCGGCGTTAGGCGTGATGCGCATGGACGCGCTGGACGCGGACGCGGCGGCAGAAGTCGTGCGCACGGCCGCCGAGCATGGAGTCAACTTCTTCGACACGGCGGACATCTACGGATTCAACGTCAACCACGACCATGCCAGCTCGCGTGTGCTCGGCCGCGCGTGGAAGGACGCCGGGCTCAAGCGCGAGGACATCTTCCTGCAGACGAAGTTCGGCATCAACATCGACTTCAGCGACCCGAACAACGTGCACGCCACCCGCTACGACTTCTCCGCGAAGCACCTCATCACGCGACTCGACGAGGAACTGGAGGCGCTCGGCACCGATTACGTGGACTTCGCGCTCCTGCACAGGCCCGACACTCTGATGGAGGCCGAGGAGATCGTCGAAGCGTTCACCACCCTGCACAAGGCGGGCAAAGTGCGTCACTTCGGCGTGAGCAACGTGAACCCGTGGCAGGCGGAACTGCTGCAATCCTGGCTCGGAGACGACCCGGCCATGAGGCTCGAGGCGAACCAGCTGCAGTTCGGTCTGATGCACGCGCAGATGGTCAGCGACGAGCTGATGACCAATTCCGGCGCCGAAGGCATGGTCGTGGCCAACCATTCGGACGGACTGCTGTCCTACTCGCGACTGCGCCACATGACCATCCAGGCATGGAGCCCGTTCCAGTCCGGCACGGAATACGGCCCGTTCGTAGGCAACGAGCACTTCCCGGAGTTGAACAAGGCGCTGGACGAAAAGGCCGCCAAGTACGGTGTGAGCGCCAACGCCATCGCCACCGCATGGGTGCTCAGGCATCCGGCGAAGATTCAGATCGTGCTCGGCTCAATGAACCCCACCCGACTGGGCGAAATGCTCGACGGCGCGGACATCGACCTCGACAAGCAGGATTGGTGGGACCTGTACGTGGCCGCCGGCAACCTCATTCCGTGAGTTTTGCTTGCGATTGGCCGGTTTGCGGTCTGCGATTGGCGGGCCGCCAACCGGCCAACCTGGCAATCAGTGACCGGTCGGCAATCAGAAGAAACGGCCGGGGAAACCGGCGCTGATGGTGGCGTGACGGTCGGCGTCCAACGTGGCGCAATCGAAAACAAAAACGCTGCGCAGTTCATTCGGATCCGCAACGAACAGCGCCGTAGCCAACCCGTCCGCCACCGCAGTCGGATAGTCGCCAAATGACGCGGATCGCACCGCAACCCAGGCGGCTTCCGTTTGTTGCACGGGCAGGCCGTCGATGGCGTTGAGCAGGTGGTGAATCGCCAGATGCGTCTGTTCGTTCACCGCCACCTCCCAATGGCGACGGCTGGGCGCGCTCGCACAGAACGCGCCATCGCCGATCAGTGCGACGCCGACCGCGCAGGACGGATCATCCGGATCCTCAAGCGCCACACGGATCGGCTTGTTCGTGCGCGCCAGCAGATCGCCGCCCGCATCAATCACAAATTCCGGGGCAGCGCTTTCGCGTTTGCTGTCTGAGGTGGAAGATTGGCATGTCGGGTTGGTCGTTTCGGCTGACTTGACATGCGATGTGCGCGAAAGTTCTGAATCGGTGAGCAATCCGCCCAGCGAATCCACCAGATAACCCTTGCCGCACGCGCCGAAATCCACATGAACCGGACTGCGTGTAACCAATGTCGTACCACTCGAACGAACCACATCACGACCCCATACGGCCCGTCCGTGCAGCGCGCCCAGGCGCTCGCCGGCGTCGGCTTCAACGGTGAAACTCAACGCGGGATCGTAACCGAGACGAATCAGGTCCTCGCCCACGCACGGGTCGATCGCACCGCGCGTGGCGGCGTGCAGCGCGTCGTACAAATCGAATAGCGGGCCGGCCCAATCGGGAAAATCGAAATGCCCGCCATGCTCCGCATTGCCGATGTGCGCAACCAGCGAATCAGCGCGAAACCGCGAAAGCGCATGCTCGTATTCATCGATGAACCGTTCCATCTCGCCGCGCAATTCCGCAGTGATCGGGTGAGGCGTCGAAATCAACAACCCCGTGCCGAGCGCCTTGGGAAACGCGGTGGTATACGGCATGCGCTGTGCGAGCGGTGCAATGGAGTCCATACCACGATGCTAGCGCGTGCCCGGCTTGGCGTAGTTCGTGCTTGGGCAACCTGATATGCGCTATATGTGGCATGAGGCATCGCCTTATTTTGATACCCCCGTAGCTTTGTATGGTTACGATTATGCTAATCGTGATTATGCAAGTCGCGATTATACAAACTGACGCTTTGGCATGGAGTTCGCTTCACGTTTTCGGGCGGACGGGGGTGTTGCGGAACGGCGGTGAGCGTCACAATGTGAGACGACACGCGGAAAACGGGAAAAATAAAAACGGCGGAATTCCAACGTTTTTTCATGCGCGATACAACAAGACCAATTAAAAATCAAGACTGTTATTCAAAAAACTTTCGTTCTATCTTGGCTTCCGATGCGCGCTTCGTACGTCGGGTACGTCGGGGAAATCGCGCCGAAAAGATTTGCGGAAGGAAGGTTCGACCCATGTCATCTCGCGTCGCGCAGCGCCACGCAGCCGGTTCCTACGATTCGTGCGATTCGCGCGTCTCGGCTTCCGGCCGTCTCATCACGCTCGTCGCCGCGCTGATGATCGCGCTCGCCACGCTGTTCGCCGGCACCGCGATGCCGCAGCAGGCGTCCGCCGCTGACGGCAACCAGACGAATTTCGATTCCTGGACTGCCGTCGCGCAGAATATCGCCAAGCAGCTCGACACCGCCGAAAAAGACTACAATGACGGCGATTACGGCCAGGCCGGCACCGGCTTCCAGACCGCGCATTGGATCGGCTACGACGCATCCAACTTCTCGAAGGCCGTCAACGACACCATTTCCGCCGACAAGCAGCAGGCGCTGCTCACACAGTTCACCGATTTGGAAGGACTCGCGTACCAGCAGGGCCAGGGGAGCGCGATCGCAAACGGAATCAACGCGCTGAACGCGGACCTTGACACGGCCGCGCAGACGCTTGACGGCAACGCGAACCTCGCCGACCCCAAAACCTACGCGAAGCAGCGCGCCGAACAGACCGCCGCGGAACGTAAGAAGCTCGACGCGGCCAAAAAGAATTCCTCCAAAGGCAAAGGCGACCGCACGTGGAGCGAAGTCGCCAGCGAAATGAACGTCATCCTCGACAAGGCATACAAGGCCGCCATCTCCGGCAAGGGCGCGGAAGGCTCCAGCCTCGTCAACGACGCGTACTACCAGTACTACGAAAAGCTCGGCTTCGAAAAGAACGTCATGAACGCCATCTCCGGCGACCGCGTCTCGCAGGTGGAATACCAGTTCAAGATGACCCGCAAAACCATGCGCGACGGCGGTTCCGACAAGGAGATCAAAAAGCTTGTCGACGACCTGAAAAGCTGGCTCGTCGAAGACGCGGCCACCCTCGACGGTGGCGCGGCCGGCAACGTCAACGCCTTCACCAAAGCCATCACCAGCTCCGCCGGACAGGCGTTCCTCATCCTGATCCGTGAGGGCCTCGAAGCGCTGCTGGTGGTGGCCGCCGTGGTGGCCTACCTCGTCAAATCCGGCAACCGGCGCTTCACCAAGTGGATCTACCTGGGCGTGCTCGCCGGTCTCGCCGGTTCCGGCCTGATCGCCGTGCTCTTCACGTTCCTGTTCGGCGGCTCCGGCCCGATTCAGGAAATCTCCGAAGGCGTGTGCGCGCTGATCGCCATGCTCATGCTGCTGTGGACCAGCAATTGGATGCTCAACAAAAGTTCCGTGGAAGCGTGGAACCGTTACATCCGCACCAAAACCGAGTCCGCCGTGGCCGACGCGCAAAACAAAGTCGCCGCCGGCGAAGGCGTGGGCCTGGGTATGGTCGTTTCGCTCGCCATGCTGAGCTTCCTAGCCGTGTTCCGTGAAGGCGCCGAAACCGTCATCTTCTACGAATCGATCTACTCGATGAGTCGCGACGCGCAAGGCATGTGGATCGGCGGCATCGCCGCGGCCGTAGTGCTGCTCGTCATCTTCTTCGTACTGCGCTTCACATCCGTGAAGATTCCGATTGGCCCGTTCTTCCTCGTCACGTCGATTCTGATGGCCGTACTGGTCGTCATCTTCGCCGGTGGTGGCATCCACGCGCTCATCGAAGGCGACCTGATCGACGGCCACTACCTGTCCAGCGTGCCCACAAACGACTGGATCGGCCTGTATCCGTACGTCGAATGCCTTGCGGCACAAGCGATCGCGGCGATTGCCGTACTCGCGCTGTTCGCCGTCGGCTTCGCACGCAAACGCAAGTTGCGCACGCCTGACAATCGCAAGTAATACGCAAATTTTCCGAGATTTACCGATATTTTTTCCACATCCAACAACAAAGGAAAGAGAAATGAAGAACAAGAAGATCGCCGCTCTGCTCGGCATCCTGCTGGCCGGCTCCATGGCCTTCTCCCTGTCCGCATGCGGCAATTCCAACGATTCCGCCGCTTCGGACAAGTCCAGCGCCTCCGCGTCGGCTTCGAAGGCCGACGACTCCAGCAAGGACGATTCCAGCGATTCCGCCGGTTTCGAAGAGATCCAGGTCGATGAGAAGCACTCCGACCAGGAATGCGGCCCGCTGACCGTCAACGCCGTCTACTTCCAGCCGATCGACATGGAACCGTCCGGCATGGGCCTCAAGGCCGCCGATGCGAGCTTCCACCTCGAAGCCGACATCCATGCCAACCAGAAGGGCACCGAACTCGGCTACGGCAAGGGCGATTTCGTGCCGGACCTGACCGTCAACTACGACATCATCGACAAGACCTCCAACGCGTCCGTCGCCTCCGGAACCTTCATGCAGATGAACGCCTCCGACGGCCCGCACTACGGCGCCAACGTCAAGCTCGACAAGGCCGGCGCGTACAAGCTCGTGCTGAAGATCGAATCCCCGGAGAAGAAGGGCTGGATGCTGCACGTCGATCCGGAGACGGGTGTGAAGGGACGCTTCTGGACGGAACCGATCGAGGTCACCTTCCCGGACTGGAACTACACTCCGCAGGAGTGGTGATCTCCTAGCGTAGCCCGTTCGCGGTTTCGGCATGCATTACCCGACACACTCAAGGCCGTTCGGCCAAGCTTACGGTCGGGCAATGCATACCGAAACCGCTCTCTCGCGTTTAGGGGGATGGATTCACCTCTGCGATTGTGGAGGGGGTCCGGGAAATCCTCGCATTTTAGGGGAGGGATGAGAGGGGTGGGACTCTTTGGGATGGGGCGGAATGGGAATCGTTGGGCTCTTTGAGTTGGGTTTTTGGATGAAAGGATTTTGGGATGCTGCTGCAGTTTGTGACGGTGTTGCAGGGGGTGTTGGCGCCGGCGCTGCTCGTCATGGCGTTGAGCGTCATGCTCACCGTCGGTGAGGGGCGTGACAAGCCTCTGAGCGCGTACTGGCGGCTGGCCGGTTTCGTTGTTGGATTCGCCGGCGCAGTCGTATTCGCCGCGCTGCGCGCCACCGCCGTCATCACGCAACGCACGTTCGTCAACTATCCGACCCTGTGGTGCTGCGTGATCCTCGACGTGGCCGTGTTCGTCATCGTCCTGTTCGCCCGCCGCATCACCGCCGACTGGCACAACCACCGCGCGCTGCTCGACATCGCGAATCTCGTTGCGGCGCTTGCGATCGCGGCCACCACCTTTCGTGCGCTGCCCGACGTGATTCTGCGACTGACGATCTTCGTCGAGCCGGGCGATCCCATCTTCACTTCCGACATGCTGTTGCGCGCGCTCGGCTTCGCTTTGGGCGCGGCCGTCGCAATCATCGCCGCGCTTATCTTCCGCACGATGCGTTCCACCGCCGTCCGCTGGTCGTTCACGACGGCGGTGCTGCTGTTGGTCGCGCTGTTGTTCGCACAGCATTTCACCGACCTTGCGCAGATCCTCCAATCCAAACGCATCGTCAGCTTCCCGACCGCCGCCTTCCTCGCGCTCGTGTGGGGCATCAACCATCAGCGCAGCCTGACCATCGCAATGGCGCTCGTCTTCGCCATTCCGGCAATCGCCAGCATCGTCATGGGCTTCAAAGTCAAGCCGACCGGCGCCAACGAGGCGATCGCACGCACGCATATCGCGTTCCGCCGCCGCGCGAAAGCGGCCGGCGCGTTCAGCCTGGTCGCCATGATCTGCGTCACCGTGGCCCTGACGTACGGCGTCGCGCAAACGCAGAAAGTCGTCACGCTGTCGCCGCCGGAAGACTACTCGCTCGCCGACGGCGTGGCCACCATCAAATTCAGCCAGATTTCCGACGGCCACCTGCACCGCTTCGAATACCGCGCGAAGGACGGCACCTCCATGCGATTCATCATCATCAAGAAGAACGGCGGCGCGTACGGCGTCGGCCTCGACGCGTGCGATAACTGCGGCGACGCCGGCTACTACGAGAAGGACGGCAAAATCATCTGCAAGAAGTGCGATGTGGCCATCAACCTCGCCACCATCGGCTTCAAAGGCGGCTGCAACCCGATACCGTTCGACTACCAGGTCAAGCCGGGCAAAATCGTCATCCAAACGTCCACGCTCGACGCGCTGTCGAGCCATTTCCAGTGAGCGCCGAGAAAGGTAAGGGGGTACCATGTTCTTCCTGAAAATGATCTCTCGCTCGTTCAGCCGGCAGTTCAAACGCCGTCTGCTCATCGCCGTCACCGTGTGCCTGTCCGCCACCGTCAGCGTGGCCATGCTCGGCGTGGTGTTCGACGTGGGCGACAAGCTCAACGCGGAGCTGAGCACGTACGGTTCGAATATCGTCGTGCAGCCGAAGTCCGACGCTGTGGTGAGCGATTTGTACAATACCGGCGATTCTGCTGGCTCGGCTTCGGGTAGTTCGTCCGGTTCGGACGGGGGTTCCACTTCCGACGGCTCGGCTGCGGCGGACAGCGCCGACCCGACCGCGTTTCTGAAGGAGTCGGACGCGCAGAAGATCAAGACCATCTTCTGGGCGTTCAACATCACCAATTTCGCGCCGGAATTGAACATCCATGCGGATGCGGGGTGTGTCGGTTCGGGGGCTGGTTCGGCTGGCTCTGCTGGAACGGCTGGTGCGTCAGGTGCGGCTGCTTCCGCGGCGAAATGCAAGGCGACCAACGTGCCGATCGTGGGCACGTGGTTCGCGAAAACCCTGCACATGGACTCCGGCGAGTCCACCGTGGCCGGCATGAACGGCATGCGCTCATGGTGGAAAATCAACGGAACCTGGCCGAAAGACGACAGCGAGCAGGCGATGGTCGGCAGCGCGCTCGCCGCGAAACTGGGCGTGAACGTCGGTGACAGCGTTACGCTCGACAAGACGATCGCCGTCGGTGCGGACGACAATACGAACGGAGGTACCGGGAAAACCGGCAAATCCTCCACCGAACGCAATCGCGTGAAAGTGAAAATCGTCGGCATCTTCGATTCGGGCGATTCCGACAACAGCGCCATTTATATGCCGTCCATCGCCGCGCAAACGCTTGCGAATCTGCCGAATTCCATCGACAAGATTGAAGTCAAGGCGCTCACCACGCCCGACAACGACCTCGCGCGCAAGGCGTCGAAGAATCCGAACGCGCTCACGCAGGACGAGTGGGAGACGTGGTATTGCACCGCGTATCCGTCGTCGATCGCGTACCAGATCGAAGAGGTGCTGCCGGGCGCGGTGGCCAAGCAGGTGCGCCAGGTGGCCGCGCTGCAGGGCGATGTGCTGAACAAGACGCAGGCGGTGATGGTGCTGATGACCGTGCTGTCGCTGGTTGCCGCCGCGATCGCCGTGGCAAACCTGATGGCCGCGTCGATTGGCGAACGCGGTTCGGAATTGGCGCTGTTGAAGGCGATCGGCGCCACGGACGGTGCGGTTTCGCGCCTTATGCTCGCCGAAACGGCGGTGATTTCGCTGGTTGGTGCGATTGCCGGTGCGCTGCTTGGCTCGGGCGTTGCACAGATCGTGGGGCACGTGGTGTTCGGCTCGGGCATCACCATGCGTCCGATGGTGTTCGTGTTGGTTTTCGTGTTGCTGGCGGTCACTGTGCTCGTGGCCTCGCTTTCGTCGATTCGGGCGATTCTGGGCTTGCGTCCGGCGGAGGTGCTGCATGGTAGGTGAGTTGTGCTTGGCTTTCGTAGGGGGTGTGCGATGACGAATCGCAAGATGTTCTTCACCATGCTGTGGGGCGCGGTGTTCCGCCGTCGCTCCCGTGCGATGATGGCCGTGATCGCGTCGCTCGTCGGCGCGGCCACGCTGTTCTGCCTTGCATCCGTGTGCGTCGCGGTGCCGCAGCAGATGAACGAGGAAATGCGCGCGTACGGCGCGAACCTGATCGTCACGCCCGCGTCCGCAACGGGCAAATCGCAAGGCATCGATACTGCAACCGTACGCAACGTGACGGCGCTCATCGGCGCCGGACACAGCGTGAAATCAGCTGCGTACCGGTATGAGAGCGTGCGCATCAATTCCGCGCCGTACACCATCGCCGGCGTGGACGTGAAAGCCGTCCGCGCGCTCAATCGCCATTGGAACGTGACGGGCGATTGGCCCGGCTCGGACAACGTGATGGTCGGCCGCGACGTTGCCGACGCGCTCGGCGTGAAAGTCGGCAGCCGTGTCACCATCGGTTACCGCGCCGCCGACGCGTCTGCTTCAGCGTCTTCTTCCGCGTCCGCAAAATCCGATTCGGACGAATCAACTGAAACGGCAGAATCGTCCGCGCAGGGCACGCAGAGTACGCAAACTACGCAAGGCGAACAGACCACGCAAGCCACGGAAAACGGCCGCGTCTCGTCCGACATCATGGATAACAACGGCACCGAATTCCGTATCGCCGGCATCGTCGACACCGGCGGCAACGAGGATTCCATCATCTACGCCACCACCGCGGACGTGGCCAAACTCGCCGGTTCCAAGCGCGGCGCCGACGTGGTCGAATACTCCGTGAACGCCATGGGGGATGAGCTGAACGCCATCGTCAACAACATCAATCGCAGTGCCGACAAAAACCCGAACAGCGCCGTCAAAGCGCAGACCGTCACCAGAATCACCTCGTCCGACACCCGCATCATCGCCATGCTGCAGACGCTGTTCTGGATCGTTTCGCTCGTGGTGCTTGTGCTGACGCTCGTCGGCGTGGGCACCACCATCAGTTCCATCGTGAGCCAGCGACGCAACGAAATCGGCCTGCGCAAGGCCCTCGGCGCCGATTCACGCGCCATCGGCGTCGAATTCTACGTGGAATCCGGCATCTACGGCTTGATCGGCGGTCTGCTCGGCACTGCTATCGGCTATGTGCTGGCGCGTGTGCTGTGCGCCACCGTCTTCGGTCGCGCGATCGACTTCGACTGGCTGCTCGGCGCCGGCTCGCTGCTGCTGAGCGTGGCGATCGCCGTCATCGCCTCCATTCCGCCGGTCCGCCGCGCCACCCGTATCGACCCCGCCATCGTTTTGAGGGAGGAATAATCATGGACAACGAACATATGCTGCTGGAACTCGACCACATTTCCAAGATTTACGGCGATCTGCACGCCGTCGACGACCTGAGTCTGACCGTTCCGCAAGGGCAATGGCTGGCGATTGTCGGCTCGTCCGGTTCCGGCAAAACCACGCTGATGAACATGATCGGCTGCATGGATACGCCGTCGAAGGGTTCCGTCATGCTTGAAGGCCGCCGACTGGAGGATCTGAACGCCCGCCAGCTCGCCGACGTGCGCAAGAACATGATCGGGCTCGTGTTCCAGAAGTTCTACCTCGTGCCGCATCTGACGGCCGTGGAGAACGTGATGGTGGCGCAGTACTACCATTCCGTGGTCGACGAGAAGCAGGCCATGGAAGCGCTGGAACGAGTGGGATTGAAGGAGCGTGCGCATCACCTGCCCGGCCAGCTGTCCGGCGGTGAGCAGCAGCGCGTGTGCATCGCCCGCGCGCTCATCAACTGTCCGAAGCTGATTCTCGCCGACGAGCCGACCGGCAACCTCGACGAGAAGAACGAGAAGATCGTGCTCGACCTGTTCCGCCAGCTGCACGAGCAGGGCACTACGATCATCGTCGTGACGCATGACGCGCTCGTCGCCTCCTGTGCGCAGCGCGAGATCATGCTCAACCACGGCGTGCTCGTCGGCGAGCAGTGGAACGACGAGGAGGCGAAACGCGCGTACGAAGCGGCCGGCGGCAAGCCGCATTCACCGGTTCCGCCGCGGAAGGCGCGCAGAACGGGGGTATTGCGATTTCGTTCGCCGACCCCACGAAAGCCGCGAAAACCGGCGATACGGACGCGGCCAACGTTGCCGTTGCGGCTGGCGTTGCCGACGATACGGACGTAGAGCCCGACGTCACGAAAGGGGAGCAGGCATGAGCACCGCACAATCGAACGCAGTCAAAGTCATCGCACTATCCGCGGCGAGCATCGCGCTGCTGTCGGCATGCGGTGAGCCGAAAGCCACGCCGATGGACGACGAATACGCCGGCAATTCCGGCGAAAGCGTGCAATCGCAGGAAGAGAAGTCGAAAACCGACGGCAAGGCGGCTGACAATACGGCCGGCGGCGACGCCACCACCAAAAACCATGCCGATGACGCGAATTCCACGACGTCCAGCAAGCAGGACACCGGCAACTACGCGGATGGCGACTATTCGATCAACGGCCAGTACGGGCCGGTCGGCGAGGATACCATCGACGTGCATCTGACCGTCAAAGACCAGAACGTGACGGCCGTGGAAATCGTTGGGCATCCGTTCACGTCCATCTCCAAAAAGCATCAGAACGACTTCGCCAAAGCCGTGCCGGACGCGGTGGTCGGCAAGCCGTTGAAGGACCTTAAAGTCGACAAGCTCGCCGGTGCCAGCTGGACCTCCGAAGCCTTCAACAAGGCGTTGGAAGTGGCGCGTCAGGAAGCGTCAATCCAATAGCCCATTCCTTCTGAA
>ENA-OQCO01000180-OQCO01000180.1-human-gut-metagenome-genome-assembly--contig:-NODE-180-length-37184-cov-5.744960_pt1 | contig 37184 bp, 37 predicted proteins | sample MGYA00242500_ERZ504582 | MGnify/ENA primary metagenome ERZ504582 (study PRJEB26092, sample SAMD00036346) | human gut metagenome | host: Homo sapiens | study: EMG produced TPA metagenomics assembly of... | reverse complement strand
GCTTATGTGTTGGTCATGCCCCGAAAAAATGCAAAATCTGCGGCAAGTGGTTCCTCACCACCAACGCAAGGCACACCAAATACTGCGGCGGCTATGCACCGGGGGACAAGCTGCACCGCACTTGCCGGCAGATCGGCAATCTAAAAGGCAGAGAACAGCGAGAGCTTGCAGACGATCATCCGATTATCCAGATATATGAAAAGAGGCTGAACACCATAAATCGCTATGTAAAGCGTGGTACTCTGGACGCTGACCTTGCGGAGGTCATGAAGAAACTGGCAAAAGATAAAGAACTCCGGGCAAAAAGTGATGTTGCTTATGCCAAAGGAGCTTATGAAAAAGAAATGGAACAGGCTGCTTTGCTTGCAGAAGCTAAGATACATATTTAGTGGGGGAACAATATGAAACAAATATATGTGCATGGATTAGGACAAACATCTGACAGTTGGACAAAAACAATAGATATTTTGCAAACTACTGATTACAGCTTGTGTCCGAATCTTCCTGATTTAGTTCATAGCAAAGAAGTGACCTATGATAATCTATATGCTGCATTTTCAGATTACTGCAATCAATATGATGAGCCTATTGATTTGTGCGGTTTATCGCTTGGGGGCGTATTAGCTCTGAACTATGCTATACAATATCCGAAAAAAGTTCGCTCCTTGGTGCTTATTGCCACACAATATAAAATGCCCAAGAAGCTTCTGAAATTTCAAAATCTTCTCTTTAGATTTATGCCTAAATCCATGTTTCAACAAATGGGATTTAGAAAAGCTGATTTCTTACTTCTATGCGAAACCATGATGGAGTTGGACTTTAACAACTCTCTGCACAAAATATCATGCCCTACACTATTGTTATATGGCGAGAAAGATACTGCGAATAAAAATGCTTCTATTGAATTGGCAGAATTGCTTAAGAACGTGGAATTAAAAACGATTATTGGTGCCGGACATGAAGTTAATATTGAATCACCGCAGGAATTGGCAGAAATACTTCATGCTTTTTATGAAAGAATGTCTTAAGGGATTCTTATAGAAATGAGAAGGGAGGTGCGCTATGCTGAGTGATTTTACATGGAATATGACCGGATACATACCGAAACACCAAGTCAATCCGCACGGTGATGGTATCATTCCCTATGTGGCAGAGCGCATCTTCCAACTGGAACCTGAGCCGCCAAAGGTGGGCAGTCTGAACGAATATATCCTGTCTGCCTTGCAGGAAAAGAATTTGATACATTTCTCATTCTTCCTACACCACTACGAGCCGCAGCTTAACAAGCGCATCAAAGACTTTCTCGGTGTGGACGGCGGCAATCTGTACGACACAGACCGATTTATAGATATAAAGCTCTCCTGCCGGGAGCAAATGCTCCAAAAGCTGATGGACTATGACCTTGCCAAGGGTGCAGAGTATGCTACATACATTTTCCCGTTCATCCGGGATGCTATGCTCCGTTTTCGCATGGGCGAAGAAAAATGGTCGGTGTCCTCTCTGACCAATTACAAAATGGTGCGGTCAATGGCTTGGCTGTACCACAATACCAAGAATGCGGTCAACGAATTTTCCAAGAAATACAACTGCGATCTTGCCCTTGCGGAAGAATATCTGAAAGTTGTCCGTGGAATCCGCAATCAGCAGCCTTTCTATGTCACAGACGAGGACGGCGAAGAAACAGGCGAGGATGTAGCCCTTGACGATAGCTGGAACTATACCGATATCCTCTGGAACGGCATACAGGCAGAAAAGGTGCAGCGGGCATTTGAGAAACTGAATTACCGGGAACAGACCTTGCTCGAAAAACGGTTAGCAATTTGCATGACCTGTGGGCGTGTCAGCTCATGGAAAGACCGCCCCACCTTTGAAGAACTGGCGGTTATGTTTGAGGGCAGTACAGCCAGCGGTGCAGAACGAGCCTACCGAAAAGCAGTGGACAAGTTGACGGAATTGTTGGTTGCCGAGGGCGCAATCCATGCAGTCCGGCTAAAACAGAAATCCAAGATCAAGCGAAAAAAGAAAATCGCCGCCGCAATCTACGAATATCAGGCAGACTGCGACGGCGAATGGGGCGAGATTTCATTTGATTTTGAGAATGGTACGGCAGAGATCATTCGCCTTGCCGATTGGGATACGATAAAAACCAACCGCTTTGCGAACAAGGCCGTAGCCTATCTTCTGAACTGTGAGAACGAAAAATTGCCCAAGGAAACGATGGTGGCATTTGAATAACGAAGGAGTGAGATACATGGAACAATTATTGATTATTGAAGATGATATTGGTTTGAATCAAGGCTTATGCAAAGCGCTGAAAGCAGATGACCGTCAGATTATATCCTGCCATGATCTAAAAGCGGCAAGAGAACAATTGCTTTGCGGGAGTGTATCCCTGATCCTGCTGGATATCAATCTGCCGGATGGCAGCGGGCTCGAGCTGCTCCGGGAGGTCAAGGAAAACACACCCTATATTCCTGTTATTCTGCTGACTGCCAATGACACCGATCTGGACATCGTAGACGGACTGGAGAGGGGCGCTGATGATTACATTACCAAGCCCTTTTCTCTTTCGGTTTTGCGGGCAAGGGTGAATACCCAACTGCGAAAGCAAGCGTCAAACCATAAAAATGCGCCGTTCCATATGGATCTATTTCACTTTGACTTTGAGGCTATGACCTTTTATGTGGGAGATTCAAAAGTTGAATTGAGCAAAACAGAACAAAAATTACTGCGTCTGCTTGTTGAAAACCGAGGCCGAACCATGACCCGTGGAGACCTTGTCGACCGGATCTGGACAGATGGCGCAGAATATGTGGATGAAAATGCTTTGTCTGTTACGATCAAGCGTCTGAGGGATAAGCTTGGCGCACAGAAATACATTAAAACCATCTACGGAATCGGTTATAGCTGGGTGACAAAAGATGAATAAAACCGGCATTGTGATCATACTGCTATTTTTTCTGGCGGCGATAGCTGCTGTATTATGGGAGCGGAGGAAGATCAGAAAAACGATGGAAGAAATCGAAAGGATGCTGGACGCTGCCATGACCGGCTCCTTTTCTGAAACCAATTTTGATGAAAGCCAACTGTCTGCATTGGAAACAAAGTTTGCACACTATCTTTCCGCCGCAGAAGCATCTTCTCAAAACATAGCGCAGGAAAAAGACAAAATCAAAACCTTGATTGCGGACATTTCCCACCAGACGAAAACGCCGATTGCAAACCTGCTGTTATACAGCGAGCTTCTGATGGAGGAAACTCTGCCTGCATCGGCGAAGGCAAATGTGGAGGCGCTGTACAAACAATCGGAAAAGCTGCGATTTCTGATCGATTCTCTCGTAAAGCTTTCCAGACTGGAAAACGGGATCATTTCACTCTCCCCTCAGCAAGCAGCGCTGCAGCCGCTGCTTGAAAGCGTAGTAGAACAATATGCCGCCAAGGCTTCTGAAAAAGGATTGTCTTTGCGACTGCAAGATACCGATGCTTTTGCTGTATTCGACTTCAAATGGACAGCGGAAGCGCTGGCGAATATCGTAGACAATGCCATCAAATATACGGAGCATGGCACCATTACTATTTCTGCCGTAAGCTATGAAATGTTTGCAAGGATCGATATATCGGATACCGGTTCAGGCATACCGGAAACTGAGCAAGCGAAGATATTTGCTCGCTTTTACCGCTCAAAGGCGGTTCAGGAGCAGGAAGGGGTCGGCATCGGCTTATACCTTGCCCGACAGATCATATCCGGCGAGGGAGGTTATATCAAGATTGCTTCCGTTCCGGGAAAAGGAAGTACATTTTCCATATTTCTGCCGAAATAACAACAATTCTATCAAAACTGTTAGATTTCATTTTCCGCCGGAAAGAATGTGGAAAGATTCCTATGCGATAATCTGTATGTATCAAAGGATCATTTCCTTTCATACATACAGATTTTTTCATGGAGGTACTCATTTATGGAAGTTTTACAGGCAAAAAACCTGAAAAAGATTTATGGCTCCGGCAATAACGCAGTTCATGCGTTGGATGGAGTTGATTTAAGTGTAAAGAAGGGCGAATTTGTTGCAATTGTCGGCACATCCGGCTCCGGCAAATCCACGCTGCTGCACATGCTGGGCGGGCTGGATCGCCCTACAAGTGGCACGGTCATGGTGGACGGACAGGATATTTTCTCCCTGAAGGAGGAAGCGCTGACCATCTTCCGCCGCAGGAAAATCGGCTTTGTGTTCCAAGCATATAATCTTGTTCCGGTGCTGAATGTGTATGAAAATATTGTTCTACCCATTGAGCTGGACGGTGGCAAGGTCAATAAGGATTTCGTACAGCAGATTGTACAGACACTTGGGCTGGATGATCGTCTGGATGCGCTGCCCAATCAGCTCTCCGGCGGTCAGCAGCAGCGTGTGGCAATCGCCCGTGCGCTGGCGGCAGCACCCGCTATCATTCTGGCAGATGAACCCACCGGCAATCTGGATTCCAAAACCAGCCAGGATGTATTGAGCCTTTTGAAAGTCACCAGTCAAAAGTTCGCCCAGACAATCGTAATGATCACTCACAACGAAGAAATTGCGCAGATGGCAGACCGCATTATCCGTATCGAAGATGGTCGGATCGTCTCCCAGAACTAACGGGAGGTGGCTACGATGAATGTCAAAAACAGAAAATGTATTCGAAAGCTCAGCTTAAAATCTCTTTATGCGAACCGTCGCCGCAATCTGATCGCTATTTTTGCCATTGCGCTGACAACGCTGCTATTTACGTCCATGTTCACCATTGTCTTGTCGTTGAACGCCAGCTATGAAACCTACCAGTTTCGGCAGGTAGGCGGCTATGCGCATGGCACCTTTAAGGATGTTTCCCCCGAGCAGGCGGAACGCATCGCTGCCCACCCAAAGGTGAAGGCTACGGGGGTACGGAAGGTAATCGGTATCACTGCGGAGGGGGTCTTTGCCAAAATACCGGCAGAGATCAGCTACATGGATGCCAACTGCACCAAATGGAGCTATGCAACCCCTACTATCGGACGGATGCCCGAAAGCGGCAAAGAGGTAGCCATGGATACGGCAGCGTTGCAGCTGCTTGGCGTAACGCCGGAGCTGGGCGCCGAGGTCACGGTTTCCTATTCTATTACGGACAAGGATCAAACCGCCTTTACTGTAACGGACACCTTTACGCTGGTAGGCTATTGGGACTATGATGAACTAATTCCTGTTCACTACATCAACATCAGCCGTGATTACGCAGATGACATCGAAGCGCAGGCAGTGAAAACAGGGCTACAGCCCTTCCGCACTGACCTGAATGTCATGATGGCTTCCAGTACAAACATTCAAGGGCAGATGGAGCAGGTGGATACCGATCTCGGCTACACATGGGACAGCTATACCGATCCCAACAGCGTTCGAATCGGCGTCAACTGGGGATATACCTCATCCCAGCTGGAGTCGCAGCTCGATCCGGAACTTGTGATCGCCATAACAGCTTTTTTGCTGCTGGTGATTTTCACCGGGTATCTTATCATCTATAACATTTTCCAGATCTCTGTTGCGGGGGATATCCGGTTTTACGGGCTTCTGAAAACCATTGGCACAACGCCCCGGCAGCTCAAACGCATCATTCGCCAGCAGGCACTTCTGCTTTGTCTGATCGGCATTCCGGCGGGGCTGCTGTTGGGCTATGGCATTGGCGCTGTTCTGGTGCCTGTTGTCTTGCGCTCCACCCAGTTGGATGCAGGCATCACCACCATCAGCACTTCGCCTGTGATCTTTGTTGGCTCCGTGCTGTTTGCCCTGCTGACGGTGCTTTTGTCCTGCTCCAAGCCCGGGAAAATGGCAGCCAGGGTTTCTCCGGTGGAGGCTACCAAATATACAGATGCGATGCAGACCAAGAAAAAACAGCGCAGCACCCGGGGAGCGAAGCTCCATCAGATGGCTTTTGCCAATCTGGGACGAAACAAAAAAAAGACGGTGCTGGTGGTGGTATCTCTGGCACTGTCGGTGACGCTGTTCAATGCACTGTGTGCCTTTGTGGGCGGCTTCAGCATGGAGAAGTATGTATCCTTCATGACCTGCGCCGATTTTATCGTCAGCACGCCCGACTATTTCCGTTACAACCCGGCAGATGAATTCATCACGCCGGAACAGATCGAAGAGATCGCAGCAAACACAAAGTCCAGTCTTTCCGGCACGGGATATGCTGTGCGAAAACCCGTATATCTTTGGATGACGGAGGATGCTCTGCGGCAGGACTATGCAAGGTACGAAAGTGCTGAGCAGTTGGACAGCCATATGAGCCGCATGGAGCACCGGGGCGATATGGTGATGGGAGATACCAGGATCGAGGCTCTGGATAACAGCCTGTTTGACAAGCTGCAAGTGTTCGACGGAGATATTTCTCCTATGCTGGAGTCAAACAATAACGCTATTGCCATTGCGGTTTCCTTAGATGACTACGGTAATCTGCCCAATCCTGAATACTACCCCAAGGTGGGAGACACGATCACCGCCACCTATGCGGACGATGTGAAATATATCGACAGCCGCACCGGGGAACTCCGCACCGAAGATACACCGGAGGAGTACTTTCAGGAAAAACTGTATGGAGCCAGAGATGTAGAGTACACGGTCTGCGCCTTGGTAGAGCTTCCGTATTCCATGAGTTATCGTTATGGTGGTATTGGATATGAGACAGTTTTGTCTGTGGATACCGCACAGAGGGACAGCGGCGGTGCGGCCATTCCGATGCTCTACCTGTTCGACACAGCAGACGACGCAGACGAGGCCGAAGCAGAGCAATATCTATCGAAGCTCACTGCCGGTGAGTTTTCACCCTTGATGTATGAAAGCAAGGCCACGGCTCGCTCTGAGTTTGCTCAGTTCCGGCAGATGTTCCTTCTGGTAGGTGGTATCCTCTGTGCTATCATCGGGCTGGTGGGACTCTTAAATTTCTTCAACGCCATGATGACCAGTATTCTTTCCCGCCGCCGTGAATTTGCTGTGCTTCAGGCTGTAGGAATGACGAACCGGCAGCTCAAAACCATGCTGATCTACGAGGGATTGTTTTACGCAATGTCCTCCGTATCGGCGGCCTTTATTCTGTCGCTGGCGGTGGGACCTCTTGCAGGAAAAATGCTGGGCAGTATGTTCTGGTTCTTTGAGTATCGATTCACCATTCTGCCTGTCCTGCTGACAATTCCGGTATTTCTTCTGCTGGGGTGGCTGATTCCTTGCATGATGTATGACAATGCAGCGAAATGCAGTGTTGTAGAGCAATTAAGGGATGCTCAATAACTGTTAAGCAAAAACGGCCCTCTGCCAAGGAAAAGGCAGAGGGCTGAGTTTTAATCTAAGGGTTTACATTCAGTTACAGTTTTTAGATAAATTTCGGGATCACCGTTCAAGATCAAGTCTGCATATCCAACCGGATCATTGTAGATTAGATAATCCAGTTCTGACCGTTGATACATATTGTCAGTAACCTCATTCTCCACGGCGATGGTATCAATGGCAATCATGCTGCCATCTAAGAATTTCAGTTCCACACAAGCGGTATCCATGTTAAACTCACAAGAAATCAATCTATCCATAAGAAACCTCCATTTTGCGAGATGTTAGATCATCCCAAAATATTTGAATGCTTCTCGGATTGCTTTCTCTTTTTCCGGTGGACACTGGGGCTGTCTGGAATCCTCGGACTTCGGCAGATTATAGTTCTTACCAACCCCAATCCCACATTTTCGTTTAATCTGTGAGATATAGAGGTTGGACACCTTTAACCCGGTATGCTCCAACACATACTCCTTGATCTGCGGATAGGTTGCCCCATCCTGAAATTCGGACATATCCATATCTTCCAAAGAGAACTCAACCCGAATCTTTTTCGAGTCGACCTCACCCTTGGAAAGCAAGACAACCGTCTCGACATGCACAGTCTGAGGGAATTGGTCAACTCCACACACTTTCTTTAACTCATATCCATTATCACACAAGAATCTCAAATCCCTTGCAAGTGTCGCACTGTCGCAACTTACATAAACCACTCGTTTTGGCTGCATCTTAAGAATTGTTTTAAGCAACATCTCATCGCAGCCTTTACGAGGCGGGTCCACCACGATCACGTCTGCGTAAACACCATTTTTCTCGTATTCAGCTGGAAGAACTTCTTCTGCCTTTCCGACAAAGAATTCCACATTCCCGATATCGTTGAGTTTTGCATTTCTTCTTGCGTCTTCAATTGCTGCCGGAACAATCTCCACACCACGGACAAACTTTGCCTTCTGCGCAAGGAACAGAGAAATCGTCCCAATTCCACAATACAGATCCCAGACTGTCTCTTCTCCGTGAAGATCTGCATATTCCAATGCTTTGGAATACAATTTCCATGTCTGTTTCGGATTTACCTGGAAGAAAGAAAGTGGTGATATTTCATATGAGATATCGCCAATCTTATCTGTGATATAATCTTCTCCCCAAATAGTTTTGACCTTGTCACCAAGGATCACATTACTTCGCTTTTTATTCATATTCAGAGAAATACTGGTCATTCCTGGAATCTCACAAAGTTTCTCAACCAGTTCCCTCTGATGTGGAAGATCCTGTCCATTGATAATCAGACAAACCATCAGTTCGCCGGTAAAAAATCCATAACGGACAAAAATATGGCGTACCAGACCCTTGCCTGTTGCTTCATCATACGGTGCGATGTTGTACTTTTCCATATGTGCAATCACACGGTCAAGTACATCTTTATTCTCTGGGATTCCAAGCGCACAGTCACGGTTTTCAATAATAGCGTGTGTACGTCCAGCATAAAAACCAGTGACAATTTTTCCTTCTTTATTTCTGCCTACCGGAAACTGAGCCTTATTACGATAATGATAAGGTTCATCCATTCCAATCAATGGTTCCATCGGAAGATTTGTGAACCCACCAATACGTTCCAGATGACCTCTTAATTTTTTCTCTTTAAACACTTTCTGTTCTTCGTATGAGACTGCCTGAAGCTGGCATCCGCCACATTGACGGGCAGACGGGCACACCGGCTCCACGCGATATGGTGAAGCATTGAGAATCTCCATCAGGCGTCCATAACCATAGTTTTTCTTAGCCTTCATAATTTTGGCTGTAACAGTATCTCCAATGACTGCGTCCTTTACAAAAACAGTGAAGCCATCAGCTTTGCCAATGCCTTCACCATCTGTTCCGCAATCCACTATTTCTAACGTAACAATATCATTTTTACGAAATTCCATAAGGATTAAACGTCTCCTGTTCTTCTCAGATTAGATTCAAAAAGTCTGTTGTATCCAAGCCACTCTTTCTTACCTTTGTCCGCCGCAAAGATTTCCGTAAGTGTTTCCATACGTGCATCTGTATTATCTGCAAGGTTCAGAGCTACTGCCTCTGCAAGTGCCGGCTTCTTTGGAGAACCATATTCCAGTTCACCGTGATGAGCCAGGATACAATGAACCAGCTGATTTTCAAGAGTTACCGGAAAATCTGGAATTTCTTTAGCCAGGTCATGGATCATCTGAGCACCAATGATAATATGTCCAAGAAGCTGTCCTTCATCAGTATAATCATTCAGTGGAAAAGAAGAGAGTTCTTTTGTCTTTCCGACATCATGAAGCAGAGATGCTGTAATAAGCAGATCTCTTTTAAGAAGCGGATAAGCACTTGCCATATAGTCACAGAGTTTTGTTACGCTTAAAGTATGCTCCATCAATCCACCGATAAATCCATGATGGACAGTTTTTGCCGCAGAATGTTCTTGGAAAGATTTCAAAAACTCTTTATCTTCTACAAAAAGTTTATTCAGTAGTGCTGACAGGTATCTGTTCTTCACTGTTTTTATCATAGCCAACAGCTGTCCGTACATATCATCTGTACTGTTTTCACTGACCGGAAGATAGTCTGCCGGATCGTACTCACCTTCCTGTGCTTTTCGAACTCTCTTAATGTTCAACTGCATAGCTCCTGCAAAAGTTGTCACATCTCCGACTACATCAATATAATCCAATGCATCAAAATCATCGATTCCCAATGAATTCGGATCCCAGATTTTGCCATCCAACACCCCTGTTTTGTCCTGTAAAATCAGATTCTCATATGGCTTTCCGTTCTTTGTCATTGCCGACTGTTTCTGTTTGCAAAGGTAGATTCCGTTAAGACGGTCTCCCTCATGTAATTCGTTAATAAAACGCATATACTGTTTCTCTTTTCTTTCTATTTTTCTTTGATCAATACATTTAATTCTACATTTACATATGTACCATAGGGATTCTTACGATATACTTCAAGCTTGACTCTTGATCCTTTGACCAGACTCTGAAGAATCGCCGAATACCTATTCATGGAACTGATTTCTTTTCCGTTCAATGCATGAACAATATCTGCATTCTGTACTCCTGCCGTCATAGCCGGTGAATCTTCTTCCACCGCATCTACATATACGCCTCGTGGAATGTCCAGATTTTCAGACTGATATTTTGAAATCGTTGTACCCTGAATTCCAATATAGCAGATATCCTCACCATTTGCCATACCTTCCAGAAGTGGACGCAGCTGTGCTGCTTCAACAGCTCGAATCACACTGCTGTTTTCATTTTCCTGACTGCAGATGATTCCTACAACTTCACCGGACATATTCAGAAGAATTCCTCCTCCGTCCTCACTTCCTACCATATTTGTTGTAAGCATTCCATATTCTTCATCCGCAATTTTCATGCTGCCCGTTACAGAAGTAACCATACCACTGACCAGTGAGTCATAATCCCCAGTTGGACTACCGATTGCAATAACATCATCCATTTGCTCCATGTTATCTTCCGTGGCGAGTACAGCCTCAGAAATCTCATCTTTTGTAGAATCGTTTAACTCTGTGAATGGAACGCGGAACACATAAAAGCCTGTCCGGACATCTTTCTTACACAGCTGTGCATCTGCCATATCTCCATTTGAAAATGTCACCTGAAAATTTCCTGCATCATTCATTCTGTCGGAATATGTCATGATGTAAAAAGCTTCCGTATTTTTTAGGAAAACAAAACCTTCTTCTTCTCCGTATTTCAAGAACGAATCATCCAGTAGATCTGAATCTGTACCGAGTGCTGCTATTCGCACAAGTGCTCTGCGCGGTGTCTCAGATACTTTTCTCACCTGTTCAGCCCATGTACCCGACTTTTCATCCTCTGCATCTATCTCTGTTGAAGGTTTAGTATTTGCCAGTGCTGTTGAAGTGTTTTCATCCTCTGCTTCATCCACACGTGAAGCAGCTGTAACAGATGGCACCAATGTAACATCGGTATACTGTTCCGAATGTTTTCTCAAAGACGGTGCTACTTCTGGCAAAATCAGTGCTGCAGTGCCTGCCGCACAGCCACCAAAAATCACTCCACATACTGCTGCTGTCAGGAACTTATGCAGCAACATTTTCCTGTCCGCTGGACGCTCTTTTATTGTTTCCTTTATGAAAGGGTAATTCTCCGAAGATGGCTCTTTGTCATTTCGTTTTACCATAAGAATTCTCCTATAAATTCCAACCTGATAATTCGGGTTATATTTTAGCAAAATTTTATGAAATTTTTATGAACAAAATTTCACATTTTTCTTTTCATTCCTGTCAAAATCATGTAGAATAGAGACTGGTGAACTAAGCCAATTTAAGCAACGAGGAGTTATTATGAATCAAAAAGCATTAAATGCATTGGAATATCCAAAAATCATAGAAAAACTTACAGAAAAAGCGTCTTCTTATATGGGAAAACAGCTCTGTAAAAACCTGGAACCATCTACAGATCTGGAAACGATTCGCCTGATGCAGGTACAGACAAAAGATGCTTTGACAAGACTATTCCAAAAAGGATCCATTTCTTTTGGAAATGTCAAAGATATCCGTGGTTCTCTGAAACGTCTGGAAATCGGCAGTGCTCTTAGTATTCAGGAAATTCTGGCAGTCTGCGGACTTCTTGAAAACACTTCCAGAGTCAAAACTTACTCTCGTAAAGAACGTAACGATCTTCCTGGTGACTCTCTGGACAGCATGTTTGATGGACTTTCTCCACTCACACCTTTGTCCACAGAAATCCGCAGATGCATTCTCTCCGAGGAGGAAATCAGCGATGATGCAAGCCCTGCTCTCCGCCAGATCCGCAGAAACATGAAGATCACCAACGATCGTATCCATACACAGCTTGCAGGGCTGGTAAACGGCAGTGCCCGCACCTATCTACAGGACTCTGTCATCACTATGCGAAATGGCAGATATTGCATTCCTGTCAAAGCCGAATACAAAGGGCAGGTTCCCGGTATGATCCACGATCAGTCTTCTACCGGCTCTACACTTTTTATCGAACCAATGTCCGTAGTCAAGTTAAACAATGACATGCGCGAACTGGAACTTCAGGAGCAGAAAGAAATCGAAGTGATTCTGGCTGATCTCAGCCAACAGATTGCTACTGAACAGGAAGCAATTTCACTCAATCTTGAACTGATGGTTCAGTTGGACTTTATTTTTGCAAGAGCAACGCTTGCGATGGAAATGAATGCAAGCGAACCTGTCTTTAATGATGAAGGACGCATCAACCTCAAAAAAGCACGTCATCCCCTGATCAACAAGAAAAAAGTCGTTCCAATCGATATCCGTCTGGGTGATGAATTTGATCTGCTTGTTATCACCGGTCCAAACACCGGCGGCAAGACTGTTTCCCTGAAGACAGTCGGTCTGCTCACTCTCATGGGACAATCCGGTCTTCACATTCCAACTCTGGACCGCAGTGAACTTGCTCTCTTCCACGAAGTTTATGCTGACATCGGTGATGAGCAGAGTATTGAACAGTCATTAAGTACCTTTTCTTCCCACATGACAAATATCGTCTCTTTTCTTGGAAAAGCAGACTGTCATTCCCTGGTTCTGTTTGACGAGCTCTGCTCCGGAACTGACCCGACGGAGGGTGCTGCACTGGCCATCTCGATTCTCTCTTATCTGCATGAACGCGGAATCCGCACCATGGCAACTACTCATTACAGTGAACTGAAAGTTTTTGCCCTTTCCGCTTCCGGTATCGAAAATGCCTGCTGCGAATTTGATGTAGAAACATTGAGTCCGACTTATCGCCTGCTGATCGGTATTCCTGGAAAAAGTAATGCATTTGCAATTTCTTCCAAACTCGGAATCCCTGAATCCATCATTGAAAAGGCACGCGAACAGATCAATGAACAAGATGAATCTTTTGAAGACGTACTGACCTCGCTGGAAGAAAGTCGTATCACAATTGAGAACGAGCGCACAGAGATTGCACAGTACAAATTGGAAATTGAAACGCTTAAGAAACAGCTGGAAAACAAACAGGAAAAACTGGATGTTCAGAAAGAGCGTATCATCCGCCAGGCAAACGAAGAGGCACATAAAGTTCTTCAGGATGCTAAGGATTACGCTGACCAGACTATGAAGCTTTTCCATAAATTCCATAATGAATATGTAGACACCGCCGCTGTTGAACGTGAACGTCAGCAGCTTCGCCAGCGTCTCAACAAAGCAGAACAGAAAATGGCTCAGCCAACCCCCAAAAAGAAACCAAAGAAAGTGCTCACAGCAAAAGATATCCACCTGGGCGATACTGTCCGTGTTCTCAGCATGAATCTCAAAGGTACAGTAAGTACCCGACCGGATTCTAAAGGTTATCTGTTTGTTCAGATGGGAATCATTCGTTCCAAAGTCCATATTTCTGATCTGGAGCTGATTGATGAACCAGTGATCACCACTCCGTCTCTTTCCAAGACCGGGGCTGGAAAAATCCGTATGTCCAAATCAGCCAGTGTCTCTACGGAAATTAATCTTCTTGGAAAAACAGTCGATGAAGCAGTTGCAGAACTGGACAAATACCTGGATGATGCTTATATTGCGCATCTAAAAACTGTACGAATCGTTCACGGCAAGGGAACCGGTGCACTCCGCAAAGGCGTTCACAATTACCTGAAGCGCCAGAAACATGTAGCCTCTTATCGTCTCGGCGAATTCGGCGAGGGTGATGCAGGTGTAACAATTGTAGAATTCAAAAAATAAGTGAAAGGCGAATACCATGGTAACAAAACAGAAAATCTTAATCGTAGATGACGACAACAACATTGCTGAACTGATTTCTTTATATCTTACAAAAGAATGTTTTGAAACCAGAATTGTAAATGACGGTGAACAGGCTCTGAAAGACTTTGCTTCTTTTCAGCCAGATCTGATCCTCCTGGATCTGATGCTTCCTGGCATTGACGGCTATCAGGTCTGCCGAGAGATCCGTCACACATCTGATGTGCCGATCATCATGCTTTCTGCCAAAGGCGAAACCTTCGATAAAGTACTTGGTCTTGAACTGGGGGCAGATGACTATATTATCAAACCGTTTGATACCAAAGAACTGGTTGCCCGTGTGCGTGCAGTCCTGCGTCGATTCAAAGTACGTCAGCCTGCTGGCAATCCGGATGAAAAATGTGTCAGCTTTCCAGATCTGACAATCAATCTGACAAATTACTCTGTCACATATATGGGAAAACAAATTGATATGCCGCCAAAAGAACTGGAGCTTCTCTATTTTCTGGCCGCATCTCCAAACCAGGTATTTACCCGCGAACAATTACTGGATCATATATGGGGATATGAATATATCGGTGACACTCGTACCGTAGATGTCCACATTAAAAGACTGCGCGAAAAAATTAAAGACCATCCTCAGTGGAGCCTCTCTACTGTATGGGGTATCGGATACAAGTTTGAGGTCAAAAACAAATGAAAAAGAAACTGACAACGGTGTTTTTTACCACATATATACTGCTTGGTGTCCTTGGTTTTTTGCTGGTAACATATGTCGGTTCTCACCTGTTAGAAAATCGCCTGGAAAAATCCATAAGTGCAGATATGTACCAGACAGCTCACCGCATTGCAGAAAATAATCTGGTCAGTCACAACATCACTTCTTCTAATATGGAGGAGATTCGGAACAATCTTTCCCTTGCTGCAAACTATCCTGATACGATCATCTGGATCATCAACAGCAACGGACAGATCATCCTCAGTACACGCAAAGATATCTCACCGGATAATCCAATTAACTTAGAAGGCTTCAACCCAGCCTCCTGGGACAGCAATTACTATCAGATTGGTGATTTCTACGGATATTTTCCCGAGACACATCTCAGCACGATTGCACCAATCACCGAGAATATGACAACGCGGGGATACGTTGCCATTCATTATCTGATGAGTGACTTGTATCAGAACCGCAGCACTCTGCTCTGGATCATTCAGATTTTGTATATTCTCACTTATCTCGGTGTAGCTTTACTGTTTTTCTTGTATATCCGCTGTATACGCAGGCCATTTCAGGAAATCACAAAGGGAGCTTCAGAATTTGCAAACGGAAATCTCTCCTACCAGATTCCTGTCGATTCAGAAAATGAGCTGGGATATCTTGCCAAGAATCTGAATTATATGGCTGATAAACTAAATCGTAACGGTGAATACCAACGACAGTTTATTTCCAATATTTCACATGATTTCCGTTCACCGCTTACTTCGATCAAAGGTTATGTGGAAGCGATGATCGACGGAACGATTCCAGTGGAAATGCAGGAAAAATATTTAAAGATTATTTCATACGAAGCAGAACGTCTGGAAAAACTTACCCGCGGACTTCTGACTCTGAATGAACTGGATATCCAGAAACGTATGCTTCATATCCAGCCCTTTGATATCAACAGTGTGATCAAAGCGACAGCTGCATCCTTTGAAGGCTCCTGTACCAGTCGCAATATTCTTCTGGAACTGATTTTATCCGGAAAGGAACTGATGGCACAGGCAGATATGGAACAGATCCAACAGGTGCTGTATAACCTTTTGAGCAACGCGATCAAATTCAGCCCGGACAATTCCACGATTACACTTGAGACTACCGAAAAAAACGGCAAGATCTTTGTTTCTGTTAAAGATCATGGCATTGGAATTCCAAAGGCAAGTCTCCAGAAGATCTGGGAACGATTTTATAAGATTGATCGATCCCGAGGCAAGGATCAAAAAGGAACCGGCCTTGGTCTGGCAATCGTCAAAGAGATTCTTCATGCACATGGACAACACATCAATGTGATCAGTACAGAGGGTGTTGGAACAGAATTTATTTTTACATTAGAAAAGGCAAAGTAGAGAATTCATCCACTTTGCCTTTTATCGTTTATATTTTTTCTTATTCCCACGTATGGTTATGAAGTTGTCCCTGAAGCTGCATATGATCAAAATGATTCTGCCGCAGTGCTCATAAAGCACGATTGCCACTGAATTACTCAGATTCAGTGAACGGATCTCATTGATCATTGGAATCCGTACGCAGTTATCTTTATGTTCCATCAGGATTTCTTCCGGGATTCCGGCACTTTCCTTGCCAAACATAATATAACAATCTTCCTCGTATTGCACATCTGTATAAGTCTTCAACGCCTTCGTTGTTGCATAATAAATTTTCGCATTTGGATTCTTTTCCAGAAAATCTTCGTAGTCCAGATATGTCGTTACATCCAGATCTTTCCAGTAATCCATACCAGCTCTTTTGAGTGCCTTCTCACTGAGACTGAATCCCAGAGGCTCGATCAGATGTAGTTTCGTATCTGTTGCAACACATGTTCTTCCTATATTTCCTGTATTTGCCGGAATTTCAGGTTCCAGCAGTACAATATTAAGCTTTGCCATCTTTTCTGTCCTTTCCAGGTATAATTTCCGTCAAATGGAGTCTCGGACGTTCCAGATATCTGGTAATTTCTCCACTGTGAAGCAGACGGTCGTTTCCACTGTCTGCATATCCAATCACAGCTGCATGGATTCCATGTGCCTCTAATTCCCGCACCAGTGCATCTCCCTGCGCAGTGCCAATCAGAACAGATCCCTTCGCCTCCAGTTTATACGGATCCACATCCAGCCGTTCACAGACTTCTATCGTCTCCTGCCGGATTGGAATTCTGCGAAGATCTACATCCATACCAACTCCAGAAGCTTCTGCCATTTTCCACAGACCACTTAAAATTCCACCGTTCTCTGTAAAATACAATGTAGAAAACCCAGCTTCTTTCCAAAATACATCTTCTTCTGAAATCATACAATTTTTCAGTGTTTCCACCCCCATACGGAGAAAACTCTCTGAAAAATATGTTCTGAGCTTATCCCACTCCCGGCAGATCAGTTCCAACGTACCTGATATACCTGTCTCTCCTGCCACCACCAGGTCATCTCCCGGATATATTCTTCCTGTAATTTCCGCCTGCAGTGCTTCTAACGCCTGCTGTCCTAGTTTCATACTCTTCCTCCAGTGTTCTAATTTCCAGTTCTCCTTTTATAATAAAATAGAAAGAACACTTGGTACAACCATCGCAAGAACCAGTATCACTGCGATCACCGCTGTAATAATTTTTCTTTTTTTCGGGTCAAACATTCCCATCTTCGTCCTCACCTCTCCTATTTTCAAAAATGCCTCAGCATTTTTATTGCTCGCCACCTGCAGAGGTGTGAGTCATCTCACATCTGATATAATCAACTTTTTCCACTCAGCCATTTATAACTGAACAACCTCTGTATATGCATTATTCGACAATGGATCACGTTTCTCATAATCAAACAGAATCACCGTTCCATTCTCAAACACTTCAATATGTGCTGTTTTGGAAACCTGGTTATTCTTCCGGTAGTTCCATACTGCTGTCTCATACTGTTTCTGATCCGGAGCAAATACAGGGCGCTTCTTAAGTTTTTCTCTCAGGTAAAGATCATACAACATTTTCTGTGCAGCTACTTCTGTCGGAACATCTGTTTCTTCTTGCAGATATTCCAAAAGTATCTCATAACGCCGCATCCTGGAATGCGAGATCTCACTGTAACCTTTTTTCTCATAAAAAGAACCCAGTTTCTCGTAAAAAGTAAAAGCATCCTTTTCAAACGGTACCAAATATTCCAGTGTATGCCAAAACTGACCACTATTATAATACACTTCTACCATACTTTCCACCATTTTTAATTTTAGAACTTCTCCATAGGTAAGCCAGTTCGTGGAAACACTTCATATGGTTCTTTTTCTTTTATAAACGATTCCGTAGACTTCGGCCTCTTTCTGCATCAGCGAACCTTTCAGAACTTTCAGGAATCCAAGCTGAAGCTGATCCGGTTTCATCTGGTATACATCATTAAATGATTGATGAAAAGTATCATAATCCTCATACGGAAGCCCTGCAATCAGATCCAGGTGTTGATGAATATTTCGGAAACTGTGAACTCTGTTTACACAATGTTCCAGTTTTTTCAGATCCATATGTCGGTGAATAGCCCGAATCGTCTCCGGATTTGTTGACTGCACACCGATTTCCAGCTGAATCAGTCCAGGGCGCATCTGTGACATCAGCTCCATCTCTTCCTCTCGAAGGAGATCTGCGGAAATTTCAAAGTGAAAGTTTGTCACACCATTATCATGTTCCAGAATATATTTCCAGATTGTCATAGCATGTTCATGTTTACAGTTAAAAGTACGGTCCACAAATTTCACCTGTGGAACTCTGTGATCTAGGAAAAACTGCAATTCTTTTTTGACCAGTTCCAAATCCCGGAAACGAAGTTTCTTATCTATGGAAGACAAACAGTAGCTACAGGAAAACGGGCATCCCCTGCTGCTCTCATAATAAATGATTCTGTTCTCAAATTTCTCCAGATGCTCATAAACAAATGGAATTGCACTTAAATCCATCAGTTCCCGCCAGCCGTTATGAATGATCTTATCACCAGTTCTGTATGCAATTCCCGAAATTTCTTCAAGGCTGTCTTTCCCATCTATGTAAAATTCCAGAAGATCATGAAATGTTTTTTCGCCTTCTCCTACCATAACTCCGGTCATCTCCGGCATTTCTGTCAGGAATTTTTCAGCATCGTAAGAGACCTCCGGACCGCCTGCCCAAAAAGCTGTTTTTGGAAGTATCTTAACAAGATCACGAATCAGTTCCCGTACAAAAGAAATATTCCAGATATAGCAGGAGAAGCAGACAACGTCTGCTCCACTGCTGTAAATATCTTTCAGTATCTCATCCTTTGGCTGGTTGATCGTATACTCCCTAAGGATCACATGCTCATCATAATCAGATGAATATGCTTTCAAATCATACACAGCCAGATTTGAATGAATATATTTTGCATTGCATGCTGCAAGTAAGATTTTCATGAATATACTAAACCCTTCCTGCTGTTATTCATCCAGAAGTTTCTTAAGGTCTTCTTTGGATGTCAGTCCAACCAGACGATGTACTTCCTGTCCGCCTTTAAAGATCAAAAGAGTCGGAATGCTCATAACCTTAAACTGCTGTGCAAGCCCCATTTCCTGGTCCACATCGATTTTGCCTACATTATAACCTTCTTCTGCCAGTGCTTCCACGATTGGGCCCTGACGCATGCAAGGTCCGCACCAGGTTGCCCAGAAATCAAGCAGGATTGGTTTTTCTGATTTTAAAACTTCTTCTTCAAAATTTTGTGATGTAATTGTTTTTGCCATACTAATTCTCCTTTTCTGTATATACTATTATTCAGTATTTTTACTTTGATATTTTATTCATTTTGTTATTTTTCAGTCTGCTGCCTTTTTTCTCTGACGAACATATTTACCGGCATTGATTCCCGCCATACTTCCCTCATAGACTGCCTTGGATACCTGCAGGAGTCCGCCTGTACAGTCCCCCGCCGCAAACAGACCCGGAATCGTTGTCTCCATCTCAGAATTGACTCTGACATTTCCTTTATCTGTCAGTTCCGCGCCCATCTGTCGTGCGATCTCAGTACTGCCGGCAGTCCCCAGTGCCACAAACACCCCGTCTGCCGGATAAAATGATTCCCTGTCTTCATTTTCCATTGAAGCAACATCATGTTCCATCCGAATACCCGAAACGGTATCTCCACCCTCGATTGCCTGAATTTTCATTGTGTTCACTGCAATCGGATGTTCTCTTGAAAACTCCGGTTCTCTGCCATTTGTATATATTGTCACTGATGAAGTTACATTTCGCAGTTCTTCCGCCTCATGAAGTGCAAAATCACTGTTTCCAATTACCGCCACATCGCGGTTTCTGTAGAAAAACGCATCACAGATCGCACAGTAACTGACACCCTTGCCTTCAAATTCCCGAATTCCCGGAATATTCGGTGCAGACCGCTTTCCGCCTGTTGCCAGAATCACACTTACTGTATCAAAGTTTCCAGCAGTCGTCTGGACTGTAAATGTATCAAATCCATTAATTCCAAGCACCTGTGCATCAATTATGCGAATGCTCAGAGCCTTTGCCTGTGCAACTCCTCTCTCATAAAGTTCTTCTCCTGAGAGTGGTCGTTCCAGGCCATAATAATTTTCAATTTTTTCTGCTTTTGCCAGTGCTCCGATTCCATTGTTGAGCAACAGTGGGGTTAAATTACCTCTGGCAGCATACAGTGCCGCAGATATGCCTGCCGGACCTGCTCCGATAATAATTATATTTTCCATTTTATCACCTGAATTTCCCATTGCTTTATAATATACACCATTCTTTTGAAAATTTCAGCTTTTATTCTTCCATTTTTCTCTTTCTATTATACTGGACTATTGTTATTTTCTCAAGAGAATTTGTCTTATATAACTTTTTTGATACATAGTTTTTGCTGTTTTCTTAATTTTTTTACTGTTTTTTCTGTAATTTTTGTTACAATTATGATATATTTTTACTATGTTATGCTTGATTATAAACAAGGAGTTTAATCATCATGAGAAGTTTTGAATATTACACACCTACAAAGGTGATTTTTGGAAAAGATACACATCTAAAAATTGGTGAATTATTAAAAGATTATAACTGCCACAAAGTACTGATTCATTATGGCAGCGAAAGTGCTGTAAAATCCGGTCTGATTCACGAAATCAGTAATTGTCTCACTGAAGCAGGAATCGACTTTGTCACTTTGGGCGGAGTTGTCCCAAACCCACGTCTCTCCAAAGTACGAGAAGGTATCTCACTCTGTCAGAAAGAATCTGTGGATTTCATTCTGGCTGTCGGTGGTGGAAGTGTTATTGATTCTGCAAAAGCCATTGGCTATGGTGTTGCCAATCCATGGACCGATGTCTGGAATTTTTTTCTCAAAACAGAGATTCCAAACGCCTGTCTTCCAATCGGCGCTATCCCTACGATTGCCGCTTCCGGAAGCGAAATGAGCGGTTCCTGTGTCATTACAAATGAAGATGGTTGGTTAAAACGTGGAAGCACCCGCAGTGACCTCTGTCGCCCGAAATTCACTCTGATGAACCCGCGACTCACCTATACTCTGCCGGAATATCAGACCGAAAGTGGCTGTGTAGATATTCTTCTGCATACCATGGAACGTTATTTTGTCAACATCGAAACCATGGAGATCACTGACAGTATCAGTGAATCCCTGATGCAGACCGTTATTTACAATGCACGAATCCTGCTGAACGAACCTGGTAACTACAATGCAAGAGCAGAGATCATGTGGGCAGGAAGTCTTTCTCATAACGGATTGACCGGCTGTGGAACTGGTGGTGGTGACTGGGCCTGTCATCAGCTTGAACACGAACTTGGCGGACTTTACGATGTTACTCATGGTGCTGGTCTTGCTGCACTCTGGGGAAGCTGGGCACGTTATGTTTATGATGCTAATCCGGAGCGTTTCGCACAATTTGCCACCAACATCTTCGATATTCCATGTTTTGCTGATTATGAAAATACAGCACTCGCCGGTATAGAAGCAATGGAAGACTTTTTCCGTTCAATCCATATGCCGACCAGCCTTCATGAACTAGGTCTGGATCTGACCGACGAACAGATTCATGAACTGGCTTTCAAATGCAGTTTTGAAGATACACGTACCATTGGCGTTTTCAAACAGTTAAACATGAAAGACATGGAAAAAATTTACGCCATGGCAAGATAAATGATTTTACCTTTACTGATCACCAGATGATTAAAGGCAGGATATCCTGAATTTTCAGGTTCCTGCCTTTTGTTTATTTTATCAAATATACTTCTGTATCATATGTACCTTTAGCCTCACCCTCAGCATGCGTTGCAACATAAATATCGATACGATTTTTCTTGATTGCACCACCACAGTCCTCTGCAACATAAACCTGTCCGTTGATCACTACTTTGCTTCCATACGGAATCACAGATGGATCTACTGCAATCGTATGATTGGTAGTTGCCGTTACGCCAGTCGATGTAATTCCATTGGAATATGGTCCGCAACAGATACTGCACGGACAGTAATGTGTAATCTTAAATACGCCTAGATCCTGCAGATTTGCGTCTGAAGATGCCGCAACCGGTGTTCCGATCTGAACTCCGTTTTCTACTGAAACACCTGGGTCCACATCCTCCAGTGCATCTGCAAATACGCCCTCTCCACTGCTTTCATGGAGTGTTCCCGCATCTTTATCCTTATCAATTGTATCTGCTTCTTCTGTCACCGCATCCGGAAGGTCCAGACAGCTTGTTGGAATATAACCTTCTGCCTCTGTTCCATCATCATTCTGATAAGTAATCCGGCTCCATACTCCATTAACTGTTCCCGTCTGTTTCACTTCATCCAGCTGAAGAACTTCCCCTACTTCTTCCCCATCTTTCCGGCTTGGATAATCCAGTACCGTAGCATCACTTTTTACTTCAACATCTTTATCTGCAGGCTGAATCTGATCCGTATCACTGAGCATCTGATTCTGAATGTATCCAATAACTTTGCTTTCATTTACTTCACAGGATACTTTGCTCCATCCATTATCACAGACTGCACTTCTCTCCAATGTATCACCCAGTGCAACGTCCCCCATTTTTTCGCTGGATTCGCCTGGTTTTGAATAGATCCCGGCATTTTTGGCTGCAACATACACGGTATCCTGTATAGCTGCAACATTAACTGAATTGCCGCTTCCATCCTCTGTTGAAAATGCCTGAAAAATTTTATTGTCTTCCTTATCAGCTTCTGTAACTGCCTGATAATCCTGTACCGCACCATACACCAGCGGTACATGACATGTCAAAGCAGTCCCCAGTAAAACTGCACATACCTTTTTTTTCACAGGTTTTCACCTCATCTCTATAACTTTACGTTTCCCCATCTCTTACTCTGGCTTATTTTAGCACATGAAACGCATGATTTCAAATTTACACAGTTTTTTCACGAAATTTTAAGAAAATCCTTAGAATTTCTTTCTTTTCAAAAGCAGCTTTACCGATTACAATAATACCTATGAAGAAGACACAAAAGATCAAACATAAAAAACACCCAAACAGCGTGCACCTTACCAAAAAAGCGCGTCTCATAAAACGCCGGCATCAGATTCGCCGACAAAAACAGTTTCTCTGCTTCATACTGTTTCTTATCATAATCCTGTCTCTGTCCTTTCTTATTTTACGACCACTCCGTACTTCCAGACAGACTCATATGATCAACTCTGCCTGCGAATCTTATCGCAGCGATGTAGAACAAGTTGCTGCAAAATACGATATGTCTGCATATGTAGATCTTATTCTGGCTCTTATGATGCAGGAAAGCTCCGGTCAGGGAACAGACGTTATGCAATCCTCTGAAGGTGCATATAACACACAATATCCTCAGACTCCAAACGGCATCACAGATGTAGATTATTCTATTGCCTGCGGAATTCAGGAACTGAAATATTCTATGACCAAAGCAGATGTTACAGGACCGAATGATATTGCCAACATCAAACTTGCTCTTCAGGGATACAATTTTGGAGCAGATGTCTATTTTAACTATCTGGAAAAAAATGGCATCACCTCCTGGTCTGAAGAAAGTTCAAAAGCTTTTGCCGAAATAGCAAGCGGAGAAACCGAGCGTTCCAAAGAAGATCCTCTATACGACACGGCCGGTCCATGGGACTATGGAGATCAGTATTATCCGGAACATGTACTTCGTTACTATCATTCCTAAATCACTTGATTCGTACAAAATGTTTTTTACAAATTTTCAAATTTTTTCGAAAAAACATTTGACAACTACAATTATATCTGGTATTATATGTCTTGTCGATGAGGAACGCACTTCTTCACAAGACATTTGCGATAGTGGCGTAGTTGGTAACGCGCGACCTTGCCAAGGTCGAGACCGCGGGTTCGAGCCCCGTCTATCGCTCTTTTTATTTTCCGGACTGTTATGTCCGGTTTTTTGTTGCTATTTTTTTTCATAGCACAAAGAAATGCTTCGGACTTTCAATAATATAGCCGAAGCATTTCCCTCCGACTGTCCCAGCATCAGGTAATGTTTCTTCAGAGGTAAAAAATTCTTCCTCTTCCCCTCCTTTTTCCTGCTGCTAAACATAGCATATCATATTCTGAAAAAAAGAGAGGAAGCTTTTTCCTCTCTTTTTCGGCATTTCCTGCAAATTAATTTTATGTTTAATATTCACTCATCATAATCAATGATGGAATAAGCGAATTCCGGTAAATGCCATCGCCATTCCATATTTATTACAGGTTTCAATTACCGCATCGTCTCGCACGGAACCGCCTGGCTGAGCAATAAACTTCACACCGCTCTTATGTGCTCTTTCAATATTGTCACTGAACGGGAAGAATGCATCCGAACCAAGTGTGACATCTGTAAGCTGATCCAGCCATGCTCGCTTCTCTTCTCTTGTGAATACTTCCGGTTTCTCTGTAAATACATTTTCCCAAGCACCGTCAGCCAATACATCCATGTACTCTTCTCCGATGTAGACATCAATTGCATTATCTCTCTCTGCACGGCTGATCGTATCTTTAAACGGAAGATTCAGTACCTCGGGCTCTGACGCAGAAACCAGTTGTCTGCTTTCTGTCCGGCAAGTCTTGTACAATGTACACGCGACTGCTGCCCTGCTCCAACACCAATGGCCTGACCATCTTTAACAAAGCATACCGAATTGGATTGTGTATATTTCAGAATGATCAGAGATACCTTCAGATCTCTCTTTGCTTCTTCGGTAAGTTCTTTGTTTTCTGTCACGATATTGGAAATTAGTGCATCATCGATCGCAAGTTCCTGGCGTCCCTGTTCAAATGTCACACCAAATACCTGCTTGTGTTCCAGCGGAGCCGGTACATAATCCGGATCAATTTCAATCACATTATAATTTCCCTTTTTCTTCTGTTTCAGAATCTCCAGTGCCTCCTCTGTATATCCAGGTGCGATCACACCATCTGATACTTCCCTTTTAATCAGCATAGCAGTATCTTTGTCACATACATCTGAAAGAGAAATAAAATCGCCAAAAGAAGACATTCTGTCTGCTCCACGGGCTCTCGCATATGCGCATGCCAGTGGAGAAAATTCTTTCCAGTTCATGTCATCTACCCAATAGATCTTTGCCAGTGTCTCTGTAAGAGGAAGTCCTACTGCAGCTCCTGCAGGTGAAACATGTTTAAAAGAAGTTGCTGCCGGAAGTCCTGTTGCTTTCTTAAGATCACGAACCAGCTGCCATCCATTAAATGCATCAAGAAAATTGATATATCCAGGTTTTCCGGAAAGTACTTTGATCGGAAGATCCTGTCCCTCTTCCATATAGATTCTGGAAGGTTTCTGATTCGGGTTACATCCGTATTTTAACTGTAATTCTTTCATCTCTATACTCTCCTTACTGATTTTTATTTACGATTTTTGTATTATATGTTCCTGTTGCAATATCAATATAACGTACAAACAAAGAAACCTTGTTATCTGCATTCAAACTGTTCCAGAGAAGTTCTGTGAATGCATCCATATCATCCGGGATATCGACCAGCTTTGGTTCACCCTCAAAGCTTGGTAACGGATTACCATCGCATTTATAAGTATGAATGAAACGTCCCTCTCCTGCTACTGCTTTTTCGTAAGCATAGGTGTATCTCAGGCAGGAATCCGGATTACCATTGTCACTCTTGAGAATAGACATTGCATAACTGTAATTTCCGTTCTCAATATGCATAACACCTGAAATACGAGGTGTATAGTTCGGACCATCTGGCTCAAATTCACGTGATCTTAAGGACTGCTCAAAAGTCAGCTGTTTATCCAATCCCTCATAAATAGTATCTGTCTGATCACCATTTGTCACAATTGTCTTATTTCCAAGAACACGTACCGGAGCATAAATGATCAGGCTCGGATCTGTCAGTTTTGAAGGATCAAATGCCTGTGTACGAATTCCCTCACCATCTGTAACAAATACACGGTTTCTACTGTTCTCACTTCTTCCCATGATGAAGTATGCGGTAACTGCCTTTGTTCCGTCTGCAGAACGTCCGATAATGATTCCTCTGCCCGGATAAGAATTGTTTTTCAGTTCATTTTCCAGTGAAATTTTTTCCATGATCATTCTCCTTTAGTGTGATAAAGTAAAGCGACCGCCTGGGTAGTCTGTTTCCAGGCTGCCCAGGCGGTCGGCACGTTCACTTACTGCACTCCCTGTAGTTCATCCTACTTCCGCCAGTCATGCAGTCGTTGTAATCATAATATACTATCTTATTTCATTTAGCAAGAACAAAAATAAATACATCAGCTAAATATTTTTTATTCAGTTACTTTATTCGTCTACGCTATAGTTCGGTGCTTCTTTTGTGATATGGATATCATGCGGATGAGACTCTTTCAGAGAAGCAGCAGAAATCTTAATAAATCGTCCTGTTGTCTTAAGCTTCTCAATTGTTTCTGCGCCACAATATCCCATACCGGAACGAAGGCCGCCCATCAACTGGAATACAGTGTCTTCCACATGTCCTTTGTATGCAACACGTCCTTCAACACCTTCCGGAACAAGTTTCTTCGCATCCTGCTGGAAGTAACGGTCTTTGCTTCCATTCTCCATAGCTGCAATGGATCCCATGCCACGGTATACTTTGTATTTACGTCCCTGATACAGTTCGAATGTTCCCGGGCTTTCATCACATCCGGCGAAGATGCTTCCCATCATGCAGACATTTGCACCGGCTGCAATGGCCTTGGTAATATCTCCGGAATATTTGATACCACCATCTGCAATAATCGGAATTCCGTAGCGGTTTGCTACTTCATAACAATCCATAACAGCAGTGATCTGTGGAACACCAATACCAGCTACAACACGTGTTGTACAGATAGATCCAGGTCCGATACCAACCTTAACTGCATCAACACCAGCATCGATCAGAGCCTTTGTAGCAGCTCCTGTTGCAACGTTACCTGCGATAACCTGCAGATCCGGATATGCGTCTTTAATCTGACGTACTGCACGGAGAATGTTCTCTGAATGTCCATGTGCTGAATCAATAACAATAACATCTACGTTTGCTTTTACAAGTGCTTCAACACGTGCAAGAACATTTGATGTGATACCTACTGCAGCACCACAGAGAAGACGTCCCTGTGCATCTTTGGCTGCCAGAGGATATTTGATCTGTTTCTCAATATCTTTGATTGTGATCAGACCTTTTAAATTAAAATCATCATCTACAATGGGTAATTTCTCTTTTCGGGATTTGGCAAGAATCTTCTTTGCCTCTTCAAGTGTGATTCCTTCTTTGGCTGTAATCAGTCCCTCAGAAGTCATGCATTCTCTGATCTTCTTTGTAAAATCAGTTTCAAACTTCAGGTCACGGTTGGTAATGATGCCAACAAGTTTCTTACCTTCTGTAATTGGAACACCAGAGATACGGAATTTTGCCATCAGATTATTGGCATCTTCCAGTGTATGGTCTGCGGATAAAAAGAATGGATCTGTAATAACACCGTTCTCAGAACGTTTTACCTTATCTACTTCCTCAGCCTGTGCTTCGATGGACATATTTTTATGAATGATTCCAATACCACCCTGTCTCGCCATGGCAATTGCCATTCTGTGCTCAGTAACGGTGTCCATTCCTGCGCTCATCATAGGAATGTTCAGCTTGATTTTTTTCGTTAAGTGCGTTGTAACATCTACCTGATTCGGAATTACTTTTGAATATGCCGGAACTAACAGAACGTCATCAAATGTAATGCCTTCACCAATGATAGTACCCATTGCATTTCCTCCCTTGTATTTATGTTAGTTTGATTTTGATTCAAAGTGTAACAAAAATAACTTACAGTGTCAATCCAAAAAAACTTTGCTTGGAGCTGAATTTTTGATAGCCTGTGCCATCTGTTCATCTGGTTCAATAATAATCTTACAGTTTTCTCCACCGCTTTTTATAATAACGGCAAATCGTCTGTGCTGCTGATTTCCGGAAGAATAATCCAGTGTTTTCAATCGGCTGTTACCATTGTAATAATCCATTCTGTGTGAATCAAGAGGCGCGACCAAATCTGCCTCACGCAAGTTCATGGACATAACTTTTTTCCGTTTGGATTTTGACATGACCATATCAATGTCAAATTCTCCATTTACAAAAAGGTACTCATACTCCAGATCTGTCCGCGGAATCACAAAATACGATGCAACACCTAACGCAACTGCAACGAGAAGAAGGATCGGACTGATAAAAAGGCCTGCACCCACTGCCAGGACTGTCAGTACGATCATTCCATATTTGACTATGGAATCTTTTGCTGTTGGTTCTTTTTTAACCAGTAATTCTGAATAAAGATCGCTCATATGTACATTCTCCTTAATATATATAATATTTATTAAATTTTATCACAAAAAGGGATCAGCGTCTATGACGTCAATCCCTTAATTCGCATAAATTTATTTTACATCATGCCGCCCATTCCTGGAGCACCTGCCGGCATAGCCGGAGCATCTTCTTTGATTGTAGCAACTACAGACTCTGTAGTCAGGAGTGTAGAAGCAACACTTGTCGCATTCTGCAGAGCACTTCTTGTAACTTTAACCGGATCAAGGATTCCGGCACCTACCATGTCTACATATTTCTCGTTCAGAGCATCAAATCCAACACCTGGCTCGGATTCTCTTACTTTATTGATAATAACAGAGCCTTCCAGACCAGCGTTTGCAGAAATATGGAACAGCGGAGCTTCCAGAGCTTTGAGGATAACGTTTGCACCTGTCTTTTCATCACCTTCCAGAGTTGCAACCAGTTCTGCAACCTTCTTGGATGCATGAATATATGCAGATCCGCCACCTGCAATGATTCCTTCTTCTACTGCTGCTCTTGTAGCTGCAAGAGCATCTTCCAGACGAGTTTTGCTTCTTTCATTTCAGTTTCAGTTGCAGCACCAACACGGATAACAGCTACGCCGCCAGCCAGTTTTGCAAGTCTTTCCTGTAATTTTTCTTTATCAAATTCAGATTTTGTCTCTGCAATCTGTTTACGGATCTGAGCAACACGGTCAGCAATTTCTTTCTTATCACCCAGACCATCTACGATAACTGTATTCTCTTTTGCAACTTTGACAGATTTTGCACGTCCAAGCTGAGCCATTGTAGTTTCTTTAAGATCAAGTCCAAGTTCTTCGGAAATTACCTGTCCACCTGTCAGAATAGCGATATCCTGCAGCATTTCTTTTCTTCTGTCTCCATATCCAGGAGCTTTAACAGCAACTACCTGGAATGTTCCTCTTAATTTATTTACGATCAGAGTTGTCAGTGCCTCACCTTCTACATCTTCTGCGATAATCAGAAGTTTTGCTCCAGCCTGAACAAACCTGCTCCAGTAACGGAAGAACTTCCTGAATATTGCTGATCTTCTTGTCTGTGATCAGGATATATGGGTCTTCAAGATTTGCTTCCATTTTTTCCATATCTGTAGACATATATGCAGAAATATATCCACGGTCAAACTGCATACCTTCTACCAGATCAAGTTCTGTATGCATTGTTTTGGATTCTTCTACTGTGATAACACCATCATTGGAAACTTTTTCCATTGCATCAGCAACCAGCTGACCTACTTCTTCATCACTTGCAGAAATAGATGCAACATTTGCGATCTGTGCTTTGCCACTGATTTTCTGGCTCATTTCTTTGATAGCCTCTACAGCTGCATCTGTAGCTTTTCTCATACCTTTTCTCAGGATGATCGGGTTTGCACCTGCTGCCAGGTTTTTCATTCCTTCATGAACCATTGCCTGTGCCAGAACAGTTGCTGTAGTAGTACCATCACCAGCTACATCATTTGTCTTGGATGCAACTTCTTTGATCAGCTGGGCACCCATGTTTTCGAATCTGTCTTCCAATTCAATTTCTTTTGCAATAGTAACACCGTCGTTTGTGATAAGCGGAGCACCAAACTGTTTGTCAAGTACAACGTTTCTTCCTTTTGGTCCGATTGTTACTCTTACTGTATCTGCAAGTTTGTTTACACCAGTTTCAAGTGCAGCTCTTGCTTCTGCACCAAATTTAATTTCTTTTGCCATGATGACTGTCCTCCTGAAATGCTTAATGATCTGTAACGTTTTTTATTCTGTTACGATTATTCAACGATTGCGAGAATATCGCTCTGTTTTACGATGATATATTCTTCGCCGTCAAGTTTTACTTCAGTTCCTGCATATTTGGAATAAATAACTTTATTACCTGTAGCAACTTCCATCTTAACTTCTTTACCGTCAACAACTCCGCCAGGACCTACTGCAATAACTTCTGCCTGCTGCGGTTTTTCCTGTGCCTGTCCCGGAAGTACGATACCAGATTTTGTTGTTTCTTCTGCTTCTAACTGTTTTAATACAACTCTGTCGCCTAAAGGTACTAATTTCATGATCTATTTCCTCCTTTATTGTTGCCTTTTTCGAATTACTAGCACTCATTTCGTTTGAGTGCTAATCACTGTCCCTATATTATTTAAAATCATGATTTTCTGCAACTCTTTTCAAAGCTGTAAATTAGTATTATTTTTTTATTTATCTTTTATTTTCTCTTATTTTCTCCTGTTTTCTCATTTTCTGATTTTTAAGTATTTTATAAAAGAAAAGGCCCTTTCCTTCATAGGAAAAGACCTCTCTTTATAAACAGCTTCTGCTGTCCTTATGATTTTTTGCTTCGCTGAGCTTTAATTTCTTCAAGCTCATCAAAAATTACTTCGTTAAGTACTTTGATATAAGTTCCCTTCATACCTGATGAACGAGATTCGATTACCCCGGCACTTTCAAATTTGCGAAGTGCATTTACAATAACAGATCTGGTGATTCCTACACGGTCTGCAATCTTGCTTGCAACCAGAATACCCTCTTCTCCATCAAGTTCATCAAATATATGAATGATCGCTTCTAGTTCTGAGAAGGACAGTGTATTGAATGCAGATTTTACAACTTGTTGTTTACGGTCCTCTTCTGCATTTTCTTCATGAACCGCTCTCATCATTTCCAGACCAACCACTGTTGTGCCATATTCACTGACGATAATGTCTTCAATATCATAAGGCTTATCGTTACGATACATAAAAACAGTCCCCAGTCTTTCGCCGGCAATATCGATTGGATTGATAATACCCTGACAGTTGCTGTTTACATGTTCAAATCCAAGTGTCTGAAGATTCACATTTTCCTTTGTAGACAAAACGCCAAGGAAACGCTCATTTAACAGAGAATCTACATGTCCGCCTACGTTATCTTCAATCAGCTCGGTAATTTCTTCAACGCCCGGACATAAACTAATTCCAAGTACTTTACCCTTTTTGCTCAGTACCAGGATATTGGAACTTAATGTGTCCATCAGCACCTGACAGATATCATTAAATACAACTTTACTGGAACTGCTGTTGTGCAAAAGCTTATTGATTTTTCTGGTTTTATCCAACAACTGAACGCTCATTACGGCCTCCTTCTCCTGTTTTTTCGATGTTTTCAATCTTATGGTATAATAGTACACGTTTTGCAACGAAAATACAAGATATTTTTATATTTTTTTCGATTTTGTCCGCATTTTCAGAAAATTTATATATTTAATCTTCTTTAGACTTCTGCTCTACATAACCGCAAGTTGTCTCACTGCAGACAATCTTGTTTCCTTTTTCGACCATATAGCTTCCACAAACCGGGCATTTTTTTGCTGATGGCTTCTGCCATGACATAAAATCACATTCCGGGTTGTCGATACAACCATAATATTTACGACCCTTCTGGGTTTTCTTCAACACAACATCCTTTCCACATTTCGGACATGCCACACCGATTTTTTCATAATACGGTTTGGTATTTCTGCATTCCGGAAATCCAGGACATGCAAGGAATCTTCCATGTGGTCCGTATTTGATGACCATATTGCGTCCACAGACATCACAGATTTCATCTGTAACTTCATCCTGAATTTCAACTTTTTCCAGTTCTTTCTCAGCAGCATCCACATCTCTCTTAAGATCCGGATAAAAGTTTCTGACAACCGTTTTCCACTGCACAGTACCCTCTTCAACGCAGTCCAAAAGGCCTTCCATCATTGCAGTAAAACGAACATCTACAATGCTTGGAAATGCCTGTTTCATAATATTATTAACAACTTCTCCAAGTTCCGTCACATAGAGGTTTTTCTGTTCTTTAGATACATAACGGCGGCTGATGATCGTGGTGATCGTCGGAGCATAAGTACTCGGACGTCCAATTCCCTGTTCTTCCAGTGCCTTTACAAGAGATGCTTCTGTATAATGTGCCGGTGGCTGTGTGAAATGCTGTTCCGGTTTCAGTTCAGTAAGCTGCAGCTTCATTCCCTTCTCAAGACTCTGACTGAGTACATTGCCTTTTTGATTATCTTCTTCCTGCATATACACAGACATAAATCCGTCAAATATGATCTTGGAGGCAGCAACCGTAAAAGTATACTCTCCTGCACTGATTTTTACTGATGTTGTTTCATATTTTGCTGCAGACATACGGCTTGCTGTAAAGCGTTTCCAGATCAGCTGATACAGACGGAACTGATCTCTGGAAAGAGATTCTTTGACCATGACTGGCGTTCTGGTAATATCAGTCGGACGGATTGCTTCATGCGCATCCTGAATCTTCTGGTCTTTTTTTACCATCTTTCCACTTGTAGAAACATAGTTTTCTCCATACTGTTCACCAATATAGGTTCGCGCTGCTTCATCTGCTTCCTGTGAGATTCGAGTGGAATCCGTACGCAGATAACTGATCAGACCAACCGTGCCGCTTCCCTTAATATCAATACCTTCATATAACTGCTGGGCAAGACGCATTGTTTTCTGTGTAGAAAAATTCAGTGTTTTGGCTGCCTCCTGCTGCAAAGTACTGGTTGTAAACGGCAGGGGTGCATTCTTGATACGTTCGCCTTTTTTTACCTCTGTAATTTCATACTCTGCATTTTCCAGTTTTCCAAGAAGTTCATCCATCTCGGCCTTATTATGGATTGGAAGTTTCTTATCCGTGCCATAGAATTTTGCCTGAAGAGGTTTCTTCTCTCCTTTTACACGAAACTCACCTTCAAGACTCCAGTATTCTTCCGGAATAAAAGAATTGATCTCATCTTCTCTGTCACAGATAATACGCAGTGCTACAGACTGTACTCGTCCTGCACTCAGGCCTCTTTTCACTTTTACCCAAAGGAGCGGACTGATCGTATATCCTACCATACGGTCAAGCATTCTTCGTGCCTGCTGTGCATCTACCAGGTTCATATCCAGATCCCGCGGCTGTTTGATGGAATTCTTTACAGCAGTCTTTGTGATTTCGTTAAAAGAAATTCTGCGCATCTTAGACGGATCTTCTTTTAGCGCCTGCATCAGGTGCCAGGAGATTGCCTCTCCCTCGCGGTCAGGGTCAGTTGCAAGATATATCTTATCTGCTTTTTTGGCCGCTTTGCGAAGATTTGAAAGCAATTCTCCCTTTCCTCTGATCGTAATATATTTTGGTTCAAAATCATTCTCTACATCAATGCCAAACTGACTCTTCGGGAAGTCACGCACATGTCCGTTTGATGCCTGTACATCATAGTTACTCCCAAGAAATTTCTTAATGGTTTTTACTTTTGCAGGTGATTCCACTATCACCAGATATTTCGCCATGCTATCTCTCCTACTTCTCCGTTACTGTTCACTCCGTTACAGCAACACTTCTTAAACTTCCCGGGAGGCTGATCCGTGTCTTATGTTGTCTTTACATAATAATGCCTGCCTATTTCCCGGGCTAACCCCGATATTTTCAACTCCAGCAGAAGACCGCCGACTTTTTCCGGCGAAAGTCCTGTCTTCTGGATCAAAAATTCCACAGATTTTGGTTGCAAATCGAGACAACTATACACCAATTTTAAATCGGTTGCAAGTCCTAACTCATTTTTTGTCTTTACTTTAACAATTTTTTCACAATCTATTCCGAGTTCCCGAAGCAGTATTTCCGGTGTATATGCGATACCTGCCCCGTCATAGATCAATTTATTACACCCCATACTGAGTTCCTCTGTTACCGGTCCCGGTATGGCAAAAACACTTTTTCCCTGATCAAGTGCCCACTGTGCAGTGATCAATGAACCACTTTTTTCTCTTGCTTCAACGATCACAACAAGATCCGCCAGTCCGCTGATAATTCTGTTTCTTGCCGGAAAAAAATAATTTCTTGCCCGCGTCCCCGTCGGCTGTTCACTGAGTATACCACATTTTTCTCGCAGAATTCGCTGATAAAGTGCTCTGTTACCCGAAGGATAACAGATATCAACGCCATTTCCAAGTACCGCCCATGTGCCCCCTTCTCCTTCCAGTGCACCTCTGTGTGCCTCAGTATCAATCCCATATGCCATCCCACTTAATATTTGCACTCCTTCTTCACTGAGTCTCCTGGCATAACGAAACGCCTGCATACGCCCGTATGGACTGGCTGCCCTGGCTCCGACGATTGCAACTGCCGGTCGTCGTGGATCCGGTAATGTTCCCCTGACATATAAAATCTCCGGCATTCCCTCATAATGCAGAAGTTTCTGCGGATATTCCGGACTTTCTTTCGAAATCTCACGCACAAACATTTCCGTGTCACTTTTTCTGATGTTAAGAGTTCCTTCCATATAAATTATCACTCCTCTTCAGATTTTATACCCTGATTAATTCCAGTATTTTTTGTCAAATGCCCGATAGGATAACGCTTCTGCTATGTGATGTCTGTGAATACTTTCTGTCGCTTCCATATCTGCGATTGTCCGTGCCACCTTTAGAATCCTGTGATAGGCACGGGCACTGAACGGCATATTCTGAAATGCCATCTTCAAAAGCTGCCGGGCGTCTTTTTCCATCTTGCAATATTTCTCAATCTGAGCACCACTTAATTCTCCGTTAAACTGAATTCCTTCTATTTTATATCGTTCTCTCTGAATATCCTGTGCACAGATAACCCGCTCTCTGATCGTTTGTGTACTCTCCCCTTTTCGTCCACTGCTCAGTCCTTCAAAATCTACCGGGGACACTTCAGCACAAAGATCCAGTCTGTCCAGAAGCGGCTGACTTATTCTTCCCAGATACTGCATCACCTGTGCCGGTGTACACCGACATCTGTTCATATCCGGATAATGACCACAGGGACATGGGTTCATTGCCGCACATAACATAAAATCTGCCGGAAAATCATACGTCCCATATACTCTGGAGATACGTATCACCTTGTCCTCCAGTGGCTGTCTGAGAATCTCCAGGCTTCTTCTGGAAAACTCTGGCATCTCATCCAGAAACAATACACCTCTGTGTGCCAGTGTGATCTCCCCTGGTCTGGGATTTCGGCCACCACCAGCCAGAGCCTGTGCTGAACATGTATGATGCGGACTGCGAAAAGGTCTTTCTCTGATCAGAGGATCTCCTCTCGAGAGCAATCCGGCAATACTGTAGATTTTTGTCAATTCCAACCCTTCATCAAATGTAAGTGCCGGCATAATTCCCGGAATTCTTCTCGCAACCATCGTTTTTCCTGCCCCCGGAGGCCCGATCATAAGCAGATTGTGAAAACCGCTGACTGCAATCTCCACGGCTCGTTTCAGACTTTCCTGTCCTCGAATATCACTGAAATCCAGTTTTTCTTTACCCGGAGATTCTATTGTTTTTCCCACTTCTTTTCTATAAGAATCCGGACTTTGCACATAGCGTATCATTTCCTGCAGATTGCGAACTCCAATCACCTTCATATCCGGTATCAGTGTCGCTTCCCGGAGATTCTCATATGGAACAACACAAAACCGGCACTTTTCCTCCCTCGCCCTGATGATTATAGGCAAAATCCCTGATATTGCATGAATTTCTCCATTAAGGCTTATTTCTCCGGCCATCATCACCCGATCCAGCTGTTTCGATTTCAGAATATCTGACGCCGCCAAAACAGCTGCTGCTAACGGAAGATCAAATCCAGCTCCTTCTTTCTTGATATCAGCCGGAGCAAAATTCACGGTAATTCTCTTCGGTGGAAGTGCAATACCGTTATTCTTCAATGCCGTTCTGACACGATCCTGTGCTTCCTTTACCTGTGCCGAAGGAAATCCAACCATCGTAAATGTCGGCAGACCATCACTGACGTCTGCCTCCACCTGGATTGGATGAACATCCATGCCCAAAATCGCTGCTGATAGTACACTTGCAAACATAACAACCTCCTGTATGCACATGCACCTCGATCTGCACTGCTATATTTTTTAATTTATAATTGTATTATGGGAATAAAAAAAGAAATGATTTTTATTATAGTCCATTTTGCTCCGTATTGCAATAGCACATTTCGGACTGTTTTATAATTACAGAAAATGAAGGAGGTATAAGAATGAAATTTCAACGAATTCAGGATCTGCGTATAGATTCCGATCTCTCTCAGAAGAAAATTGGTGAAATTCTTCATATCAGTCAGCGTTCTTATTCTCATTATGAAACAGGATCTCGTAATATTCCAATTGAAATGCTGATCCGCCTCGCTGATTATTATGATACCACCATTGATTATCTGGTTGGAAGAACCGATAACAAAGAACCGATCAAATGACGCAGAAAGCGAGTCAGTTTCCCTGACTCGCTTTCTGTTCTTCCCACTCAGCAATCTTTGAAATATTTGCAAGCTCATATTCATTGAAAATAGAATTCTGTTCGGCATCAAAAGTGTCCGGATCTATCGTACCCTGATACCAGGATTTACTGTTAAAATAATCCGCAATATAATCTGTTACAAACTGACGTCCATGGCGTGCATAGATTTCATTCTTTGCAAGTTCCAGCTGATCTGAACTATATGCTGAAATCTCCTCATCTGTCAGATAACGATTACTGCTCTCCGGGAAGAAATATTCT
>ENA-OQCO01000179-OQCO01000179.1-human-gut-metagenome-genome-assembly--contig:-NODE-179-length-37269-cov-1.993592_pt1 | contig 37269 bp, 49 predicted proteins | sample MGYA00242500_ERZ504582 | MGnify/ENA primary metagenome ERZ504582 (study PRJEB26092, sample SAMD00036346) | human gut metagenome | host: Homo sapiens | study: EMG produced TPA metagenomics assembly of... | reverse complement strand
CCTCGCCGCCGCAGGCTGGCGCAGGTAGCGGTGAAGTACTCACGGGGGCCACGGGCGGCGTTCTTGCGAGCGTCACGGCAGGCCTTGCAGCGCTGAGGCTCGTTCTGGAAACCACGCTCAGCGTAGAACTCCTGCTCACCGGCGGTGAAAACGAACTCCTTACCGCACTCCTTGCAAACCAAAGTCTTGTCTTCGTACATGATGTTACCCTCTCTTTGAGAAAAATATATTGCGTTCAGCGCTTGCTGATATCGCCTGATGAAAGTTGCCGAGCCACCTTACGCCGGATGCGCTGCACGGCGTTGTCCACCGACTTGGGGGACCGGCCGACGGCCGCAGCGATCTCACGGCAGGTAAGACCGTCCAGATAAAACCCTAAAATCATGACCTCGAATTCGGACAGCTGCTTGCGGACATTCTCCAGCAGGCTGACAGCCTTCTCCCTGTCGATCAGCAGATCCTCGGGACCGGGCTGTGCAAAGGAAACGTTTGCTTCAAAGAGTGAGGGATTCAAGGGAACCGATTGATTCAATGGGGCGTGCTTCCCCGCCGCCGCAGCCTTCACAACGGAATAGAGCCGGTGGCGGATACACGTTTCGGCAAAGGTTCGGAAGGAGGCATCCCGGTCCGGGTCATACTCCCGCATGGCCTTGATGAGACCGAACATCCCCTCCTGCATCAGGTCCTCGCTGTCTCCGCCCGCCAGAAAATAGGGCCGGGCGCAGGAACGAACCACCCGATGGTAACGGGCGGCCAGAACCTCCTCCGCCGGACGGTCCTGCACCCTGATAAGGCGGCACAACGCCTCGTCCGGCAGCTGTTCCAGAGGGGCGCCGCCGGATTCCTGATCCTTTGTCATAGTCTATTATACCTTTTCACTAAAGAATTTGTCAAGTCATCCACGTCGATTTGTCAAAACTGTATTTTTTCAGACAGAATTTTTATGAGATCAGCTAAATCTTCCGCCACTTTTCGGGCAACTTCGGTGGTTTTCGCCTCCACCATGACCCGAATCAGGGCCTCCGTACCGGAGGGACGGATCAGAACACGTCCCTTTCCGGCCAACTCCTGCTCCATCTGAGCGATAGCGTGCCGGAGGGCGGGATCCTGCATGATCGCATCCTTGACGCCGGGAACGTGGGATACGGCCACATTGATAAGCTCCTGTGGATACTGGGGGCAGCAGGATGCCAGTTCGGAGGCCTGCTTTCCGGAGCGCCGCAGGGCCTGCAGGAATTGCAGAGCCGTCAGCTCACCGTCGCCGGTGGTGGCGTATTCCCGGAAGATCGTGTGGCCCGACTGCTCACCGCCGATGGCGTAGCCACACTCCAGCATCTTCTCCAGCACATGGCGGTCGCCTACGGCGGTGCATACCAGCTCGATACCCTCCTTGCGGCAGTACTCGTGCAGGCCGAGATTGGACATCACCGTGGCCACGATGGCGTTGCCGGATAGCTTTCCATGACGCCGCAGATCGGCACCGCAGACAGCCATCACCTTGTCTCCGTCGATGGTATGGCCCGTCTCGTCCACCAGTAGGCAGCGGTCAGCGTCGCCGTCGAAGGCGATGCCCAAGTCGTAGCCGCCGGCCACCACGCCCTCGGACAGGGATTTCAGGTGGGTGGATCCGCAGCCGTCGTTGATGTTCACGCCGTCCGGCTCTCGGTGGATGAAATCTGCGTGCAGGGGCAGGCCGTCAAACAGATCCGGCGCCGTGGCAGAGGCTGCGCCGTTGGCGCAGTCCACCAGCACCCGCAGGCCCGACAGGTCGCAGTCGATGCTGGAAATCAGATGGTCGATGTAATCCCGCTTCATCTGCCGCATCCCGTGAAGGCGCTTGCCGATCTCGCCGTGGGTCTTGACGTCCATGGGAGCGCCGCTGAGGATCAGCTCCTCCACACGGGCCTCACTCTCGTCAGAAAGCTTATAGCCCCGAGCGTTGAACACCTTGATGCCGTTGTGCTCATAGGGATTGTGGGATGCCGAGATGACGATGCCCGCATCCGCCTGCTCCAGCACCGTCAGATACGCCACCGCCGGTGTGGGAATGGTGCCAAGGGGCATCACGTCGCCGCCCACGGAGCAGATACCCGCCATCAGCGCCGCCTCCAGCATATCCGAGGAGATACGGGTGTCCTTGCCGATGGTAATGGTGGGCTTGCTCCCCTTCTCCTCCGTCAGGACGGCAGCCACTGCCTGCCCCACATGAAAAGCCAGTTCTACGGTGAGATTTTCACCAACGATACCACGGATGCCATCCGTGCCAAACAGTTTGCCCATAAGAGGTTCCTCCTACTCCTTATATCTCCAGCTGTTCCTGTCCTAAAAACGCTATGTGCAGGTGCTCATATGCCTTCCGGGTGACGCAGCGGCCACGGGGTGTCCGGGTCAGGAAGCCCAACTGCATGAGGTACGGCTCATACACATCCTCCAGCGTCACGGACTCCTCGCCGATGGTAGCGGCCAGCGTTTCCAGCCCCACCGGGCCGCCGCCGTAGTTTTCAATGATGGCCCGCAGCATCCGCCGGTCCACAGGGTCCAGCCCCAGATAGTCGATCTCCAGCGCCTGCAGAGCGTGATCCGCTACGGCCTTGGTGATGACACCGTCCGCCCGCACCTGAGCAAAGTCCCGCACCCGCCGCAGCATCCGGTTGGCGATACGAGGCGTTCCACGGGAACGCCGTGCGATCTCCATGGCGCCCTCCGGTTGAATGGGGACATTCAGTATTCCGGCGCTGCGGGTGACGATCAAGGCCAACTCATCCGGGGTATAAAGCTCCAGCCGCAGTGTTACGCCGAACCGGTCCCGCAGCGGAGCGGACAGCTGTCCGGCCCGTGTGGTGGCGCCGATGAGGGTGAACTTGGGCAGATCCAGCCGAATGGAGTTGGCAGAAGGGCCCTTGCCGATGATGATGTCGATGGCATAGTCCTCCATGGCGGGGTACAAAATCTCCTCCACGGAGCGGTTCAGCCGGTGGATCTCGTCCACAAAGAGAATGTCGTTTTCGCTGAGATTCGTCAGCAGGGCCGCCAGATCACCGGGCTTTTCAATGGCCGGGCCGGAGGTGATGCGGATGTTGACCCCCATCTCGGCGGCGATGATGCCCGCCAGCGTGGTCTTGCCCAGACCCGGAGGGCCGTGGAGCAGCACATGGTCCAGCGGCTCCGTCCGCCGCCGGGCGGCCTCGATAAAGACGGAGAGATTCTCCTTGGCCTTGGTCTGGCCGATGTACTCCGCCAGTGTATGGGGGCGCAGGCTCACCTCCGCATTGTCCTCCGGCAGCAGCGTCTTGGCTACCAGCGGCTCCTCGTAGATATCGGTGCCGAAATCAATGCTCATACGTCTCCCCCCTTCTCCTGCTTTTCATGTCACTTCACCATTTTCTTCAGTGCCTGCCGGATGATCTCCTCCAGCGGCAGAGCGTCCATATCGATGCCCTTCAGGGCCGTACTGATCTCCTGAGAGCCGTAGCCCAGTACCGCCAGCGCCGCCGCCGCCTCACCGGACTTGCTGCCGCCTAAGGGCTTAGGTGTAGCGCTGCCGCCGCCGCTCGGTACCGTGAAGCTGCTCTGTTCCTTGGCCAGCTTATCCTTCAGCTCCAGAATGATGCGCTGAGCAATCTTCTTGCCGATACCCTGAGCCGCCGTCAGCGCCTTCTCGTCCTCCGTCACGATGGACAGGGCCAGATTCTGGGGTGTGGTGGCCGACAGAATAGCCAGTGCTGCCTTGGGGCCGACGCCGGACACGCCGATGAGCATCTTGAAGCTGTTGAGCTCCTGCTGACTGGCAAAGCCGTACAGCTCGAAGATATCCTCCCGCACATGGAGGTAGGTGTAGAGCCTGGCCCTCTCCCCCTTTTTCAGCTGAGACAGGGTATAGTTTGTGGTGGCGCAGGCATAGCCCACGCCGCCGCAGTCGATGACGGCCAGACCGGCGGCGATCTCCGCCACGGTGCCGTTGAGATAGTAAAACATATTCAGACCGTCTCCTTTACATCGGGGTCCTTTCGCCGCAGCAGGGACGTGGCGCTGCGGGCATGGCAGATGGCGATGGCCAGCGCATCGGCGGCATCGTCAGGCCGGGGGGACGGCCTTCAGCTTCAGCAGCCGACGGGTCATATCCATGACCTGCCGCTTCTCCGCCAGACCGTAGCCCACCACCGCCTGCTTGATCTGCATGGGAGTGTATTCATATACTGGCAAGTGCATTTTCTCCGCCGTGTACAGCAATACCCCCCGCCCGTGGGCCACGGCAATACCGGTGGTGATGTTCTTGCTGAAAAACAGCTCCTCGATGGACATCTCATCCGGCTGGAATTGCCGGATCAGTTGCTCCAGATCGCCTCCGATCTGCACCAGCCGGGCCGCCAGCGGCATACCTGCCGGGGTGGTGATGGCTCCGTACCGAACCATCCGCTGCCGCCCGCCCTCGGAATCGATGACGCCGAAGCCCACGGTGGCCACTCCCGGATCAATGCCCAAAATACGCATAGCCGCTCCTTCCCGTTCACCCGCAGAGGATATAAAATCAGTTTATTATAGCAAATTCCCAGCGAAAAGGCAACAGGGAAAAACATTTCTCCCGCAGGCGGCGCTGCCTGAGTGCAGAGGAAGCCGCCCTCCGGGGCGGCTTCCTCTGTGAAATAATAATACTTTACAGTTCTTTGCTCGCAGCGCTCACAGAGCACGCAAGTACTCCGGTCGCAGGCCGTAGCCCTCCAGGCCCTTCCGCACTCGCTCCAGCATGGCGTCCCGGTCCTGATTCAGCGTCCCCTTCAGCGTCAGGTAGTTGGAGGCGTGGTTCATCCGGAAAACGCTGCCCTCGCTGTCGATGTGCTGGAGCAGCAGCTCCGTCTCCCGCAGGATATCCTCCGGGCCAAGAACGGTAAAGCTGCCCTCACGCACCCATTTCTCCAGCGGCGTACCCGGCTCCACCATCAGCGTCAGCAGACCGATGTACTCCGGCTTCATGGCGCTGAATGCCTCCGCCGTACCGATGGCGTGCTCCCGCATCAGCTCCCGGCTCCCAAGTCCTGAGATGGCCGTTACCGACAGGGCCAGTCCACAGCGCCGGGCCTTCTGCCCCGCCGCCACGATGGCCGCCGCCGTGTGGCCCTTGTTCATCCGGCGCAGCACCTCATCACAGCCGGACTCCAGCCCCATATACACCATGGTCAGGCCCTGAGACCGCAGCAGGCGCAAGTCCTCCTCGCTTTTGATCTGGAGACTGGTGGGCGAGGCGTAGCACGTCACCCGCTGGCACTCCGGGAACAGACCGTAGATCAGGCCCAGAATCTGGCTCAGCTCCTCCGTTTTCCGCATCAGGGCGTCGCCGTCCGCCAGAAAGACCCGCTCCACCTTTTTATAGACCCGGCGGGCCATCTCGAAATCCTCCCGGACCTCCTCCATGGGTCGGATGGCGAAGTGCTTGTCGTCGTACATATCGCAAAAGGCGCAGCCGTTGTGGCTGCATCCGTAGGTCACCTGCACGATGAGGCTGTAAGCCTCACTGGGCGGACGGTATACCTTTCCCTTATAACGCATGGTCTCACGCTCCTTTGGTCGTTTGCTCCATTGTAGCAGATTTCTTTCCGTTTGAAAAGCACATATTCTCCGCAGGCGGTACATATAGTGTGCTGACTTCAACCAACGAGGTGACCGAATATGGAACAGAACTTCAACCACGTTCTTCTGTGCGGACAGGTTCTCACCCAGCCGCAGCCGTCCCACGTCAACCACAGCCAGAGCTTCTCCCGGTTCCTGCTGTCCGTCCCCCGGCTCTCCGGGCAGGAGGACTGTCTGCCGGTGATCGTCCCCCAGCCGCTGCTGGAGCTGTGTCCCCTGTCCCCCGGCGCAGCCGTCACCGTCACCGGCCAGCTTCGCTCCTTCAACAACCGCAGCGGACAGGGGCCACGGCTGGTGGTGTCGGTCTTTGCCCAGACCCTCCAGCCCGGTGGAGAGGGGCCGGTGAATCGCATTCGGCTGTCCGGCGTGCTCTGTAAGCCCCTACCCTGCGCTGCACGCCCTTGGGACGGGAGATCTGCGATATCATTCTGGCGGTGAACCGGCGCTACGGCCGAGCGGACTACCTCCCCCTTATCGCATGGGGTACCGTTGCCCGTCAGACGTCCATTCTGGCGGTGGGCGCCCGTCTGACGGTGGAGGGCCGCATCCAGAGCCGCACCTACACCAAGAATCTGGAGACCGGGCCGCAGGAGCGGGTGGCCTATGAGGTGTCCGTCATGCGTCCGGCAGAGCTGTCGGAATTTGTAGAGTAGCTGCCGGATTTTGCGGTACGCCTATTGAACCGCCGCCCAAACCGTGATATGCTTATACCTATACGAAAATCATGTAAAGGAACGCAAGACTATGCACCATATCCAGCACCCTCATCCGACCCACTCCGGCGTGGATATGACCGAAGGCAATATCACCGGCCATCTGATTCGCTTTGCGCTGCCGCTGCTGGCGGGCAACATCTTCCAGCAGCTGTACAACATGGTGGATACATGGGTGGTGGGCAATTTCGTCTCCAACGAGGCCTTCTCCGCCGTAGGCACAGTGGGCCCCATCGTCAATATGCTCATCGGCTGCTTTCTGGGCTTTTCCAGCGGCGCCGGCGTGGTCATCAGCCAGTACTACGGCGCACGACGCACGGAGAGGGTCCACGACGCCGTCCACACGGCGCTGGTGCTGACGGTGATCCTGTGTGCAGTATTCACGGCGCTGGGCATCGGCTTTACGCCCCTGATGCTGCGTTTGATGAACACCCCTGCCGAGGTGTTTCCGGAGTCCTCCGCCTATCTGACCATCTATTTCGGCGGCATCAGCGGCCTACTGATCTATAACATGGGCTCCGGCATCCTCCGGGCCGTGGGGGATTCCCGCCGCCCCTTCTATTTTCTGGTGGTCTCCGCCGTGCTGAATACGGCACTGGACCTGCTGTTCGTGCTGCGGTTCGGCATGGGCGTGGAGGGCGTGGCCTGGGCTACAGTCATTGCACAGGCCGTCTCGGCGCTGCTGGTGATCGTTGTCCTTCTGCGAACGGAGCAGACAGTGCGGCTGATCCCCCGTGACCTTCGCATCCATCTTCCTGTGCTGCGGCAGATCATCCGGGTGGGCGTCCCCTCCGCTCTGCAAATGGCCATCACCGCCTTCTCCAATGTCTTTGTCCAGTCCTACATCAACTCCTTCGGCGCCGACTGCATGGGCGGCTGGACGGCCTATACCAAGATCGACCAGCTGATGCTGCTGCCGATGCAGTCCCTGGCCCTGTCCGCCACTACCTTTGTGGGGCAGAATCTGGGCCGCGGCAACGAGCCCCGTGCTCGGCAGGGCGTGCGCCGTGCGCTGGCCATTGCCATGGCCGCCACGGTGCTTGTGATGATTCCGGTGCTGGTCTTTGCCCCGCAGATGACGGCCTTTTTCAACCGGAAGCCGGAGGTGGTGGCCTACGGCGCTCTGCTGCTGCGGTGTATCTCCCCCTTCTATGTGCTGTGCTGCTTTAATCAGGTCTACGCAGCTGCCCTGCGGGGCGCCGGAAACAGTAAGGCCACCATGATCATCATGCTGTGCTCCTTTGTGCTGTTCCGACAGGTCTACCTGTTCATTATGTCCCACTACATCTCCCATGAGCTGATCCCGCTGGTCATGGGCTATCCTGCCGGATGGCTGGTATGCAGCGCCGCCACGCTGATCTACTATCGCCGTACCTCCTTCCTGTCCACCCGGCTGGTGGCGGAGGACGGCAGCAAGGAGGACATCCAATGACCAAGTGTGAGAGCTGTGTGTTCTATCAGTACGATGAGAACTACGACGATTATGTCTGCGACATGGACTTGGACGAGGACGAGATGGTGCGCTTCCTCTCCTCCCAGACAGACAGCTGTCCCTACTGGCGGCCTGGCGATGACTATCTCACCGCCCGCAGGCAGTAGATGAAGTACGGAAGGAATTTATTATGAACATCCGAGAAGCCACAAAAAATGACTGTGTGCATATGGATGCACTCCTGACGAAGCTGATCCGTTATGAGGCCCGATTTGAACCTAATTTGAGTCCAGAGGTCGTCATAGAGGACAATTACGCCGGGCAAATAGCCGCAGAAGGCAGTAAGGCTTATGTCGCAGAGGACCATGGGATCATCGTTGGATATCTCTATGGATTTACATACCGGATCCCGCAGGTGCTCTTGCAGCCCATCGCCATCGTCGATGCCCTGTATGTCGAAGAGGGCTACCGTGGGAAGGGAATCGCCAAAGATCTATTCCGCAAGTTTCAGGAGTTTGCGTCGGGCTGCGGCGCTGCCAGCATTGAGTTGAAGGTGATGTCCCGTAACAGAGATGCGCTGCGCCTGTATGCGTCGCTGGGGTTTTGCGAGACAAAAAAGTATATGGGGCTGCCGCTGTCGGAAAATGGAGCAAGTGAGCCTTCCCTTTTATGTTAATGAAACAGGAACCGGCTTGACCCGTAAAGGTCACGCCGGTTCCTGTTTTGTGTATTTATTTGCACTTTATGCCAGATAGACGGCCTTGCAGCCAGATAGTTCATGTAGCAATCCAGCTTGCCCACCGTCTCGAAGGGAGCGTGCATACTCAGCACCGGCACACCGGCATCAATGGTGGTGATGTTGCGGTTGGCCATGTACTGGGCCACCGTACCGCCGCCGCCGGCGTCGATCTTGCCATCTCACCGATCTGCCACACCACGCCGGCCTCGTCCATCACCCGGCGGACATAAGCCACCGTCTCGGCGTCGGCGTCGGAGGAGCCGCCCTTGCCACGGGCGCCCGTGTACTTGCACAGCCCCAGACCGTGGTTCACCTGAGCGTCGTTGCGCTTCTCATACACCTCGGCGAAGTTGGGGTCATAGGCCGCCGTCACGTCGGAGGACAGGCAGAAGGCGCTCTCATAGCACACCCGCAGGGCAACGCCCTGACTCTCGCACAGATCCTCCATGAAGGTATCGAAGAAGGCGGACTGCATACCGGTGACGCCCATAGAGCCGATCTCCTCCTTGTCCGCCAGCATACAAACGGCGGTCTTGGTGGGGGTCTCCAGCTCCAACAGAGCCTTCAGAGCCGCATAGCTGCACACCCGGTCATCGTGGCCGTAGGCGCCGATGAGGCTGCCGTCCAGACCGATATCCGTGGCATTAAAGGCCGGGACCACCTCCAGCTCGGCGGATGTCAGGTCATCCTCGCAGATGCCGTACTTCTCGTGGAGCAGATCCAGCACCCGCAGCTTCACACGGTCGCTGTCCTCGCTGTCGCCCAAGGGACGGCTGCCCATGAGGATGTTCAGCGTCTCACCGGCAATGGCCTCGTTGAGGGGCTTCTTCCCCTGCTCACCGCCCAGATGGGGCAGCAGATCATTGATGACGAACTTGGGCTCGTCGCCCTCGCCCAGCACCACGGACACCGCCGTGCCGTCCTTCAGGGCTACCACACCCCGCAGCTGCAGGGGGATCGCCACCCACTGGTACTTGCGGATGCCGCCGTAGTAATGGGTCTTGCCGTAGGCCAGCTCGCTGTCCTCATAAATGGGATGAGGCTTCAGATCCAGACGGGGAGAGTCGATGTGGCAGGCCACGATCTGTGCGCCCTCGGACAGGCTCTCCCGGCCGATCACGGCCAGCATCACGCTCTTCTTCCGGTTCACCCGGTACACCCGGTCGCCGGGCTGCAGGGCCATGCCCCGCTCATAGGGGATAAAGCCCGCCGCCTCCGCCAGCGCCACGGTGTGGGCCGTGCACTCCCGCTCGGTCTTGCTGTGGTCCAAAAAGCTCTTGTAGTCCCGGCAATAGGCCTCCATGGCATCCAGCGTCTGCTGGTCCACCCGGTCATAGCCGTTCTTGCTGCCGGAAAACAGCAGCTCTCTCTTGGCCTTCATTTCATCGGTCATCGTTCATGTCCTCCTTCGGTGATATGGTGGAGCTGCCGCAGCAGATCCCGGAAAAAATCTCCGCCTTCTCCCGGAACGCCTCCGGCGTCTCCTCCTGATTTTCCAGCACATCTGTGCAGTGCTCACGATAATAGCTGTCCGGCTTCTGGGCCTGAATACGCAGCCGTGCGTACTCCTCCGGGATATGGTCCCGCTGCATGATCCGCCGAACCCGCTGCTCGCCGGGGGCCAGCACCGCCACCGTCCGGCAGCACAACTCCCCCAGGCCGCTCTCTATGAGGTTGATGGCATCCAACCCCACCAGCACCCTTCCCTCCATCCTCCTCCGCAGCACGCCGGGAGATAGTCGAAAATGATGCCGTTGAGCCGCTCCAGCGCCTGCGGATCGGAAAAGACGAGACTCCCCAGCTTCTGCCGGTCCAGTTCCGTCCCCCGGAATACCTCGCCAAAGGCGTCCCGGATGCGGCGGCGCAGGGCTTCGTCCTCCCGCAGGGCCTGATGATACACGGCGTCGCAGTCCAATACCGTGCCGCCCAGCGCCTCCAGCGCCTGCAGGGCGCTGGTCTTTCCGGCCCCGGTGCCGCCGGTGATGCCGATGACCACCGGGGCATCTCCGTCAATGAGGTGGAAGCCCGCCGCTTTTTTCAGCCGATTCCCTACCGCCAGACCCAGCCCCGCATCATCGGGACACTGGGCGAAAATCTCCGTCACGTCCGTTCCGTCGAAGGTGCGCAGAGCGTCGAACACCCGCTGGGCCTGCGCCAGCTTGTCCGTGAACGGCCCCAGCCGATGAACGATATGACCTTCAAAATACCCGGCAAACTCGTCAAAGCAGATGACCCCCGCCTTTTCCCGCAGCAAGCCCCGGATCACCAGAGCGCTGTGGGCCGGGTCTCCGGTCACTGCCGTCACCGGCGCCTTGGGTGCGTAGTGACGGTACTTCATCCCCGGCGCACGGGGCTTTTCCCCGTCCTCAGAAGCCCGGTGACGGCCTTATCTACGCCACCGTCACCCAGCACCTCCTCCAGCGCCTCCAACGGCAGTCCGCCGGGGCGCAGCAGCCGGGGCGGCGTCACCGTCAGGTCGATGATGGTGGACTCCACCCCCACCGCACACGGCCCGCCGTCCACGATACCGTCGATCTTGCCGTCCATATCCTCCGCCATGTGGCCTGCCGTGGTGGGGCTGGGCCGTCCGGAGGTGTTGCCGCTGGGGGCTGCCACCGGCACGCCGGCGGCCTCGATGATGGCCCGTGTCACCGGATGATCCGGACAGCGCACACCCACCGTCTCAAGCCCGCCGGTAGTTTGCAAGGGAACAATCTCCCGCCGGGGCAGGATCATGGTCAGCGGCCCCGGCCAGAACCGCTCCGCCAGACGGTAGGCCGTCTCCGGTACCTCCCGGCAGTACCGCTCCAGCCACGAGGCATCCGGCACATGGATGATGAGGGGATTATCCTGCGGACGGCCCTTGGCCTCGAAAATATGGCGCACCGCCGTCTCGTTGAGGGCGTCCGCCCCCAGACCGTATACCGTCTCCGTGGGGATGCCCAGCAGCCCGCCCCGCCGCAGGATAGCGGCGGCCTGCGGGATGGCATCTGCATCCCTCTCCGGATGGAATAGAATGGTTTTCACTGCGATCCTTCCCTTTTGCGGCGTATTTCTCAGAAACCCAGCTCCTCGCCCACCAGCACCACCTTGATGCGGCCTGCCGGGCGACAGATGCGGGTGGTGACGATCTGGCAGCAGATGCTGTCAGGCCCCGTACAGTCGGCGCACAGGCCGGTGACGGAACATGGAGTCTTGAGCCCGGCAAACCGCTGGGCGTTGACGGGAGCGGCGACCTCTCTGGCCCGGCGCATGGCTCCCTCCAGATCTCCGGCCACCTTGTTCATGCCCGCCACCACAATGACCTGCTCCGGTCCGAAGCACAGAGCTGCCACACGGTTACCGGTGCCGTCAATGTTCACCAACTGACCGTCGGCGGAGATGGCGTTGCTGCTCATCAGGAAGGTGCCGCAGGTCAGCGCCTTCTTCAGCATCTCCTGCCGCTCCTGCGGCGTCTGGGCCGTATCCCGGTCAATGAGGCGATGCCCTCTTGCGCCAGCCGCTGCTTGATCCCCAGTGCGTCCACCGTGGCGGTGCCGCCCCAGGACACCGTGTGCTCCTTGGGGATCAGCTCCACCACTTTCTCCACAGCCTCTGCCGACGTGGAGACGTAGTAGGCCTCGAAGTGGCGCTTTTCCAGCGCCTTCACCACCTGCGGACCAGCCTTGTCGTACCGCTTCTTCGTGTTTGCATCCATGGCTCATTCTCCTTTCTCATAACCCTCCTGCAGCCGCCGGGTCTGATCGGCCAGCGTCAGCGCATCGATGAGGGCATCCAAGTCGCCGTTGATGACGGCGGCGAGGTTGAAATTTTTACTGTCCCCCGTGAGACGGTGGTCCGTCACACGGTTCTGGGGGAAATTATAGGTACGTATCTTGCCGCTGCGGTCACCGGTCCCCACCTGACTGCGCCGGGTAGCAGCGATCTCGGCGTTCTGCCGGGCCTGCTCCGCCTCGTAGAGCTTGCTTCGCAGGATCTTCATGGCCCGATCCTTGTTCTTATACTGGCTCCGCTCGTCCTGACACTCCACCACCGTACCGGTGGGCAGATGTGTGATGCGGATGGCGGACTCTGTCTTGTTGACGTGCTGCCCGCCTGCACCGCTGGAGCGGAAGGTGTCGATCTGCAGATCCTTGGGGTCGATGGAGAGCTCCGTCTCCTCCGCCTCCGGCATCACCGCCACCGTGGCGGCGGAGGTCTGGATGCGTCCGCCGGATTCCGTCTCCGGCACCCGCTGCACCCGGTGGGTACCGGCCTCGAATTTCAGCCGGGACCACGCTCCGTCGCCCTCCACCGTGGCACAGACCTCCTTCACGCCGCCCAGCTCAGTGACGTTCTGGCTGACGATCTCCAGCTGCCAGCCCCGGCGCTCGGCGTACATGGTGTACATCCGCAGCAGGTCCGCCGCAAACAGAGCGCCCTCCTCGCCGCCGACACCGCCCCGAATCTCCAGAACCACACTTTTTTCATCGTTGGGGTCTCTGGGCAGCAGCAGGCGCTTCAGCTCCTCGGCCAGCCGCTCCCGCTGCTCCTTGGTCCGTGTCAGCTCCTCTTGGGCCAGCTCCCTCAGCTCCGGGTCCGACAGCATCTCCCGTGCCTCTGCGATGGCTTGCTCCGTCTGCTGTAAAGCAGTAAAGGTTTCCACCACAGGCGTCAGCTCCTTCTGCTCCCTGCTCAGGTTCTTCAGCCGCTGCTGGTCGCTGTACACCGCCGGATCGGCCAGCTCACGCTCCACCTGCCGCAGCCGCTCCGCAATTTGATTCAGCCGATCTTCCATGGGGCCTCCTTACGTCTGCTCCGCCAGATAGCGCTGCACGTCCTGAATGAATTTATCCCGCCAGAACACATAGCCCACGGAGCCAGGCCGCAGGGATGCCTCCAGCAGATGGGGCTGGGCGGTGTAGCTGTCCATCTGCCGATAGACCTCCTCATACCGCTTATCGCCGCCTCGGGTCAGCACATAGGCCACCCGACTCAGCTCCTGCCCCCGGCGCTTTAGCAGCCACGCACGGGGCTGGCACACCGTCCGGCCCACACGGGGCTGCCCAAAATTACCAGTCGGTATTCCTCCAAGGGCTTAGCCGTCTCGAATTTCTCCAGCGGTGGGTGGAGGCGCCGCATGGCATCCAGCCCGGAGCGGAAATATCCCTTCCGCCCCTGCCGGTCCACGCCGTCGGTGAACTCCACCAGCTCGGCTTCCAGCGCCTCGGCGATCTCCGCCATAGTCTGACGGGTATTGCCGCTGCGGGAATAGTATAAACACAAAATGTCGCTCATCTATGGTGCCTCCTGATGGCCTGCCGGAGCAGGCCAGAGTAGAATTTCCTTGTTATTATAATATCTGTAAAGTGATAATACTTCTCAGCTTTTTCAAGGCGTGTTACTCCTCAATCTGCAGAGAAAGCTCCTCCCAGCGGGCCATTTCCTGCTCCAGCCGGGCCTCTACCTCCTGCTTCTCCTGATAGAGCCGGTTCAGTTCCCCGGCATCGCAGGCGTGGGCCGCCATCTCCTCGTCCAGCCGGCGGCACTCCGCCTCCAGCTTGCTGATCCCTGTTTCGCAGATGGTCAGCTGCCGCCGGGCGGCCTGCTGGCTGCGGTTTCCACGTGGCGGACGGGTATCCCCCTTTTTCTCCGGCGCCTTCACCGGCTGGGGAGCCTTCTCCTGCGCCTTCACCGCCCGGTACTGGGCAAAGCCCATGGGGTAGTCAGTGATGGTGCCGTCCGCCAGCTCCCAGATACGGGTGGCAAACCGCTGGATGAAGTAGCGGTCGTGGGAGACGAACAGCAGCGTGCCGTCAAAGGCCTCCACCGCCTCCTCGATCCACTCCCGTGCGGCAATGTCCAAATGGTTGGTCGGCTCGTCCAGAATGAGGAGGTTGATCTCCTCGTCCATCAGCATACACAGTCGCAGGCGGCTCAGCTCGCCGCCGGACAACACCGACACCGGCTTGAACACATCCTCCCCCTGAAACTGGTAGGCGGCCAGCCGGTTCCGGGCACTCTGGGCCGTCATACCCTTTTTCTCGTACAGCATAGTATCCAAAATGCTGCGCTCCGGGTGGTCAAAGTGAATGATCTGTGGCAAGTATACTGCCTTTACAGACGGCCCCAGCTTAAAGATGCCGCTGTCCGTAGGTTCCAAACCCAGCAGCATATTCAGCAGCGTCGTCTTTCCGGTGCCGTTTTCGCCGATCAGGGCGATGCGCTCACCGTCCTCCACCCGCAAATAGATGTCGGAGAACAGTGTCCGTCCGTCGAAGGCCTTGGAAACCCCCTTCACCTGCAGCACCTCGTCGCCCTTGAACTGGCGGCTGGCAAAGCGGGCATCCATTTTTTTGGCCTTGCTGGGCTTCTCCGTAGTACGCATCCGCTGGATGCGCTTTTCCATGGAGAAGGCCCGCTTATGGAGGGCGTCATTGCCCATGAAGGCCCATAGGTGCATCTGCTCGGCAGCCTTTTCCAGCTGCTGGATCTTGGCCTGCTCCTTGAGATACTGCTTCAGGCGCTCCTGGTAGCGGCGCTCCTTCTCCACGGCGTAGAAGCTGTAATTCCCGCTGTAAAACTCCGCCTTTCCGTCCAGCACCTCGATGATACGGGTAACGGTGCGGTCCAGAAAATACCGGTCGTGGGAGATGGTCACCACCGTGCCACGGAAGGTGCGGATGTATTCCTCCAGCCACTCCGTGGCCTGAAGGTCCAGATGGTTGGTGGGCTCGTCCAGCAGCAGGATATCCGTGTCCTCTAAGATCAGACGGCCCAAATTCACCCGTGTCTTTTCCCCGCCGGAGAGTTGTTCAAAGAGCCGCTGGCGCATCTCGGTATCGATGGAGAGGCCGTTGGCCACCTTGTTGACGGCGGTATCCGTATCGTAGCCGCCCAGCCCCTCGAACCGGGCCGTCAGCTCGCCGTACCGCTTCAGGGTCTGGGAAGAGCTGTCTCCCGCCGCCATCTGCTCGGTAAGGCGGTCCATCTCCTCCTTCATCCGGAACATCCGTTCAAAGGCAGAGCGCAGCACATCCTCCACGGTGTATCCGTCGGGATACACCGGGATCTGGGAGATCAGGCCCACCCGGCGGTCGGGGGCCACCATTACCTGTCCCTCATCGTAGTCCAGTTCTCCGGTGAGGATACGAAATAAGGTGGTCTTACCGGCGCCGTTTTTCCCCAGCAGGCCCACCCGCTCCCCGGTGTCGATCTGGAAGGTGATGCCGTCCAATATTTTCTTTTCCAGGTCAAAGGATTTGACCAGCCGGTTCACGCTGATATCGATCATGGATATTTCGTCCGTTTCGTTGTTTTCAGATGTATACTATGCTTCCTGCGTAAGGGCCTCCACGATGCGGTGGAACTCCATGGCGTGGGACGCCTTTACCAGCATGGCTGTGCCGGGGGTCAGGGCCTCCCGGACGGCGGGCATTGCCTGCTCCACCGTGTCAAAGTGCAGGGCGATATTCCCCGCTCCCTGCGCCATAAGCCGGGCCTTTTCACCGATGGCGATGACCTGATCCAGCCCCAGCCGGGCCGCCAGCGCACCGGCCTCTCGGTGGGCGTCGCTGCTGAGTCGGCCCAGCTCGCCCATGTCTCCCATCACCGCCACCCGGCGTCGGCAGTCGGTGTCCGCCAGAATGGCCAGTGCCGCCGACATGGCCTGAGGATTGGCGTTATAGCAGTCGTCGATGATGAGCCGCTCCTCCGGCAGGCGGATGCGCCGCATCCGGGAGCCTGTGGAGACATAATTCGCCACGCCCTCCCGGATCTGCTGTGCCGTCAGACCCAGCCGCTCGCCAATGGCCACCGCCATGGATGCCGGATAGATCATGTAGTCCCCCGGCGAGGGAATGTGCAGCGGATAAACGCCGCAGGGCGTGGTCACGGTGCAGGACAGGCCCTCCACTCCGTGGGTGACAATGTCCGTAACACGGACGGTGCAGTTCTCTCCCCGGCCACAGAGGATGGTCTCGAGGGCAACTCCAGTCCTGCCAGCAGAGCATCGTCGCCGTTGAGCACCGCCAGACCGCCGGGCTGCAGATGCTCGAAGATCTCGCTCTTGGCCCGCAGGGTCCCCTGACGGGTGTTGCCGAGATTTTCAATGTGGGCATCCCCGATATTGGTGATGACCGCCACCGTGGGACGCACCATCTCCCCCAGATAGCGGATCTGGCCGAAGTGGTCCATGCCCGTCTCGATGACCGCCGCCTGATGCTCCGGCATCAGGCGCAGCAGGGTCTGTGGTGTACCGATCTCGTTGTTGTAGTTGGCCTCGGTCTTGAGGGTAAGGAAATGCCGGCTCAGCACCGAGGCGATCATCTCCTTGGTGGTGGTCTTTCCGGCGGAGCCGGTGATCTGCACCACGGGGATGGGGAATTTCTCCCGATACCACCCCGCCAGCTGTCCCAGCGCCCGGAGGGTATCCTCCACCTGCACATAGAACTTCCCCGGCACCAGCGCCTCCGGCAGGCGGCTGCACAGGCAGCCCGCAGCGCCGCTCTCCAGCGCCTGCGTCAGATAGGTGTGACCGTCAAAGCGCTCACCCACCAGTGGGATGAACAGGCAGCCCTGCTCCACCCGGCGGCTGTCGGTGCTGACGCAGGAAAAGCCCTCGCCGTCCTGCACCAGCGTGCCGCCGGTGGCCGCACACAGTTCCTTTGCCGTACAGGTCATCATGTCCGCTGCACTCCTCTCGCCTTCAAAGACTCCTCCACGATCCTCTCACAGAGGTCGGCATAGCTCAAACCCACCTGCGCCGCCTCCTGCGGAACCAGACTGGTGGGGGTCATGCCCGGCAGTGTGTTGATCTCCAGGCACCACGCCTTTCCCTCCTCATCCAGCAGGAAGTCAGAGCGGGAATACACCGACAGGCCCAGCCCCCGGTGGAGCTTCAGCGCCATCTCACCGATCTGGTGCCACTCCTCCTCCGTGATGGGGGCGGGGCAGATCTCCTGAGCACCGCCCTTCTGATATTTGGAAACGTAGTCGAAATATTCGCCACGGGGGATGATCTCCACCGCAGGCAGATAGGTGTCCCCCAGCACGGCAATCTGGATCTCACGGCCCTTGATCTTCTTCTCCACCACCACGTGGTCGCCATAGGCCAGCAGCTTGGCCAAGGCTTCCCGCAGCTGCTCCTTGGTATCCGGCAGCTCCACACCGATGGAACTGCCGCCGTTGACGATCTTCACGGCGCAGGGGACCTCCAACTCCTCCACCAGACGGGGGATATCGGAGGCCGTGTAATGGACGTCACGCCACGGCGCCGTGCGAATACCCTCAGACTCCAGAAACCGCTTGGTAACGGATTTGTCCATGGCCATGCCGCTGCCCAGATAGCCAGAGCCGGTGTAGGGTACTCCCAGCAGATCCAGCGTGGCCTGAATACGACCGTCCTCGCCGCAGGAGCCGTGGAGCGCCAGAAACACGATATCCGCCATGGCGCACACCGCCAGCACGTCCTTGCCCAGCAGGGACGGCCCCTGATCCTTCCGACTGCGGCGCACGGCCTCCAGATCCGGAGCCTCCTCCGTGACCCGGTTGTCGCCGCACAGGCCGTCCGGGGCATCGAAGATATCCTCCAGCCGACCCTCATAGTTCTCCAACCCCAGGAACATATCCACCAGAATAGCCTGATGTCCCCGCTCCCGCAGCGCCCCGGCACACACCGGTGCCGGAGGTCAGAGCCACCTGACGCTCCGTGCTGAGTCCACCGGCCAAAACAACGATCTTCATAAGCTTTGCCTCGCTTTCCCTTGAATCACAGGGCGGCCCGCCGACTGCAAGCCACCTATTATATCAGTATGTCAGTATAGCATATCCCTCCGGCGATTACAACCGGGCAGGGAAATTTTCAACGACAAAAGAACCGCCCCATGGGGCGGTTCTTGGAAAAGCTCTATGCAGCTAACGCAGCCAGTCCGGCAGGGAGCGCTTCTGGATGCCGGAGACCATGCCCATGGCGATGAACAGCGTCACCACCGACGAGCCGCCATAGCTGATGAAGGGCAGCGTCAGGCCCACCACCGGCAGCACAAACAGGCACATCCCCACGTTGGAGACGATCTGGAACACCAGCATCCCCGCTACGCCCACGCAGATGTATGCGTCCAGCTGGCTCTTGGCGTTGCGGGCCACCACGATACAGCGGATAACGATGGCCGCCAGCAGCGCCAGCGTCAGCACACAGCCCAGCATCCCCAACTCCTCCCCGATGACGGCGAAGATGAAGTCCGTGTGCCGGAAGGGCAGGTTCACGGAGGAGGTACTCTGGGTCTGAGCCCCGTGGAGCAGCCCTTGTCCCGTCAGGCGACCGCCGCCGATGGCCAGCAGGCTCCGGGTCTGCTGCCATCCGGCCTCCAGCGGATAGAGACTGTGATCCACCAGTACCTGAAAGCGCTCTTTCATATAGGGTGGGATCTTGTCCAGCTCCCACAGTAGGTAAAAGCCAGCCCCGGCGCCAAAGATGCCCAGAGCGAACCACCGGAGGGCTACCCCGGCGGCAAAGGCCATGCAGGCGAAGATACACACATACACCAGTGCGCTGCCCATGTCGGAGGAGATCACGTAGTAAAGGCCGATGGTCACCAGCAGATTCCCCGCCAACAAACCCACAGCGGGGATGGACTTCATGTCGCCCCGGCCCTTCATCCACACCAGCTGGCGGGCCAGCAGCAGGATAAAGGTCAGCTTCACCACCTCCGCCGGCTGCACCTGAATGGGGATGCCCCGGACGCCCAGCCACGCCAGATTGCCGTTGGCCGACACACCCAGCGGGGTTTTCAGCAGCAGGAAGAAGCCAAGGTTAAAGGCCAGTAGCCACTGCCACTTTTTGCTGATCTCCGTCAGGTCCACCATGGACACCACGAAATACAGCACGATGCCCAGCGCCAAGCCGCACAGCTGGATGATGACGCACTTGAGTCCCCCCTGATACCGGGTGGCGCTGTAGATCATCACCACGCCGAAGAGGGACGTCACGGTACACAGGGCCAGCAGTAGAAGATCTGCTTGACGGATAATATCCAATATGGTATTTTTCACACTTTTCAGCATGGATGTTTCCTCGAATGATCTATATAAGGTTTATATCGATTCAGTGTACCACATTTTCCTGCCGGTGTAAACCGAAGTTTTTGTGAACATGGGATTGACAGGCGTCTCTGTCGGTGGTATATTGTACCAAAAGTAAGAAAAGTTATACTTTTCATATTAGGAGGGATCGTTGTGGGAAAGAAGGACGACCGGTACTATATGTCCTCGGTAAAGCTCGGCCCCAAGGGCCAGATCGTCATCCCCAAGGAGGCACGGGCCATGTTCGGTCTGGAGCCGGGGGACACGCTGGTGCTGCTGGCAGACACCAAAAAGGGCATCGCCCTACAGACGGCGGATAAGCTGAATCCCCTGCTGCGGCGGGTGTTTCAGCAGCTGCCGGGAGACGAGGAGGCGGAGGAATGAACGCATTGGAGGTCAAAGGGCTGTGCAAGCGCTATCCGGCCTTTTCGCTGGAGAACGTGAGCTTTTCCCTGCCGGAGGGTGCCGTCATGGGCTTCATCGGACGCAACGGAGCGGGCAAATCCACCACACTGAAGTCTATTCTGGGGCTGGTACACCCGGACGCCGGGGAGGTAACGGTGCTGGGCAAGTCCTTCCGGGAGGAGGAGCAGTACATCAAGGAGCGCATCGGCGTGGTGCTGGGCGGCATCGACTTCTATCCCAAGAAGAAGGTACGGCTCCTCAGCGACGTGACCCGCCGGTTCTACGGCAACTGGCAGGAGGAGAAGTACCGTCACTACCTGAATCTGTTCGGCATTGACCAGGAGAAGCGGGTGGATCAGCTGTCTACCGGCATGAGGGTAAAGTACATGATCGCTCTGGCCCTGAGCCACGATGCCCGGCTGCTGATCCTGGATGAGCCCACCAGCGGGCTGGACCCGGTATCCCGTGACGAGCTGACGGAGCTGCTGCGGCGCATCGCCGCCGATGGACATCGCAGCGTGCTGTTCTCCACCCACATCACCTCGGATCTGGAGAAATGCGCCAGCCACATCACCTTCATCAAGGACGGCACCATCCAGCACACCGGCACGCTGGCGGACTTCCGGCAGCACTACGACTACCTCCGCCAGCCGGGACAGGAGCTGACGCTGGAGGACATCATCGTTTCCGTGGAGAGGAGGCCCTTGGATGAAAACGCTATTGTATAAGCAGCTGCGGCTGGTGTGCCAGCCTATGACGCTGGTGTTCTGCCTGTTCGGAGTCATGCTGCTGATCCCGGCCTACCCCTATACCGTCATGTGGTTCTATGTGATGCTGGGGCTGTTCTTCTCCTTCCTCAACGGGCGGGAGCAGAAGGACGTGTACTACTCCGCCTTGCTGCCCATCCGAAAGCGGGACACCGTCAAGGCCAACTGCCTGTTCGTGGGGCTCATCGAGCTGCTGGCGCTGGTCATCGCCGTCCCCTTCGCCCTGCTGCGGGCGAAGCTGGGTATCGGGGACAATCCCGTGGGTCTCAATGCCAATGTGACGCTGTTCGCCTGCGGACTGATGCTGTTCGCCGTGTTCAACGCCGTGTTCCTGCTGTCCTTCTACCGGACGGCCTATAAGGTGGGCGTATCCTTCGTGAAGGCGTGTATCGTCATGGCGGTGGCGGCGTTCATCATGGAGGCCGCCGTCCACTTCCCGGCACTGAGCCGCTTCAACGGCTATGACCTGGCCTGTCAGCTGCCGCTGCTGGCGGCGGGACTGGTGATCTGGTGCGGCAGCTGGCCCCTGATCTTCCGGGGTGCCGCCGCCCGATACGAGAAGGTTGACCTGTAGGCGAGTGACCCTCAGCATCATCTGCGGCCGGCAAGGACACCCTCTGAACAAAAGAGGACAGGGCTGCGCCCTGTCCTCTTTATGCTCTCTCAGTCCGCCAGACCTTTCCCGGCGGAAAACTGATCGTATTTCGCCTGAAGCCACTGCTTCAGCTCCTCCACACCGGCCTCGTCCCATGGGAAATCTCTCTCCTGCCTGTCCTGCGCCGCCTCGTAGCAGTACACAGAATAAACCGCCGTGTGCAGTATGCCCTTTTCCTTCCCCATGTCAAAGCGGTAGCGGAAGTCTCCGATGCTGCCGGTATAGACAAAGGCCCGCTTGAACCAGCGGGGCGTCAGCTCTGCAAATTGTGGATGCATCCTGTCCCCTCCCCTGTTGATTTTCTGCCAGTATACCACAGCCTGCCGAAAAAGGACAGTCAAAAATAGACACCCGGCGGCAAAATCAGGAAAAAGCGCTTGAAAATCTCCTCCGACCGTGGTATCATGTATGTAACGTTTGGAACATTTAGCTTCGGCTGAGAAAAGGGGTATCCGAATATGGAAAGTGCAGTGAAACGCATCGGCGTGCTGACCAGCGGCGGCGACGCCCCCGGCATGAACGCCGCCATCCGTGCGGTGGTGCGGACGGCAATGAAGAACAGCATCGAGTGCGTGGGCATCCGCCGGGGCTGGGCGGGCCTTATCGCCGGGGATATCTGTCCCATGAATTCCGGCAGCGTCAGCCGCATCATCAACCGGGGCGGCACCGTTCTCTACACCGCCCGCAGCGACGAGTTCCGCACGCCGGAGGGACAGAAGAAGGCCGCCAACACCTGCAAGCTGCTGGGGCTGGACGGCATCGTGGCCATCGGCGGCGACGGCACCTTCCGGGGGGCGCAGGATCTGTCCAGATTCGGCGTGTCCGTGGTGGGCGTGCCGGGTACCATCGACAACGACATCGTCTGCACCGACTATACCATCGGCTTCGATACCGCCGCCAATACCGCCGTGGAGTGCATTGACCGTCTGCGGGACACCATGCAGTCCCACGAACGCTGCTCCGTGGTGGAGGTCATGGGCCGTCACGCCGGGTATCTGGCTCTGTATGTGGGCGTAGCGTGGGGGCCACCGCTGTGCTGGTACCGGAGCATCAGTATGACTTTGAAAAGCATGTGGCCGAGAAGATCCGCGCAGCCCGGTTGGGGGGCAAAACCAACTTCATGATCGTGGTGGCCGAGGGTGCCGCCAGCGCCATGGATGTGGGCAAGGAGATCAAAGAGCATCTGGGGCTTGACCCCCGTGTCACCATTCTGGGCCACATCCAGCGGGGCGGCAGTCCCACCGCCAAGGATCGTGTGCTGGCCACCCGCATGGGCTACGAGGCGGTGCGGGTGCTGGCCGAGGGCATGACCAACCGGGTCATATGCGTCCGGGATGACCAGATCGTCAACGTGGATATCGACGAGGGACTGGCCATGAAAAAGACCCTCAACGCCGAGGAATTCGAGGTCATGACCGTTATGACCGGTGTGTGAGCCATATACGAAATAAAATAAGAGTATCCCATGGAGGAGAAGCACAGCTTCTTCTCCATGATCTTTTTGTGCAAAAAGCATTGACGGGCATCGAATCTTATGGTTCGTAATAGGAAACTTTTCTTATGTTCCCTCTGCGTCACGGAGCGCTGTTTGTTGTGTTCTGCGCCGAACCTGCCTGTTTTGTCAAAAATGTTCATCTGTTATTGTGCATTTTTGCCGCCGCACCCCCTCACGGGGTGCATGGATTGAAATCATAGTTGATAATTCAAGATATACATGGTATACTTAGCCGCACCCCCTCACGGGGCGCATGGATTGAAATTCATTGTTCTGACGCAGGTACAGTCAGGCAGAGTCGCCGCCTCCCTACACGGCATAGAGAAAAAATGTTCCAAAGGAGTGCTGTCCGAATGAATCCTGCTGATATCATCAAAGATGCTGTTGCACTTATCAAAGAATATGCACAGGAACTCAGTCAAAAAGAGCACAGAAATGATGTTGAATCCGGGGAATTGATCGGCTATACTGAGGCTCTTAGTGTACTTCAGGATGCGTGTTCGCCGGATATGCGCCGTGAAATCGGTCTTGATTTCGATATCGACGCAGCATACCTGAATAGTACGAAAAAAAGAGGGACTTGCTGTTATGACCTCGATGGAAAAGAAATTGACTGAAAACCGATTAACCGAAGTGAAAGCTGCCCTCTCTGCAAAATACCGCACGGTTGATCTTGGCGGGGAAAAATTTTTCGTTGCCACAGATGGAGCGTTCTTCCGAGTTGGTGCATTTCCCGGTGCGATGGCGCTGGTGATTGAATATGCTGATACGGAACAGGAAGCGAGGCAGAACGCACTGGAGGACGGAGACCACTTCTATCTGGATGAAACAACTCTGGATGAGATGCTTCGCCTCATGATAGCCGAAATTGAGAGGTGCTAACCGATCCGCATCCGTCAGGCTCCGGCTCTCGGAGTTTTTCGCCATTTGGGCGGCGATCCGCAGAACATCCCGGTCGGAAAGCGTCGAGCTGCGAATTTGTGCTTGACTTTCCGTCTGGTTCTGTGCTATAATATCCCCAGTGGTGGATGTGCCGGACTTGACTGGCTGCCCCACCTTTTCTATTGGATCAATATCATACAGATACTTCACACCGTTTGCGGATTCCGCCACGTTCAGCGTGGCCTTCCAGACGGTGTTATTTTTATCCTGAATGTACGTTGTCCAATACTGCCAGTCGTTCTTGCCGTTGTGCATTGATGCGGGCCAGCTCCTGTACGCCGACCTCGGACACCAGCTGCTGAAGCGCCCCGTTGCCGAACTTGCTGAACTCCTTCGGCTGGCGCACCGGCTCCAGCGCTCCACGCAGATTGGCCGCTGTCATATTGTGCAGTGCCAGAAGATCACGGGTTTCCTCCACCGGCTCCCGGATAGAGAACTGATCCTTTACTCCCCGCTGATTCTCCGAGCTTCGTTCAGCAGTTCTTCTCCCGTTGCTTCCCGATGGTCCGCCATGTAATGCAGCATTTCGACCTGCTGTTGTTCTTCCTCCCCTACGGTTAGAAAGATTGCTGCGCCCATTCCCCTCGAAATGCCCATAGCCTTTAAGCAATGAGTCAAGCGCTTTTCGGTCTCCGTCATAGTTTTGCTCCTCCCTGATATAATCCATCAGCATCTTTGCTTTTGCGCTGGCAGTCTTCCCGCCTACCGCATACAGCGGAGTGGCTTCGGTGCCGTCGCCAATGCCGTACAGGGCGAACACCTGTACGCCTTTTTCATCAGCATACACCCACTTGGTTGCCTCGTCAAGAAAATTTTCCCCGCTTTTGATCTCGTCGTTCATCCGCCGTTCCAGCAGCTCCCACTCCGCTCGTTTCAGCTTCGGCCGCCTTCACCTTGGCGATGAAGTCCTTCAGCTTGCCGATGAGCTTTTCCGTCCCCCCACACTCCCCGCCGGCAGCGAGACACAAAAAATTCCCGGAGAGCCTTCGTTCTCCGGGAATTTTTTATGAGTCAATAGACGCTATCAAGCCTTGCCGGCGCAGCCCAGCACGTCCACCAGCTTGTGGCGCACCAGCTCCTTGATGTTGGCACGGGCGGGCTTCAGATACTCACGGGGGTCGAACTTGTCGGGATGCTCCTCCATGAACTGACGGATGGTGCCGGTCATAGCCAGCCGCAGATCGGAGTCGATATTGATCTTGCACACGGACAGCTTGGCCGCCTCACGCAGCTGCTCCTCCGGCACACCGATGGCATTGGGCATCCGGCCGCCGTGGTCGTTGATCATCTTCACGTACTCCTGCGGCACGGAGGAAGAGCCGTGCAGCACGATGGGGAAGCCGGGCAGACGGCGGGAGACCTCCTTCAGCACGTCGAACCGCAGGGGAGGCGGCACCAGAATGCCCTGCTCGTTGCGGGTACACTGCTCAGGCTTGAACTTATAGGCGCCGTGGCTGGTACCGATGGCGATGGCCAGAGAGTCGCAGCCGGTCTTGGACACGAACTCCTCCACCTCCTCCGGACGGGTATAGGATGCCTCATGAGCGGCCACCTTCACCTCATCCTCAATGCCGGCCAGCGTACCAAGCTCGGCCTCCACCACCACGCCGTGGTCGTGGGCATACTCCACCACACGCTTGGTGATCTCGATGTTCTCGGCAAAGGGCTTGGAGGATGCGTCGATCATCACAGAGGTAAAGCCGCCGTCGATGCAGCTCTTGCAGGTCTCGAAGTCGGGACCGTGGTCCAGATGCAGCACGATGGGGATATCGGGGCAGCACTCCACAGCGGCCTCCACCAGCTTCACCAGATAAGTGTGGTTGGCATAGGCACGGGCGCCCTTGCTGACCTGAAGGATCACGGGGGCGTGCTCCTCCTGGCAGGCCTCGGTGATGCCCTGTACGATCTCCATGTTGTTGACGTTGAAAGCGCCGATGGCGTAGCCGCCGTTATAGGCCTTTTCAAACATTTCCTTGGAAGTGACCAGTGGCATAAAAATCGCTCCTTTAGCAAAATAGTTCTTGACTTGTACGGAATGATTGGAATAATATATCCATGGCTTATTGTATCACACTTTTTCTTTTTTGCAACCCCCAGTCATTTACTTTATGGCATTTCCGTGCTAAACTGATAGAGCTTGATTAAAAATTCTTCTGTGGAGGTATAGATCATGAAAGAATTAAAGGGTGCCTGCATCATCGGACAGTCCGGCGGGCCTACATCGGTCATCAACGCCAGTGCCTACGGTGTCATCGACACGGCGCTGAAGTCCCCCTGCATCACGCAGGTGCTGGGCGCCGAGCACGGCATCAAGGGCGTGCTGAATGACCGTCTGTTCGACATGGGGCTGGAGGACCCGGAGGAGCTGCGGCTGCTGAAATACACTCCCTCCTCTGCTCTGGGCTCTTGCCGCTATAAGATCGCAGACCCGGAAAAGGACGATACCGACTATCGCCGGATCCTGGAGGTGTTCAAGAAGCATAACGTCCGCTACTTCTTCTATAACGGCGGCAACGACTCCATGGATACCTGCAACAAAATCAACACCTATATGCAATCCGTGGGCTACGAGTGCCGGGTCATGGGCGTACCCAAGACCATCGATAACGACCTCTTCGGTACCGACCACTGCCCCGGCTACGCCTCGGCGGCCAAGTACATCGCCACGTCCATGATGGAGGTCTATCACGACGCCCATGTCTATGACACCGGCATGATCGTGGTCATGGAGATCATGGGCCGCCACGCCGGCTGGCTGGCCGCCTCTGCGGCGCTGGCGTCGGAGTACGGCGCAGGTCCCGACCTCATTTATCTGCCGGAAACGGATTTCAGTATGCCCAAGTTCATCGAGGACGTGAAGCGGGTCTATGCTGAAAAGGGCAGCTGCATCATCGCCGTCTCCGAGGGCATCCACTATGAGGACGGCGGCTTCGTCTCCGAGGCCAAGGTAGCCGCCAATGACGGCTTCGGCCATGCTCAGCTGGGCGGTCTGGCCGCCATTCTGGCGCAGGTGCTGAAGGAGGAGACCGGCGCCAAGGTCCGTGGCATCGAGCTGAATCTGCTGCAGCGCTGCGGCGCACATCTGGCCTCCGAGACGGATATCGAGGAGTCCTTTATGGCGGGCAAGGCCGCCGTGGAAAACGCCGTCAACGGCATCAACGGCCGCATGATTGGTTTGAGCGTGGTGTCCGGGACGGCCGCTATGCCTGCAAAACCAAGCTGATCCCTCTGATGGAGGTGGCCAATGTGGAGAAGAAAATCCCCCGTGAGTGATCAATGCCGAGGGCAACGGCGTGAACCACCAGTTCATCGAGTACGCCCTGCCTCTGATTCAGGGTGAGCCGGATCTGCCCAAGGTGGACTCCCTCCCCCGCTTCGCCAAGCTGAAGAAAATTCTGGCAAAATAATCGCAGCCATAAAAAAATGTCCGGCCATAGGGCCGGACATTTTTTGTAGTTCTCCTACTGATCGAAGGAGGGGTTGACGAAGTAGAGATTCTTCTGATCCATCTTCTCCTTTGCCAGCCGCAGCCCCTCGCCGAAGCGTACAAGATGGAGTAACTGTACTTGCTTAAATGCGCCATTCGATCTTGATGGAATCGCTGGTCGCATAGATGACACGGATGAGCTGGTCTACCGTCTGTCGCTTATCATCGAAGCTCAACTCGTCCCACATAGTCAGGTGATTATAGATCTCCGTATAGTCCGCTTCCTTGTGCAGCTTCAATTCAGAGATACGCTTCATCAGCTCTTGCTTTTTCCCATCCAGTTCTTTGACGCGCCCACTGATGTAGCGAAACAGGGTATCGTCCGCAGCCGACAGGCGATCCATCAGAGAGCCAATCTCAGTCTCAACTTGCGTAAGTTGAACATTCAACGCCGTTAGCTCGGGGTTAATGTAATTCCCTTTACACCTTCTGAGCGTTTTGAACTGAGCCATCTTTTTGCGCATTTCATTGTAGATGATTTGTTCAAACTCATCGGTATAAATCGTTCCGGGACCCTCGCAGGCTTTGGAGTTCATTTTGTTCGAACAGAGGAGGTAGCGGGAGCGTGTGGTCGAGTAGTGCTTATCCACCAAAGCGTACCCGCAGATGCCGCATTTGATCTTTCCCGCCAGCCATGTGTTCTTGGCTTTCTGATATGGCTTGATCTGCTGCGCTTCCAGACACTTTGCACGGCATTTCAGCCATAGGTCGGAGGGAATGATGCCCTCGTGTGGAGCCAGCACCAAATGGTTGCCTTCTAAATTCATTTGCTTGCGTCCTACGGAGTCCTGTCCCTTGTAGTAGTAGCTCCGTTCGTGCCGATAAAGTCACTCGGATCGTTTGCCATGATCGCGCCTTGGTCACGATAGAACTCATAGACGGATAGATCCGCGCGGACATAGATGGGATTCCTGAGAACATCCGCAAGTCGTGTGCGTCCCCACGGCTTTCCGTTTTTGAGAATACCGTGGGCTTGAAAGTAGCGGATAATGTCACCGTAGGAGCATTCCGGCTTGGAGTAGAGCTCATAGATCAACCGCACCTGTTCCGCTTCCTCCGCGTTGATCTCATACATAGAGGTCTTAATACCCTCGATGGTCGTCGGGATCAGCCGGAATCCATACGGAACTCTGCCGCCCATATAGAAGCTCTTTTGACTGCGGGAGTAGTAGGCATCCGCCACGCGCTTTTGAATAGTTTCCCGTTCCAACTGCGCGAATACAATGCAGATGTTGAGCATGGCGCGTCCCATGGGCGAGGAAGTGTCGAATTTTTCTGTCGTGGATACGAACTCGACCCTGTGCTTTCCGAATTTCTCCATCATATTAGAGAAGTCGAGGATAGAACGGCTGATGCGGTCCAGCTTGTAAACAACGACCTTACCGATCACTCCGCTTTCGATGTCGTTCATCATTTCCGCAAAGGCTGGACGGTCTGTATTTTTACCGCTGTAACCTCTGTCGGTATAAACCTTATACTGTTCACCTCTCATTTCGTACTGGCAGAACTCGATCTGGCTTTCGATAGAAATGCTATCGGCTCTGTCAACGGATTGTCTTGTGTAGATTGCGTTCATTTTGTAGCTCCTTCCTCACAGAAAAGAGCTGCTGACAGGTACATCATACCGCAGCAGCTCCTAAATAGCTATCATTTTCATTGTGTTTTTCATACTTTATAAAGACCTCGAAAAGACCTTCCTCGATACATCGCCGCTGTTCCATGCACTCCTCGGCGGTAAGCTGTGGGGTAAGGTTTTCAATTCTGATCATATTTTTTCTGCCGGAAATAATGTGCGCGTCACTATCGTAAGTGAAAGGGCGGACAATAATAACTATCACCTCCCGCGGTGCTATCATTTTATTTGCGAGAACCTTGTCCTATGCAGAAAGGGAGAGTCGAAATCCTTCAACTCTCCCTTTGCGTCACATGGTCTGCTGCCAGTCATAACTCACCTCGTCCTCGTGGTCATCCGCCTTGTGACCGAGGGCGATCTTCTTTTCCCGTTCTTTTTGCAATACCTTTCTGTCGGTGTGGTGCTGTACGGGCATCACAGGGGCAGCAGACTGGAGCTGCTCCAGACGGTGCCCAAGCCCCACCAGAGCAGAAGCAGTGCTGCCGTCGCCATCAGCAGAGAGATCAATGCCGGAATACTGACATGTGGCAGATGCAGTCTGGGAAGTCTGATTCTGTGCAGAGAAAAAGAATTCTCTTTCGGCTTCCCAGCCTGTTCGGTCATCTGCTCCAGATGCCGCACCGTCTTCAGCAGATCGTCCAGCTGCGTCCGTGTGGGAAGCTGTGACATCTGCCTGCTGACGCTCTCCAACAGATCCGTCTGCCGATCCGCATGGCACCACAGTGCATCCATGTATTTCATCATTCGCTCCCAGTCCGCTTTCGAGGGACACGCTTCGTGAGGTGGTGTCGGCGTCGGAAGCGCTGTCTGCTGGGTGTTGCGCTGCTTGAGTTCTTGCAGAGACAATCTCTGCTCTGATTCTGAATTCACGTTCTATGGCCTCCTTGCAATACTTTTCTTCGTGTAATTTGTTGTCGCGGCACTTCATGCCGTCCGGCGTGGTGTAGGTGATGTACTTGCGCCCGTTCTCCCAACGGACGGCGTAGCCCTCGGATGCCATCAGAGAAACGAAGGCGTCCTTGTCGGCGGCGTATTTCATGCACGCATCGATGGTGTTCATGAGCCGCAGCTTCCAGCTTTGGCCTTTCAGTGCCGTGTGGTATTCCGCGCCGCTCATGCCGCGAGACTTCTGTGCGGCCGCTTCAAAGACAGGAAGACCCATCTCCAGACAGATCGCATCGTTGCGCCGCATCAGTTCCTGGATCTGCTCCTTCGCCATGTGCAGCTTTTTGCCGGTCTCGAAGTTGACGGAGTTGATGACGCAGTGGGAGTGGATGTGCTCCCGGTCTACATGGGTGCAGACCAGCACCTCACAGCCGTCGAAGTACTCCGCCAGCCGCCGCGCGGCTTCGTGGGCCTGCCGGGGATCGACCGCCGCGCCTTTCGGAAAGCTCTGCACCATGTGGTAGAACATCATGCCGCCGTCCTTGTGGTAGAGGAACTTCGTGTTCAGGAAATCATCGTAGACGCTTTGCGGCTGGCAGTTGATGCCGCTGACGAGCGGCCCGTCCTCCCATGCGGTTTTCCTCTCCTGCATGATGTAGAGCATCACGCCGCGCATGGCGGCGCGGGACTGGGTGCCCCGCTTGTAGTTCACAAAATGTACGATGGCCATACGGCTCACCGCCCTTCCATGACTGACCGCAGCGCGGCGCTGACCTCGGACAGCTCCTGCGCGGCCTTGTCGAGACCGATGACCTGCACCTTGCCCATGTTGGCAAGGACGGTGAGGCGGTTGATGTTGTTGCCGATGCCCTTGAGCTGGCGGAGCAGTTCCTTCTGCTCGTCGATGACGATGATCCGCTTGCCGAGACAGCAGGCGGTGACGTAGTCGCTCATGGACATTCCGGCCTTCGCCGCCAGCGCTTTGATCTTCTCGCGGTCAGCGGACGCCATGCGCGTGCTGAATTTGATATCTTTTTTCATGTTTTTCTCCAATCGTAGCTAAAAGTGGGTCCGGGCTTCTGCCCGGAATTTGGGTGCAGGGCTTTGCCCGCCCTGAGTGTTTGGCAGGGCAGCGGCTTCGCCGCAGACCAGACAAATGCGATGCTGGCCGTCGTCCGAGCGGACGACGAATCCCTCGTCCCGCCGCAAGCGGCAGGACTCGCTCTCTCTGTCGCTCGTCCTCTTCCCACCGAAACCGCTTCGCTGGGTTTCGGCGGGAGCCCTGTTGGGGGAGGTGATAAAACTCCCGTTTTGCATTTTTTCGGCGCTTCTATGTGGGGGGGGTGGTATCACTACCCTCGGCGTGCGCTTCATGCCGTCGAAACGCTGGACGCCCGCGGGTCACGGCGGCGTATTTGCCGTTTTTATGCCGCCACAGTGCTCGCCCTGTGTGGGCAGAATATCCCCACGGCGGGCACACACGCCACCCCGTCTCCAAACCGCGCACACAGCGGCTCACACGCCGAAACACGGGGCATTTTCACTGCCTGAGACATCGGCAGGGTCGATAGGGTCAACAGCTTGGGTACCCTGTGCATCGTCACTTTCGGCACGGCGCAGCTCAATGAGCCGCTTGCCGTTGCTGCGGCGCACCACGGCGGAAATGCCGATTTTGCTTAGTGCGGCAACGCTTTGTAGGATCAGGCGGGATACCTTTTTCGGCGTGATGCCCTCGCTGCCCGCAGGGTCGATCTGCGCGGACAGCTCCGTGGGAGTGCCGATAAATTCCGTGCGGTCACGCATCAGCTCAGAGAGAAGAATGACGATCCGGCCGCCCAGCAGCTCCGGCTGCGTCCGGCTGTCCGACACCAGCTCCCACACATTTTCCGCGTTGCGTTCCAGCGTCAGCTCCCGATACTCGATGTCGCGCCCGATGCAGGAAAGCTTTGCCTTGCCGCTGCCGCGCTTGTCCTCTACCAGCGTAAAGCTGGAATCCACCGCGCCGCTGATGGCCGTCGTACCGGAGATGCGGCTGAACACATCGTCGGCGAGTTCCTTTCGCAGATGGTGGATCAACAGAATGGCGATGCCATGAGTGTCCGCAATGTGCTTCAGCACGGAGAGGTCACGGTAGTCATTTGCGTAGGTGTTGTCATAACCGGCGCCGCGGATCATTTGCAGCGTATCGATGATGACCAGCACCGTGTCGGGGTGCTCAGAGAGGAACGCACAGAGCTGTTCCTCCAGACCCTTGCCGAGGGTGTCGCTGTTGGTGGTGAAGTGGACGCTGGCGGGAGCGTCCTCCGTGATCTCGAACAGACGGTTCTGGATGCGGAGGGTGGAGTCCTCCAAGCAGAGGTAGAGCGTGGTGCCCTGCTTCACGCCCATGCCCCAGACGGAATCGCCCTTCGCCACCGTGACGGCCAGCCACAGCGCCAACCAGGACTTTCCCACCTTGGGAGAGCCTGCGAGGATATGCAGGCCCTGGGAGAGCAGCGTGTCCACCACGAAGTTCAGCGGTGTGAGCGGCTGACTCATCAGCGTTTCTCCGTCGATGGTCAGCAATCGGTTTTCTTTTTTCAATTTTGAATCCTCCTTAAAAAATATTGCTCCCATCGGAACGATGAGAGCGAAAAAAGCAGAGGGGCGTTACCACGGGACGGCGCGTGGTTTCTTCCCTCTGCTTGTATTGTGGAGAAATTTATGCTATGCTGAGAAAAAGCATGGACAGATTAAAATTCATGTAGGACAGATTTTAGCAGGAGGGGTACGCATGGAGGGCAGCATCGTTTTCTACACCTATGGCAGTACGCTGGAGCTATACGGTCAGCAGTTCACTGCCGGTATGTTGACCGCCGATCTGCTGAACCTGTCGCCGGACGAATATCGACCCATGAGCAAACGCATGAAGCAGGTCACCAGCCTTGCGGAAGAATATGAGCAGAGCGGGAGCATAGAGCTTTGGTGGAAGCTGAACGAGGAGCTGGCGGCGCTATGCGGGGTACTGCGCCGCTACGCTGTGTTCCGCCCGCTGCTGGACGAGAGCGAGGACGCTTTCTTCTCTGTCATACGGGAAAACACGGGGCAGTTCGATTTGTTTCCGAAAGAGGAGCATGAGCCGTCAGAAGAGATACAACGGAAACGACTTGAGCGCGTGGCGAATGAAATCTCCGCGCGCAGTGAAACGGTCAAGGATGTTCCGCTTGACCTGTTCCATCCGAGCGAAGCAGCTTTAGAAAAAGGCGATGCCTTTTATTACGAAATGCTTCGTGCCATCGGTCCTACCAAGGACGCATGGCGTGATTGCAAAAAATACATCCGCCGTTATGAAACATATCTTCACGACATTCGCGCTTTCAACGGTACTATTCGGAATTTCATCAGCTTTAGTCTGTCCAAGCTGAAGCATAACAGCCCAGAGGACTATGCCGCAGCACTCTACGGCTTCTACAATGATGACGCCTTGCGGAAAAGCTGATCGTCAATCCCATCCGCAACAACGGCGACTGCTATACGACCCACGATGCCTACGAGCTTTCCTATGTGCCGCGGCCACTGCCGGATGGCACTGTCGCCATCTGTCAGGAGCATGTGACAGATAGCTTACAGGCGCTGATGAAAGCCGATTATATGCTGGCGCTGAACAGTGGGCACAACATCCGCCGCTGCATCATCTGCGGACGGTATTTTCTGCTCAAGAGCGGTGTCCATGCTTTGTACTGCGAAGGGGCGTGTCCCCATGCGCCCGGCTACACCTGCCGGCAGTTCGGCACGGTGGAGTTGCAGAAGGAGCTGGCGAAGGACATTCCCAAGGTCAAAGTCAAGGTGACCGCCTTTGCCCGCATCACAAAGGATATGCAGCGGGGTGCGATCTCACAGGAGGACGCAAGAAAAGCCAAGGACTATGTGCGGGATCTGCTCTATGACGCTCTACGTGACGCGAATATCTCCGTAGAGGCTTTCGAGCAGCGTATTTCCTCTGAGCGCGTTTACCAGCACTGTGGGATCACCAGAACGGCCAATCCGAGGGGCCGTCCGCCGAAGGAAAAGGCGGGTGAGCAAGCATGACCAACGAGCAACTAATTCGCCAATATTATGACGGCGATGATGCTGCGCTGGAAAAGCTGTACCATAAAAACATCGGTCTGATCCGCGGCATCGCCAAGGAAGCTGCGGCGGAGTTCAACTGCCTGATAATGGAGCAGCATCATCCGAATCAGTGTTCCGCGTATACGAAAACGATTCTGGACGATCTCTGCGGCGAGGGCGCCGTGGAGCTTCTGACACGGATTCAGAGCAGAGAATATGACGAGAGCCGCGCCGCGCTCACCACCTACCTCTACCCGCATTTGAGGGGGCGCATGACCCGCTGGCTGGAGCAGAATATTGGCTGTATGGCGTTGAGCAAGGACGAGATGGCTGCCGTCCGTCAGGCACAGAGGCTGTATCATGCCGCATGGAAGGATACCGGTGAAATTGCGGAGGAGCTGGGCATTTCCGAAAATCGTGTCAGCCGGTATGTTCGCTACAACACCCATTTCCTCGGTGTGCATGATCTTGTTCCGGAGGGCTATGACGGCGATCCCTACGAGCGGCTGATGCCGGGGATGCTCTCCGTTTCGGCGGAGCGAGCCGTGTACCGCAAGGTCTGCATCGAACTCCTCCGGGAGCTGTTCGACGCCCTGCCGAAGAAGGACAGGGACATCCTCGGCAAGACCTGCGGCGTGTTCGGATACCCGGAGGCAACCTTGAAAGAGATCGGGATGTATCACATGATGAAGGAGTCCGCCGTGGAGAAGGCGAAGAACCGCGCGGTCGAGAAGCTGAGAGAATCCTATCCCGGCAGCAGGCTCCAAGTGTGGAGGGCTGTTCATCGCATGATGCGGAGGCCGGTCCCGTTGCCGGGGGAGGACAGTGAGCTGCGGCGCAATTTTCCGCAGTATGTCCGCGCCTTGGCGGAGGTCTATGCTATACTGGAGGAAGCCGTTGCAAACGGAGAGCGATACTTAGGCGAGAATGAGAGCTCCAATACCTGTGAAAAGTAAAGCTGGAGGCGTATGTAAAGATTGTGGATGGTCCTCTTACTGCATAGCCGAATCTGCCGCCGACAGCGAAAACTGCCGAGCGGCAGTCTTGCAATATGGGAAGATAAGTAGTCAACTCAAAATTTTTTACAAAATTCTTTGTAAGATTTTTCGTTTTTCGCAGTCTTATAAGTGAACGGGACAAGGAGGTGAGCAGGTGACGGACTTTGAACAGATATACAAAGACTATTTTCGGGATGTGTTCCTCTATGTGCGGCGGCTGTCCGGCGGGGACGAACGGCTGGCAGAGGATATTACCAGCGAAGCCTTCTTCCGTGCGCTTCGCCGCATTGACAGCTTTCGGGGGGATTGCGACATCCGGGTGTGGCTGTGTCAGATCGCAAAGAATTGTTACTATACCCATCTGAAACAAAGCCGCTGGACAGAGCATACAGCGGATATGGAACAGCTTATATCGGAAGCGGAGGAATCACCGGATGAAATGCTGCTGCGCAGCGAGAATGCCCAACAGGTAAAACATCTGCTGCATGAGCTTCCCGATCCGTACAAAGAGGTTTTCATGTGGCGTACCCTTGGCGAATTGAGCTTTAAGGAGATCGGGAAGCTGTTTCACAAGACGGAAAACTGGGCGTGTGTCACCTATCACCGCGCACGAAAAATGATCCAAAAGGGAATGGAGGCTGACGAAGATGAAAAATGAGTGCAGCATCATCCGCGATATTCTGCCGCTGTATGTGGAAAACATGGTGTCGGAGGATACGTCGGAGTTTGTAAAGGAGCATCTGGAAAGCTGCCCCGCCTGCCGTGCGGAGCTTGAAAAACTGCAGGAGCCTGTAGAGGTGCAAACAGAGCCGCAGCCCGACATGGACGCCGCGCCGCTGAAACGGCTGAAAAAGGCACTGCTGATGAAAAAGGTGCAGACCATCCTATGCACAGCGGCGGTGCTGCTGGCGCTGATGCTGTCGGTCATCTCCTTTCTGACTGCGCCGGAATACTTCGCCTATTCGCCAGAGCTGGTGACTGTGACGGAGGAAGCAAACGGTGCGGTGACGCTCTCTTTCAGCAACGAGGTCACGAATTATAAGCTCCAACAAATCGCCGACCCCGATGATCGCAACACTGTCTACCATCTTGAGGTGTGGACCTCCGTATGGGACAGGGCGTTCCATAGACCCGGCGTACAGGCTGTAATCGCAGCGCCGGAGAGCGGCAAGCCGCTTCTCGTTTATTTCACGCAGTTTATCAACGGACACGCCGAAAGCTCCAGCGACAGCTCGGTGTGCATCTACGGCACCGCGCCCGACAGCGGCGGCTGGGTTGCTTTGGCGGGGCTTTCTTTGGGCTATTGGCTGCTATTCAACATCGCCCTGTTCCTGATCCTTATCGGGGTATGGTTCAAGCTGCGCAGGAAAGAAAAATCCCGCCGCCGGGTGGAGCGCCTGCTCCCGATCCCTATCGCATACGGGCTGGGGCATCTGTGTGTCATGGGCTTTCGCACTGCATCCTGTTCGGAATGGCGCGACTTTCAACTGATCCTTGCAGTCGGCGTTCTGTTCTACTGCGCTATGCTGCTGGCATTGAGTATTTTTTATAATGTAAAAGAGCTGCGGGGTATAAAAAGAGAGGGTGAGAACGAATAGCGGTCTGACCATTTGGAAAGTAGGTGTACCATGAGAAAACTTGTGATCTTTTGCTTTGCCGTCTGTATGACCGTGCTTACGGTACTATCCCTGTTCAATTTTGCACAGGACGCAGAGGAAAGCATGATACTGGATAAGCGGGCGGTAATCCTCGAAAAGCCGGAGACATTGAGCAACCGCGAATTTTTGGGACAGATAGATACTGCACTCGGAAAGATCGGCGCAGACATTATGTACCGCTACGCGGAGCTGGATGGGGACAAGCCACTGTACCGCTACTATAAGACCAGCCATACCGACAGCTTTCTTTCCGTTTCTACCGGGAAAGGGAGTGTGAGGCTGGAATCGGACGAGTTCTTTTCCACTGCAAAGCAGCCGGGAGCTATGGCGCTGCATCTGTCCTCGCTGTTTCAAGATACCGCCATCTATCCACTCATGCAGGCGCAGCAGCATGACTTGACCGCTGCGACCTGGTATGTGGCGGAAGGACAGCTTGACGCGGTGCTTCATGCGCTGAACGGCTTGGGCTATTCCGTAACAGCAACCAACGAAAGGCTTTTGTCTACCAAACTGCCGCTTTATTTCCTGTTCATTCCTGCCTTTATGCTCTGCGTCAGTATCGTATTCTACACCCTGTCCGCAGGCAAGAAAAATGTGCTGAAAAAAATGGAGGGCTATACCACGGGGGAATATCCTGCTGGGGGAGATCAAAGCCTTTGCCCCTGCTTTGTGTCTTTGCTTTCTG
>ENA-OQCO01000178-OQCO01000178.1-human-gut-metagenome-genome-assembly--contig:-NODE-178-length-37301-cov-5.388040_pt1 | contig 37301 bp, 30 predicted proteins | sample MGYA00242500_ERZ504582 | MGnify/ENA primary metagenome ERZ504582 (study PRJEB26092, sample SAMD00036346) | human gut metagenome | host: Homo sapiens | study: EMG produced TPA metagenomics assembly of... | reverse complement strand
CTCAAAAACCATAAAAAGATCACAGTTGACAGTGCATGCACCAGTCCACCGGGATTCCTGAAATATAGAAAGCAACCAGGCTGGCCGGGTGTGATGTATCCGTAAGACATTAAGATGCTTGCCGGATTCATGATTCCGCCATAGATGAGCACTACACTTAAAAATCCATAGATACAAAGATCCCGCTTCCTTGCTTTTAAGATTCCTTTCTGGTAAAGGATCCCTGCAAGGAATCCGATGATGCCAAAAGAAAACATCTGCCATGGTGTCCAGGGGCCCTGTCCCATAAACATGTTGGATAACATCATGATAAGACAGCCAACGAGAAACCCCGCTTCTCCCCCAAAAGAAACACCGGTAAGGATCACAATAGCCGCCACCGGTTTGAAACTGGGGACCATAAAAAAGGCTGCCCTCCCTGCAACACCGATTGCTGCAAGGACAGAGATCACCATGATCTCACGTGCTTTTGGTTTGCGCCCTTCAAACATCATAAAAAACGGGAGCATCGCAGCCACGATCACGATCAGGCTGCATATCAGGTATTTCCTTCCATGAAAAAACCGGACCGACAGATACAAAAGCAGCGGAACCACTAACAGCATCAAGATGAGGGCAAACCAGGTCCTCCGGCTGACTTTTCCTTTCTTTTCCATCTGCCGGATGATCATCCCATCGGAGGGAAGGGTATATTCTTCCAGATCTTCTGCTGGTTCTTCTTCTTGTGCTTCATTTGGGGTGTCTTCCCAGAATTCATCTATAAACTGGTCTAGTTGCTGTTCCGTAAGCATGCAATCACATCCTTTCCAGTCACAGCTTCCGGAAACAAATGTCTTGCCATCCGGTTTGCTGCAGTTGTGTAGAAATTATTTCCGGCAAAAAACTCCCGGGTATTCTGGCTGGTAACGATGTTTCCCTCAAAAAACAGGCCTACCCTGTCCGCGTATTCTGCAACAAATTCCACGTCATGGGAGATCATAAAGATCGTCAGGCCATGCTGTTTCAGCCGGGTTAAGATCTTTCCGATCTCTTCTTTATATTCTGCATCCATTCCCTTCGTAGGTTCATCCATCAGGAGAATCCTCGGACGAAGCAAAAGGACTTTGGCAAGTGCCAGCCTCTGCTGTTCCCCGCCACTCAGATCATAAGGATGTCTTTCCAGAAGCCCTTCCAGCCTGGTAAGGCTTACGATCCCTTCTATAGCCTTTTCTTTTTTCATATGAATCTGATATTCCGAGACATTTTTTCTCTCCTGCCCCCGATCACAGAATACAAATCTTCCAGGACTGTTTTCTTTAAGAAAATGCTCTGTGGGTTCTGCGGCATGACTCCCAAAAGCCCGCAATACAGATCCCGGTCTTTATACGAACGGATATCCCGCCCTTCCAGAAGGATCTTCCCGCGATATGGACATCGCACCCGGCTTAAAAGAGACAGCGTAGTGCTCTTTCCCGTACCGTTTCCACCTACCAGTGCATAGAACTCTCCCTTTTTTACCTCCAGGGAAAGATCCCGGACAACATCCGGACTGTCCTTTTCATACCGGAACCAGACATCTTTCGCCTGAATGGACAATTCTTTCTTCGAACTATCTGTTTTTGTGTATCTGACTTTTTCAGTGCTTTCGCTCTTTCGCTGACTATCCGAAGCAATTCCTTTTTCGTTACAGTAACGGGAGAGCCACTGTCTTCCTTCACTGACTGTCAGCGGACAGGTTGCCTGACTGTCTGTCTCACCATAGATCTGCATAGGAATCGGCATGGAAAGAAACATGCCATGTTTTTGTTCCTTTAATTTTACCCCGATTTCCCTGGGAGTTCCTTCCAGATAAACATTCCCCTTATCCATGACAAATACCCTATCCGCATAAGGGATGATATCCTGAAGCCGGTGTTCCGTAAGGAGCACCGTTGTTCCAATATCACGATTAATCTTTTTTACGGTTTCCAGAAAATCAGAAGCAGCGATGGGGTCCAGCTGAGACGTAGGCTCATCCAGTATTAAAAGGGATGGATGCATTGCCATGATCGCAGCCAGGTTTAAGATCTGCTTCTGCCCTCCTGACAGCTCTGAGACATTTTTATAAAACCACTGATGGATACCAAAATAGCTGGCCATCTCCGCAACCCGCAGCCGGATAGTCGCATTGTCATATCCCAGGCTTTCCAGTCCAAAGGAAAGCTCATGCCAGACTTTATCCGTTACGATCTGATTATCCGGGTTCTGCATGACAAAACCGATCTCCTGGCTCTGTGTCCGGTGGTCAATCCCCGAAAGCGGCATCCCCCGGTAAAAGATTTCTCCCTCTGACTTTCCAACCGGGGCCAGCACGGTTTTTAACTGGCGCAGCAGAGTGCTTTTGCCGCACCCGCTCCTCCCGCAGATCACATTTAATGTTCCTTCTTCTATTTGTAGATTCGCATGGTCCAGAACCTTCCTGGAACATTCCGGGTATGCGAAGCTAAACTCCTTTACTTCTACAAGATTCATAATCATTATCCTTCCTGTTCCAGAGTTTCGTAGATTTTTTTGTAAGTCATATCCAGATCTGTTTCACAATGCTTCCGGCTTCTGGCAAAACGGATGGTCTCCGTCACATCCAGGATCACCGGAAGGAAACAAAAACATGCGAAACAGATGTATGTAAGCATTGCTTCAACTACTGGAACAGATACCGGAGCCTGATGCCCCTGAATGGTAAAACCAGCAAGTAAAATACGGGGATCATAACTTGCATAAGAAGCCCCATTCATACAGCCAGTGGCAAATACAAGGAATAAAGCTGCCATCACTGCCAGAAGGCTTTTATCCTTCTTCGTAAATTTGTAAATGGAAAAAGCAGTCCTGCCTTTTAATCCATATCCCCTGCTCCGCATGGAATCCGAAGTTTCTATGGCATTCTCCAAAGCCCACGTAACCAGTATCGACAGCATGTTAAAGCCCGCACGGATACGGTTAAAAAGACTGCCCTCTGAAACATCCCTTCCCATAGATTTCTGACCGTTCCGGATCACTTTAAGCTGCCCCGTAAATCTGGGGACAAAGCGAAGCGCCATGGAAAGGATCAGAGAAAGGGCCGGTATCAGCCTTCCAAACAGGTAAATAAATTTATCACTTGTCATAACTTTATTATAACAGGAAAACCACTGGATCACTACGAACATGACCGCTCCAAGGACTACTCCATAGACTAAGGCCTCCAAAGTGATCCAGTTTCCACTGCTTTCTACATAATATAGCATCGTGACCCCATAATGATTGAAAAGTGGATTCAGAAGAGCCACGATCAAAAGACTGGGAAGGGTAAAGAGAAAGCTTTGCCTAAGTGTCCTTTTTCCTCCAAGCAGAAAGACGGAATAAGACAAAGCACCCGCATAAGAAATGCAGATAAAGACGGGATGTTGATTAAACATAGTAAATAACAGTACTACAGCAAAATAAAAAAAATTCAAAAATGGATGGCATGTGGAAAAAGCATCAATGATGGATTGATCCGCAGGCTGTCTGTTTCTTTTCTCGGTCTTATTTGTTGATAACACGTTTAAATGTACTCCCTCTTTAATCCCTGCTCTTCACAGTACAAATCCACTTTGCTTCCCTTTTTGCAACGTATCGTGCAGTTTTTGTTCACGATCTTTGAGCCAATATGCTCAGGATCATGATGTATCTCCAGATATTCCAGCCGGTTGCATCCATGAAAGACTTCCTCTCCAAGATACATGATATTTTCCGGAATATATACCTCTTTCAATTTCTTACATCCGAAAAAGGCCCTCTGATCTAATTTTTTAATTTCTTTTGGTAAGACTATGGTTTCAAAGCCACAGAAGTAAAAGGCTTCCATACCAATTTCTTCCAGTGTATCCGGCAGCGTGATCTCTTTTAATTCCTTACAGCGGTAAAAAGCTCTTCTTCCTATACTCTTTAAATGCTCCGGGAATACCACTTTACTTAACTGCGTGCAGGAATGGAAACAGCACTCCGGAATCCTGCGGCATTCTGAACTGGTTTCAAATGCTACCTTTTTAAGGGCTGTGCATCCTTTATAACTATAATCTCCCAAAATTTCCAAAGATGCCGGAAATGTTACTTCTCTGAGAGAATGATTTTCCGAAAAAGCACTCTCTTTGATTTCTTTAACGGTCTGTGGGAATACAACGGGCTTACGGAGCTGGCAGCTTGCAAAAGCTTCCTTTCCTATGATTCTGCAGCCGGATGACAGGATTATCTCTTTTATTTTCCCGTTGCCCTTATAACAGCAATCATCAATATAAATATATTTTTCAGGAATTGCTGCTATCTGTTTGTTTTTCTGCATACTGGCAAGCTGTGCCGTAAATGTACAATGATCAAATCGCAGTATACTCCATGTTGCTTTATCATTTTGTGAGCGCATATGATCTCCTTTCCAACGTTCGGATCATACAAACTGTATATCTTTTACATGTTTGTATTCTTTGCCTGACGTGTTGGATATACTGGCTCAAAATGCTTTCATAAGGCGTTTTTCATTCGATACATTTCACACAGGGAAAAGCAGCTCCGGAATCGCACCGGATTTCCTTAAATCGGCTGCCATCAGCCGAACCACGCTCGATTTATTTGTTATTCTAATTATAACGATACGCCTTATTTCTGTCAATGTTCGCCAATGTTTCTGGTCTTTATCTCATACCAGTTTAACTATTTTTCACAATTTCTTTACTTCTTATCTTTGTATGGGTTTCCAACATCACTTCCAAGATTGCAGGTATACTTCCATTCAATCTTATCCCCATCTTTGGGCTTATAACTGGAAGCCCCATAATTCGGGAACTCTCCATTTACACTGTACATCCAGCCAGAATTTTTTCCGCAGTCAAATTCATAAAGCTGATTGATGCCTTCCACGTAATAGCTTTTATATAACGGGGTATATTTGGAAGAGAGCTGGATGTTCTTTTCCCCACAGATCTTTTTTAAGATGTCAAATACGGTATCGCCCGTAGTAAATTTAACTTCCATTTCGGGAAGTATCCAGCCGTCTTCCGGGACAAATTCTTTTTTGGTTTCTTTTAGATCACCGATATTGTCAAGGATCGTCTGGCAGTCTATCGAAATGGTACAGGCAGCAGGTTTTCCGGAATCCCCTTTTCCGATTCCACAGCCCGTAAGGAGACAGCTCCACAAAAGCATAAAACAGCTGATTCCTATTACCCCGATCCGTTTCCAATATATTTTTTTCAGTTGCTTCATAATTATCCTCTATCGGATGAAAAGGTACCAAAAACACTATTTGCTTTTTGATACCTTTTACACCCTTACTCTGTTTACTTAACTGTAATTTTTATCTTTTTTGTCACCTTTCCAGATTTAACTGTGATGGTAACGGTTCCTTTTCTCCGGCCTTTAACCACGCCCTTCGAGCTGACTGTTGCAATCTTCTTGTTGGAAGAACGGTAGGTCACTTTCTCCTGGGAAGTGATCGGGCTGACCACTGGTTTTAAAGTAACGCTCTTTCCTTTCTTGATGGTCAGTTTTTTCTTGAGGCCGCTGATCTTCGTAGTCTTTACCTTTGCAGTCTGGACTTTTACTTTCAGAGTCGCTTTCTTTCCACTCTTTAAGGTAACGGTGATCTTTGCCGTTCCTGTTTTGGTTCCGGCTTTGATCTTTCCTTTCTTATCAACGGTCACGATCTTTTTGTTGCTGGAAGCCCAGGACTTTATGGAATCCCCGTATGCCATGGAAACCTTCACCTTTGTGGTGGCCTGTTTCCGCTTCAGGGTAATGGAGGATACGTTCAGTTTTATAGTTGCCTTTAATTTGCTTCCATAGTTCCGTGTCTGTTTTTTACCGCAGAGGGAACAGGTTCCTTCCTGCTTCGCCGGACGGAATACTGTAGCTTTTGCCGTAGTTTTCCAGGTGTATTTATGCGTATGTGCAATTACAGGAATCGTTTCCGTCTTTTCGTATCCGCAGACCTGGCAGGTATATCTCATCAGTCCGGTTGTCTTATAAGTAGCAGCCTTGATCTGCTTTCCTTTTCCATAGGAATGTTTCTGGTAGCCACCCTTTTTCGTGTTATCCGTGATGTCACATTTTCCGTACATGGCAACACACTCATGCCAGTGAGCGGTCTTATCAGATGTCCATTTGCTGTCCCATACATGGTCATGCTCCAGGGTATAATCATCCGTATAATGGAAGATGATCTCATCCCCGTCTTCCAGGTACTGCTCTTTCACGCCAAGGTCCGGATGGATTCCGTTTAAGGTATACATCCAGCCGGAGTTCTGTCCATTGGAAAATTCTGCAAGCTCCTGACCATCCTTCGTGATTCCGGCAATGTAGGTCTCATCCCTTAATGTGCGGCAGCTCATTCCATTTTTGGACAGCACTTCTTTTAAGAGTTCCAGGACGTTGGCATTTCCATCGATCGTGTAATCTTTTGCTGCGATCCAGGTATCCAGATTTCCTTTTCGCAGGGTGTGTTCCTGATCCTCCTTTGCACTGCCATGAACAGAGTCTCCGAGAAGCGTAAAGCTTACCGTGATCGTACCGGCATCTTTTTTCAATACCTTAACGGTCAGTTCCACGAATGCTTCCTTATAGGAAATTTTCAGTTTCTGTTCCCCACGTTTATCCTTGTTATATCCCTCTATGGTAAGATCTGTCAGCGAAAGCTCCTGTCTGGTTCCGTCACTGATCACAGCAACCACTTTCATTCCACTGAGATCCAGGTCCTCCCCAAGGTAAAACTCTGTCCGGTAATCACCAGTCAGCTCCAGGGAATCCACATAAACACGCAGGCCTTCTGTAGAGACCAGTTTTTCCTGGTCTGCCCCCAGTGGATCATCCGTCCGGTTATATCCGGTCTGCCATCCGCAGCCTTCCACCTTCGGGCAGCTGGTAGTTTCTTTTTCTGTATTGACATAAGTGGCTCCGCTTGCCGTCTCATGGGTCAGACAGTTGGTATCAATGTATCTTACAAAACCGATCCCTTTATCTGCCCCGCAGTCTTTTGCATAATAATTGTTGGTGATGTCATCGATCCGGTTCAGGCTGTCATAAAAACCAATGATACCTCCTACATATGCTGCGTCTGCCTTTGTTGCCTGTACCTTTCCTGTAAAGGAATTGTTCTTAAAGGTATAAGTGCAGTTATTCCAGGTCTGTGCCACATAGAGGTCTCCACCAAGGATTCCTCCGACCTTGTCAGAACCGGTGATGCTTCCCTCTGAACTGCAGCTGTTGATAGTAATCTTGCATCCGTTCGGGGCTGTAGAATTGTCATAACCGCCACCTGCAATACCACCAGCCACTTCACTGGAAGCCTCTACGGTGCCGTAGAACTTACAGCCGATCACGGAGCAGTTTCCCATGGCATTGTCACGGGTTCCGATGATTCCACCAACATACCTGGTTCCATAAACGGTGGCATAACTTACACAGTTTTCCACGGTACCCTGCATACGGCCGGCAATCGCACCGATTTCATTCATATCTTTGTCATATCCAATGACAACATCCTTTTCAATGGTACAATTCCGTACTGTTGCTTCAAAGGAAGAAGAACATCCGGCATAAGGACTCATGGTCTTATTCGCACCCAGAAGTCCTGCTTTCAGAGTGCTGGATCCGCTCTTTAAGGTTACATTGTCTATCTCAACAGCCGTTCCGGAGAGTCCGACACCTTCAAAGTTGTTGACCAGACCATATCCGGCAATCTTTGTTCCATAGATGTTCAGGTTTCTGATCTTGGTATTTTGCACATATCCGAACAGCGGAAGACCACCTTCCGGGATAGTCACTGTATGGTTGTTTCCATCAAAGATACCACTGAATACATTCAGATTCGCACCGTTATGCAGATCTTTCTTTCCATCTTTTGTCACACCAATAGGCTTCCATCCAGTTGGCAGGGTGATATCTGCTGTAAGCTGGAAGTATGTATTTTCAAAGGAAAATCCCTCTGTATTTACCTTGTCGCGCAATGCCTCGACATCTGAAGCTGTCTTAAGAAGGTATGGGGAACTTTCACTTCCGTTTCCCTCCCATGGAAGAGGGGCTTCTGTGACGGTGACACAGGCGGTGTCTGAATATACGAAACCGCTGTTTATGGTCTTATTCTGCTTTTTTGTATAAGCCTTCAGCTGATACCGGATCCTGCAGTAATAATAAGTCTTGCCTGCCTCCTTTATATCCGGCTCATAGGAAGATTCCGTTGCTCCTGGAATCAGCGTTCCATTTGTGATATTCTTTTCTGTATTTTTATACCATTGATATTTCACATCAACGTCCGGCTGATTTATATCAGAAAGTTCTACAGATAATTTATCCTGCAGCGGCACTCCTTTCACCCCGGTCATATCCGCTGGCTGTTTAGCGATCTGTGGATCTTCCAAAGTCAAAGGATATACCCTTACACTATATAAGCTGCTTTCAGCTGAATAAGTTTTTCCGTCTATTTCATAGGAAACAATACATTTGTAATAATTATAATAATGGGGTTTATCCGTTGGCACCTGATAAGATGACGCCGTAGCATCCTCGATTTCTTCCATCTGACCAAAGGAATCCCCCTGATACCACTGATAGGACAGTTTCCCCGCATCTTCCCGCAGTACCTCCGGCTGTATCACAAAAGCATCTGCCGTCTCCCCCTGCATGACACCATAATCACCAGGCTCCTGGCCTGATAAGAAAGGACCGGTGTATAATCGGTCTCTCCCTTCTTAAAAATGATCGTATAATCGGTCGCTTCCGCAATATATTTCTCTTCACTTTCGGGCAAGTGGATACATAATTTATACTCATTGTGCAGATCCCAGTCAGGGGTAAATTTTAATCCCCTGCCACTGTTCGTAAGTTCCGCTCCGTCTAAAGATAACAGTTCCGGATAATTGGAAAGATATCCCCAGCCAGGAGCCCTTGCATCAATGTTGATGTATTTCGTATTCTGTGGAACAAGTACTTCCATCTGCTGGTCATCCAGCGTGTCTATCAAATTGCATCCTAGTTTATGCCCCCAGGAATCTTCCACTGTTAGTTCCGTAAGCTGCGTCTTATAAGAAACAGGAATCTGTACAGACTGGACAACATTTCCTCTCTGTCGCACCTCAAGCTGGAATGACTGGATTGCCTTATAACTGTACTTGACACTAGTACCCTTTAATACGGAAAAACCATCGTTCTCCAGTTTCACCCTGCATATGGTTTCATCTGCCGGATTCGTGTATACCGCATAGACCGATCCGTTTTCCGGAAAACTTTCTTTCGTGTCCACATGCAGCGCCATCTGTCCATGACTCAGTTCCATAGGCAACATAAATGCACTTTCAGAATTTAATCCATCAAGACGGTATTCTTTCTGAGTTTCCCCATCTGTGATCTTCAGGCTCACCGCATCGAGATAATCCCCCGTCTGACCGGATGCCGGAACAACTGTTACATTGGCATAAGCCGCTGAGATTGCGGTTGCCAGCGAACCATCTTCTGTTTCCACCAGCTTTTCCACCGTAACAAAATAGGGAACATCTCTTGCCTCCAAAGCAGGAAGTGTAACCCGCCCTTCCGAATCTGTGAGCAGTCCTTCCTGTTTCACACCATCAATATAAATGGATGCATTACTGCAATCCGAAAACGCGGTACCATACACATTGCTCTGGCGCAGCCGTAAGGTTACAGTTTCTCCCTGCGTGACCATTTTTTCTGTTTCTGTAAAAAAGGCAAACCGGTCTTTTCCCTTCCTCTGCTGGATATAAAAATGAAGGCTGTCCCCATCTTCAACGTTCCTGGTCAAGGATTCCCGATAATTCGCACTGTCATTGTTCAGCACAAAGCGGATATATGGCACTGAATCCCGGTCATATCCCCAGAGCTTATAAATTAAACCATCATAATTTCCAGTTTCATCTTCATGGAAATCATACCCAGCTTCTGCTCCACCCGGGTAATACAAGTTATGTGCTGCTTTCAAAGCATCGTCCATGGTATAGGAGGACTGACCAGTTAAGGTCACGGTGCGTCCTGCCATTGGATTTTCGTCTTTATCATTAAGAAATTTTCCATCTTTACTGATACTGACAGTTACCTGTATTTCTTTTTCTTCGTTTGTTTTATCTTCAGACTGGTCTGTTCCATCACTGAACAGAGCAATACTTCCGTCCGTGAATTCATCTTCACTTGTAAATTCACTTACGCCAGATTCTTCCATATCAAGGTCAGAACTGGTATCAGTTTCCTCTCCTACGTCAAACGAATCTTCCGTCGGAATCTCTTCCTCGATATCAATTTGGTCTTCTGAATCTGACGCTTCTTCTACACCTGTTTGAAGATCAGCTGAACTGTTTTCTTCAGAATCCATCTGTTCATCTGTAAAGTTTTCTTCAGATGAATACGATGTGTTATCCACCCATTCTCCCGCAAAGGCATTTACCGGGAGCTGTAATACAAGAAGAAAAACTAGCAGCCATCCAGCTATCCTTTTCCACAACTTTGTTTTTTTCATTTTGTCATTCCTTTAAAAAAAAGCTCCTCTTCCTCACGGAAGAAGAGCTTTTCAACTTTTAATTATTTTACCTTGACAGTTACTTTAACGGATTTAGATCCGGATTTTACTGTTATTTTTACAGTACCTTTTTTCTTTCCAGTTACAACGCCCTTGGAAGAAACGGTTGCAATCTTTTTGTTGGAACTTGTATAAGTAACCTTCTGACGGGATGTGAATGGAGTTACGACTGGCTTCAGTGTCACTCTCTTTCCTTTCTGAACAGTTACATTTTTGGATACTGTGATTTTTGAGGTTTTTACTGCTGCTGTCTGAACTCTTACCTTAACGGTCTTCTTCAGTCCACTGGCAAGAGTAATCTGCAGTTTCGCAGTTCCCCTCTTTTTGCCAGTAATCTTGCAGGTTCCGTTAGACTTGCCTCTTACTGTGAAGATCTTGCTATTGGAGGATTTCCAGGATTTTACAGAATCACCTTTTGCAAGTCCGGTAACTTTAAGTCTGGAAGTAGACTGTTTTACTTTTAAGGTTACAGTAGAGGCATTAAGAGTTGCTTTCGGTGCAAGCTTTTTGCCTATATTTCTGGTTTCACTCTTATTGCATGCAGAGCATTTTCTGGTCTGAACTTCTGGTTTAAATACTGTAGCTGCTGTTGTTCTTTTCCAGTTGCTCCACTTATGTCCTGTCGCTTTAATAGTTTCGGTCTTTGTTTCGTTGCATCTGCTGCAGGTATAAGTAAGAGTACCATCTGCTGTACAGGTTGCTTTCTTGGTTACTTTGGAAACAAAATCATGTCCAAGTGCCGGAATCTCCTGTACATCCTCTTTTGCATCACAGATTGTACAGTGTTTACTCTTTTCACCAGCTTCGGTGCAGGTAGCTTCCTTATCCACTACATAATCTTCTGACCATGTATGTCCGGTTGCGAGAAGTTTATTTTCATCAGTTGGATAAGAATAATGTTCACCGCATACTTCACAAACGCCTACTTCTTTCCAACCATCTTCTGTACAAGTTGCTGCTTTTGCTTCCACCGTGTCAGCTTTACAATGAACGGCAATTGTGTCTGCAATTTCAGCATATTCTGTTGCTGTTTTCCATTTTTCAACTGTTCCAGGATAACAAACACCTGTTAAATTTTCGCATTCAAGAGCACCATACTCTAAAGTTAAATCTTCTTTGTTAAAAGCAACTTGCGTTAACCCTGATCCACTAAATGCATACACTCCTAAAGATTCAACATCGGAAAAATCAAATTTATTTAAAGAAGCACAATTTTCAAACGCACACAAGCCAACAGTTTTAATACCGCTGACATTAAATATAGATAAAGCTGTACAATTATCAAAAGTTTGATCTGGAATCTCTGAGATTGGATTTAAACATTCAAATGATTGAAGCTTTCCACAGCCAGAGAAAGAAGAATCTCCCCAATTTATAATTGCTTTTGCAGATACTGATTTTAAATCAGGGCAATCCCCAAACGCTGAACCTCCTATTTCAACTTGTTCTTTATCAAACACAGCCTGTTCGATGCCTGTTTCTGCTAAACCAGCCTGTTCAATTTTGTCTATATTATTCAAATTGATTGTCTGTAACGCAGCAACTTTATAGAACGAAGCATAACCGATAGTAGTAACTGTAGAAGCTAACTCTACTTCTTTCAAATTAGGCCAATCTGACAACTTATTATTAAAATTGTTCTCGCCTACCTTAGTAATGCCCTCTCCTATTACAACTTTTTCTACATCTTTTGTTTTATCTTTTAATGCCAAAGCCCATTGAGCAGTACTTCCTGACTGATTATTTGACGGCATTTCTGCTGTTCCAGAACATTTAAAATATAATGTCTTATCACTTTCATTATACTTAAAAGAAATACTGGATTCTTTTTCCAATGGTGTCCAATCATCAGCTACTGTTTCACCGTCACCTATTGCTAAAGCAGTTTCCATTCCATCGTTAAAGTCATCTTCAATATCAGAAAATTGTGCAATTTCTATATTATCTTGATCTTCGTTTGTATCCTGCTCTACAGTTTCCGTATCCTCTTCTAAGGATACGGAAACTTCCGATTCAACATCAGCAAATGTGTCCTCTGAACTTTCCTCTACAACTTCAAAGTCATCGGAAGAAGCCATTACTGGACTTGTAACAGAAAACACCATAGAAAGGCTTAGAACAATCGCTAAATACTTCCTTTTCATTACTGATTATCCTCCGTTGCTGGAGTTCCCCAAGCAAACTCAGAATGATCATAGCTTAATACCATAGAAAATTCATCGCTATCCGTTAAGCCAGCAGGAACTAATGTTTCTCCTAATGTCGTGTTCGGATATTTTGCGACATCATACCGAAGATTATCTCCTGTATACCACATCCAAGAATCTCCCTTCCAGATAGCTCCAATGATATTGCCACTATCATCTTTATTTACATTATGATTTGCTCCATTATTTGCCCATGAGAAATTTTTATACTTAACGGATGTTAAATAATTTGTATTTGTTTTATCCCATGTAGTAATAAATCCTTTTTTAGCTGCCTGCTGGAGTGCCGCCTTGTAGGTCATGCCAGAAGTCACACCCTCTACTTTTACTACCGGGTTCAGACCAAATGGATTCTCTGTTATGGTTCCTTCATAAGTGTTTGTTGAACTAGTCTGTGTCCACTGTCTTACATAAACGTTCATAGTTGCTGCGGATGCCATTACGCTAGAACTTAATGTCATTGCGGATGCTAATGCTAATGCTGCTAATTTTTTAAAAGTTTTTCTCATTTTGTTCTCTCCTTTTCTTTTTGAATACTCATTTCTTGTAGTTCCTCCTTAGGACAGCGGTTTCTGTCCCGTACAGATCACGAGTCTGGACCTGTCTTTCTCCTCCTCTCCCATATTGGGAATATCCTGGTGTTCTGGGATGTGATGGTAACGTGCAGTTTTTCTTGCAAAAAAATAAGCCGTACCCTACGCATGGCACGACCCAGTCACAAAATACCCGTGCCGCCCTGAAACCGAGGGTTGATGCACAACATTGTAGGGATAGACCTGACTTGTAGCTTTTGCTCATCACAGTAGCGTTCCTGTGTCGGATTTTCACCGAACTTCCTATATATGAGTTTTTGACGAACCTCTCATATATAAAATCTCTACAATATTACCTTTTTTATAGAATAACTTTTTTTCCATATTTTGTCAATCATTTTGTCTTGAAATAGCAGAAAACGTCATATGTTTTTATAAACAAAATTCGAGAAAAATCGACATTTTTCTTCTCAATTTTAAAAGTAGTCGCAACTAACATTGTTTTTCTTTCTTCCTTTTTCTACAATCATATTTCCATCAAAGTGCCATTTTACGCCATTCCTGCAATAAAAAGGCCTTTCCGGATAGACCATGATTGTTCCTGTCCATCCAGAAAGACCTAAAAAATAAAATGTTATATTTTTTAGAAATTATCGATTAAATTTCTGCAAACTTTTAAATAAAATCATGGGTTTCGTTTTCCACAAACTCCCCATCTAAGAAAGCAAGATCATCCCCGGCTTCCTGTACTTCTGCTTCCTCGTCAGAATATCCTATCTGCCCACCTTTCTCTTCCTGCCTTTCACACCATACGACCAGACGTTTGGAGGCATCCGTTCCACAAGTAGACAGAAGAAGCGTTGGGACTTCCTCCTGCGTTCCAAGTAAGAAAGTATCTCCATCGGCCGGTGTATACTCGCATTTTACGATCACAAAAATCCACACACCTTCATCCGGAAGATAAAGATAGAGGATCTGGTGCTCTTTTAAAAATTCATCGTCAAGGAAATTTCGAAGTCCACGGAACATGCTTCCATCTTTCATATTGTGACCATAAATGATGTTCTTGTCATCGGAAAAATCGGCATTGTTATCGGAATCCAGGAAAATGGCCCCTGCCACATGTTCTGCCTTTTTAAAAGTATGTGTCAGGTAATAGGAGTCATCGTTTCCCTGGACTACCGGGTAATCAATGCTGGTATCCGGGATCCGGATCCATGCAACGATATCCGGATTGATCTTTTTTAATGCCTTAAAATCAACCACGGTCTGTTTCCCATCGCTTCCGTCTGTTCCTTCTGTGTGGTCATCCTCATCTGTTTCCTTGACGTATGTACGCAGGTCTTCATATTCCTGCACACCTTCCCGGTACATAAAGTAAATGCCAAAACCGGTACATACGCAAAAGCTGAGTACCATCAGGCAGACTGCCACGATCATGATTTCTTTTATGTGTCTCATACAAACCTCCGATTATTCTTCCTGGAAAAAGGGCTGCCGGTAAATCGAGCAGCCCTGAACCGTATTCCTTAATTTCCTTTTTTCTTCTTATACCAGATCACGCCGCCAATGCCGCAGGCAGAAAGGACTGCCAGAAGGATCGGAAGCCAGATGTTGGTGCTGTCCCCTGTTTTCGGGCTGTTTCCTGTCGGTGTGCTGCCGGAAGGGGATTTGGTGTTTTTGATCTCTTTTACGATTTCGATCACCTTGGTTTTTCCGTCTTTGTATTCAAAGCGGATCTCTTCTTTTTTGCTGCTTAATTCATAACCATTTGGTGCTTTGGTCTCTACCAGGATATATTCCACGGTTTTCTCTACTTTTCCATTTTTATAAGTAGCAATCGGAAGTTTGCCGCTTGTTGCTGTTCCAGTCTTATCCGTCACCAGTTTTTCTACGACTTTTCCGCTTTCCTTTTCCCGCAGTTCAAATTCTGCTCCTGAAAGGGCTGCCTTACTGGTGGAATCGGTCTTTTTGATGACCAGTTTTCCATACGGATGTGCGTCCTTCATTTTGACTTTCTGGACTTTTCCAGTATCTTTTACCGTAAATTTCACATCTTCCGCAATGAGGTATCCATCCGGGGCCTGCTCTTCACGAAGGGTATATTCGCCTACCGGAAGTTTTTCGACCATATGCGGTTTATCCGTGGACGTCCAGCTTTCAACTTTCTTTCCATCTTTATCCAGGATGATCAGTTTTGCTCCCGGTACCTCACTGGAATCCGTAATGTCTTTCTTGCTGATTTCCACTTTGGTCACATCATCAAGCATCTGGTGTTTCTGTACTTCTTTTGTGTTTTCGACGGTAAATTCAATACTTTCCGCAGTCACATAACCATCTGCCGGCTTTGTTTCTGTCATCTTGTATTTCTTTCCTACGATAAGGCCCTTGATGATATGTGCTTCCTCTTTGGATACCCATTCATCCACCGTATTTCCATCCTCATCTGTTACCTTTAAGGATGCTCCCGGAAGTTCTTTTTTGTCCGTCAGGTCTGCTTTGGAAAGTTCTACCGTAGTCTGTTCATCTTCAAAGGTGAACGCATACTCTGCAACACTGGTTCCACTGCCCTGGTACTCAAAAGTGAATTCCTGCGGTTCCTGGTCTGTTACATAGCCATCCGGGGCGGCAAGTTCCTTAATGTAGTACCTGCTGTCAACCGGGAGATCTGCAACAAACTGGATCTTTCCATCCTCATCTGTGGTCTTCAGTTCGATCAGGGTGTCTTTCGCAAGGAGTACTTTTCCTTTTGAAGATACGATGTCGTCTGCTGCATAGAGGCCAAAGATTGCCCCGGAAAGTACTTTGTCACTGTCCTTTTCTTTTTTCAGGACTTCCACCTGTACCCTCTGGCGCGCATTCTGCCAGTCGGCACTATAAGTAACCAGAGGTGTATCCTGGTCACGGTATGTAAGATCCACATATCTTGGTTCATTATCCAGAACGTAGCCATGTGCGGTCTCTTTTTCCACGATGTAATAGCGTCCAAGCGGGAGGTTATCCATCTGGGCGATGCCATTTCCATCTGTTGTAATGGAGCCGACCAGTTCATCTGCTGCATAATAATCTGCACTTACCCCGTCTGCTGCACGGATGGCTTCTGCCGCGTAAACATTGAAGGTTACATCAGTCAGGTTTCCAGTCACATAGTTGAACAGGTGCTCGATCATGCCTTTTGCATTGTCAAGAAGGGATACGCTGTCTAAGAATTCCCCTTTCTTGTTTACCAGAAGTCTTGCTACCGGGACTTCATCTTCCATTTTGACTTTCTGTACTTCTGCAGTATCAGAGATCGTAAACTCTACGTCTGTTGCACGTAAGTAGCCATATGGTGCAAGCTCTTCACGCAGAATGTAAGTTTTTCCAACCTGAAGTCGCTTGATCACATGTGGGGAATCTTTTACGGATGTCCAGGAATCGATCACGTTGCCATCCTTATCCAGTACACTCATGGAAGCCCCGTCAAGTTCTGTTCCGGTCGTGATATCTGCTTTTGTTACTTCTACCGTTGTCGGCTGGTTTTTCTTCACGGATTTTAATTTGATCGTTTTTACGTCCTGGCCCTGGTATGTGGCATCAAATTCCAGGATCTCATCGGAAGATACATAACCCGCCGGCGCCTGCAGTTCTTTCACATAGTATCTGCCAAGCGGAAGATCCAGCGTAAACGCTGCCTTACCTTTTTCGTTGCTTGTGATCTCCTGAAGCAGTGTATCTGCTTTTACGATCACCTTGTCGCCGGAAGAAATTGCTTCTTTATTGTATAATCCAAAGGTTGCACCTTTTAAAGCCTTTCCGGTCTCGGCATCCTGTTTTTCCACACTCAGCTCTACTTTCTGGCGTTCATTGGAAAATTCCAGTTTTTCTTCGATCTCCGGTGTGTTCTGATCCTTATAGATAAAGGATACTTCCTGACTGTCTGGATTTAAGACAAATCCGGCCGGTGCTTTTGTTTCCTTCACACGGTATTTTCCAAGCGGAAGGTCTTTGATAACAGCTTCCCCATTTTTATTAGTGGTCACTGTTTTTACCAGGGTATCCTTTGCATAGATCACGTGACGGTTTCCCTGCTCGTCCACCTGATGATCCGGTGTGAAAATATCTTCTGCTGCGTAGATTTCAAATTCTGCCCCTTCCAGGGAAGCTTCTTCGTATACAAAATCCTTTTTAAAGGATTTTAAGGTTTCACCGGATTTATGGATCACCAGTTTGCCCTTGACCGGATGGTTTTCATAGGTCACGGTAATGATGGCATCCCCGCTGACGGAGTCCATCTGATAAGCTGTATTCTTATCAACTTTGATCTCCACATACTGGGTATTCTGGGTGTAGCCATCAGGCGCGCTCACTTCCTCGATTCTGTAATTTCCGCATTTTAAGGATTCCGGAAGGATCAGGTAGCCATTTTCGTCCGTAAAATAGGATTTATGGACAACCGTATTTGGATAGGTCGTTACCTGTTCCACATACTTTTTCGCATCCAGGTCGTACACTTTGAATTCTGTATTGGCAAGGAGGACCGGCTGTTTGGTCTCATCATCCTGTTTCACGATCTTAAGCTTTGCTTTGAACTCATCGTCCAAAAGGACTCTCCATACCTGCGGTGTGGTGCTGTTCTCAGTTACGGTTACGATAAAATCATCTACCGGCATAAAATTATGCGGTGTTGTAGTCTCACGGACAATGTAGCGTCCATAAGGAATCGGGATGCTGCACGCATAGCCGCGTTCATCGGTAAACATTTCTGTTTTTCCGTCTTCCGTAAGAACGATCGGGGTCGCATTTGTAAAGTCATAGCTTCCATCGTCTTTTACAGTCAGGCTGCTGATCAGATAGGCAGAGAATCCGGCACCTTTTAAAAGATCCGCATCGGTCTTATCATTATCCGCTGCTTTAATCAACTGGAATGGCTGTTTGATCACGTCTTCTTTGGAAACGGTATTTCGTTTTACCGTCTCTACCTGGTCTCCTTCGTAGTCACAGTTTACATCATGCTCCTCTTCGTCCAGAAGATAACCTACTGGAGGCGTGATCTCCTTCAAATAATACTTTCCAAGATACAGGTTGCTTACGCTTGCTTTTCCCTCTTTATCGGTCGTCAGGTAGCTACCTGCTCGTCCTTTTTATAAAGGACTCCGCTCCTGCCATCCGGATGGTTAATGTCTTCCCTTGCATAGAGCCCGTAAATGGCTCCTTCAAATACGGCATCTCCCTGTGCGCTGTTTCCTGTCTCGCTGTCTTCTTTTACCAGGTCGATTGTTGCATTTACACGCTTATTTGTAAAGGTATGGCTAAAGTTTACCTTTTCTTCCTTATCATTGGTAAACTTAAAAGTGAAGGTGTAAGTATCCTCACTGTTTCTAAGGTAAAGTTCCGGTGCCTGGATCTCCCGGATGCTGTAGCTGTAATTGATCGGAAGTTCCGCTTTATAAGAAGCTTTTCCATCGGCTCCGGTCGTTGCTTTTTCAATCAGTGTTCCTTTGGGAACAACGGTCTTACCATCAACTTTGATATCTTCTGCTGCATACAGCCCGTAAATACCTCCGGAAAGCGGATTTTTGGTCTCTTCGTCCTGTTTTTCCACACGGACTGCTGCCTTCTGGCGTTCATTTAAAAATGTTGCACTGCCAGTCTGCACTTCTACGGTTTGGCCTGCATACACAAGCTCAATAGTCTTGGACTCTCCTTTACATACATAATTATCCGGAGCCTTCGTCTCGGTTACTGTGTAGGTGCCAAGATAGAGGTCTTTTAACGTAACGCTTCCGTCATCTCCGGTAACCAGATTATCCTTGACAAGTGCACCTTTTTTATAGATGAGGGTGCCATCTGCCGCCTTGATATCTGCACCTGCATAAACACTGTAAACGGCTCCTTTCAATTTCCGTTTTTCGTAGGTAAATGTCACACCATTTTCCGTGACGGCAGCTCCGGTGAGCACTTCTCCTTCTTTATAAATGGTGAGTGCACCCTTTTGCTCTTTATCCGTTAAGTTCTTGGAAGCGGTCTGCCCCACGACCAGCTTTACCCCATAGGCTTTCGTATCCAGCACGTATCCGGACGGGCCTGAAATCTCACGAAGGTAAACGGTATCCTGTGTTTTGGTGATCTTTACTTCGGATTCCCCTTTTGCATTTGTTGCCGGCATTTTTTTGATAAGTTTCGTGCAGGCTTCATCTGCATAGATGCCGTAAACGGCACCTGCAAGGAGCGCGTTGCTTCCCTTATCTTTTTTGATGATCTTGACCGTTGCTTCATCCGGCCAGTCTACCTCCAGGTTCAGCTCCAGTGTATCGGTATAATATCCAAATCCGATATCCTGGCTGTTCGCCAGCTTTAAGAGCATGGCATGGAAATTAAGCGGATAGTTGGATGTGATCGCATATTTTCCTTTCAGGCTTCCAATATTCTGGGTGGTTGCTTCCAGATGGAATTTTTCACCGCCCTTTACGCTCACATTTCCGGTCCCGGTTTTTCCTGTCGTCTCATTTACAAGGGAGACCCCGTTTTCCAGATGGATCGTGATCACAAAAGCTGCATTTGCCTTCCATGTAAATGTCGGGCTCTGGTTTCCATTTGCAGAAGCACTGAGCCCTGGTGTCAGTTCCATGGTCGTTGGATCCGGCATCTTTGAAAGGGCTGCCTTGATCTCTTTTAACATGTTTTTGGCAGTTGTCGAAAGGGAGCCGCCAAATCCGGATTCCCCGTCATATAAATAATCGACCAGATAATGCTGCATTGCACGGGTCTCGGAGGAACAGCCGTATTTTTCCATGATGGATTTGATATTATAGCCGTTGAATGTGCCGCCCCATCCGGGACCGCCATATCCGTAAAACATGGCCTTCCTTAAATAACGGTCATCGCCGCCTTCATCCAGTTCGACCATATTTTTATAAGTCGTTCCACTTGGCGGGGACTGTTTACTGTGCTGCATGCAGTATGCATAGACGGTATAAGTCTTTCCGCCTGCTTTGTAACGGATATACTTATAGGAATCATTTCCGCCCTGTCCCATAACAGAATCAAACGGATGCAGTTTTCCATCTGAATAATAGTAATAGGTATTAGCTTCAATGTCTGTTGAATCATCCCACAAGTCTCCATCGGAAGCTGCCACGGTACTAATACCGCCCTCAGCCTGGTCATATAGCACACTTAATGCAACATCATCTTCCGGCATCTCAAAGCTGAAGGAATTTGTTCCCTCATCGTAGCTTACTTCTGCATACAGAAGATCTTCGGTATTCTCTGTCTGGTTTGCTTCGACAAGACTTGTTCCCACTGCGATCAGGCTTCCCTGCGGGATATCACCGGAAAAGTTGACCATCTCCCCCGTCTGGTAACGTCCGTCCTCGTGGTCCAGTTCAATATTGAATTCATTTCCCTGTACGATGTCAACCTGATGGCTTCCATCCTCTGGTTCCTCATCGGAAAATCCTTCTGCTTCCTCTTCTTCTGGCTCCTCCGTTTCTTCCGGCTCTTCCAGAGTTTCCGGGGCATCTTCCGGGCTTATGGTCGGGAGGACGGGGTCTGCCTCCGGTTCGTCATCGCCGGTTTCCTGTTCCCGACCGCCATTGGATCCGTCTGTTTCTGCTTCTCTTGGTGTCACAGTAATGTTTCTGGCAACCAGATAGGCTTCCCCCGATGCGGGCGTAACAAGATATACGCATTTATAGGTCCCCGCATGGTTATAATCAAATACAGTCCCGTCTTCCATTGCTGCTTTTTTCAGTTCCACATGGTCTCCGTCAGAGAGTTTCAGTCCTGTAAAATCATTCTGGATATCAAAGGCTTCCCCTTCGGTAACCATAAGCGCAAGTTTCGGATCAGCAACGGTTTCCTCGATCAGTTCCTCCTCGCTTTTCTCCGTCTGCGTTTCTGTCTGCGTTTCTGTCTGTACCTCGATCTGCGTCTCGCTCTGTGCGGAAACGCCTCCCACCTCAGCGGCGGATACTGCAGAAGCTCCCGTCTGCAAGAGCGTAGTGCAGCACAGAGCAAAAGCCATCGCACCCGCCATCCATCTTTTCTTCCAGTTTTTTTCCAAGTGCACGTTCTCCTTTCATGATCGCTTTTTTCCCTGCAGTTTTCTTTTGGTCCGTCTCTTATCTGCATCGCTTTCTCCTTTCTTCCGGCTTTTTCAGCCAGATAAAAAGGAAACTGAAAAAAATTCCAGTTTCCCTTTTATCTGACCAAACATTTTATGCCGTCTTCCTGTGTCCTTTTTCCTCTTTTCGAAGGATCCAGTCATCCACGCCTTTGTAGTGTTCCATCCAGGTACCGGATGCATCGGTATCCCAGGTGACTCTTTTGCAGGATACATTCAGTTCCTCACAGATCTCATATAGTTTTATACAGCCTTTTCGGATCATGTCCCGTTTTCTGCGCTTTTTGGGGCATTCTCCATGATACAGATAAATTCCATGTTCACATTGCCGGCACGCACTTTTTTCATCGTGCTTACAGGACAATTCCATCATTTTATCCATGTCGTAACATTCGTAAACTCTTTTTAACCCCTGCTCTTTCAGTTTTCGCAAGACAGTTTCCAATCCTTTATGATTGGAAACTCCAGGGACTCCGATATAAGGATTTCCTGTACACATCCATGCGATCTCTGCCTTTAAGATCCCTTCCGTTACGTAAACCGTGCCATCCTTTATTTTCCCAAACATTCCTGCCGGGCTGCCGCTTGATGTGCCTCTTTCTAAGCCGCTGCTGGTAAACCAGAGGTACTTCCGTTCTTTTAAAGGAACATCCAGCCGGATCTGGAATCCTATGATCCGTTCCTTCCCATCCCGGACCGGGCAAAGATACCCGTTATTCTTCCTATAAAAAGCAGCTTCCCAGTCACCATCCCGGTTGATGAAAAATCCAGGAACCCCATCCAGGCGAAATCCCTTTTTTAAGAGCTTTCTGGCAATGGTCACGGAATTCTCATCATCCGTACTTAAAAAACCTCGTTCTTCCATCTGTCTGACCTCATTTAATGTCAACCCACGCAGGAGGAGGTTCCTCCGGTGTGTTTCCTTAAGCTTAAGAAAAGTGAGCATTTCCTTATATACATGGTCCCGGTAATCCCATTCCTCTTCCGTAAGGGAAATGCGTTTCTTTTTAGAAACGATAGAAACGAACCCATTTCGTGTCGTGGACTGCTGTCTTTTATCCGTTCCAGAAAAAGAAAGTTCCTGCTTTATCTCCCGGTAGGCTTCTTTATACCGGTTTCTCCCATAAATGCCGGATAGTTCCGCATACAGTGTCAGCATATTTCCGGCTGCCCCGCAATGATAGCAATGGTAAACATTCTTAAGTTCTCCATTTTTGCGGATGCAAAAACTGCATTTTCCTCTTAAATCCCCACAAAAAGGACATTCCACCGGAAATTCGTCCTGGTAAGAATCACTCAGTCTTCGGATTGACAAAAGATCTGCTACTTCTGCGATCGTAAACGATTCTCTGGCATACATGCCTTCCTCCTCTTCATAAAAGATGGCCCCGTTCCCGGAGCCACCTCAAACTATTTCTCTGTTTTCAGGCTGCTTTTTGCATTTCCTTTTCATGATCCAAAAGAATCTTCGCAGCTTTCTGTATTTCCTGATTCTGGCCTTTGTAACGCTGTACCAGCCATTTGATCGTCTGGTAACCTCTGGCATCCTGCATCATTTTCCCAAGAGGGGTTCCGGCATAGACACCAAAATTGCAGATAACCTTTTCTGCCCATTTCACTTCGTCTTCTGCATCCTCTACGTTATCTATATCCTCTACCGTTTCCTCTGCCGTCTCTTCTGGTGTTTCTTCCTCTTCTTCTGCATCAAAAGAAATCTCATCATCCTCATCAAATGGAACTTCATCCGTTTCTTCAACTGCACGGAAACCGTCTGCATCCGTCGCGGCAGTGATTTCCTCATCTACGGAGATTTCCTCGGTCTGAACCGGATCTTCCGCTTTGGTTTCTTCATCGGAAAATTCTTCCAGTCCGCTTTCACTTTCTTCCATTCCAAAAGTCATCTGTCCAGGAAGGTTTTCTTCTGTATCCGTCACTGCATATTCCACTTTTACAGTACCTTCTGATATGGCATTTCCATCACGCAGTTTTTTACGATCCGTTTTCTTTTCCCTGACCGGTTCCGTTTGCTCCTGCTTTGCTGCGGTTTCTTTTCTTTCTGCCTTTTCCTGTTTCTTTTTCGGTTTTTCCGGTTTTACGGAAGCTTCCTGCTTCGGCATTTCTTCTTTTTCCGTCCCACGCATGTCCGGATCGTCTATTCCAGATGCCTGCATGATGTTGAATTTATTTAAGAAATAATACTTCAGGCCATACGTCCATGCCGCACCTTTTGCTTTATCCGGTGCTTCATTGGTTCCAATGACATGCAAAAAGCTCCTTACCTTGTCTCCCGGACGGTCTGCATTGGTCCAGCACAGCTCCAGGTCAGCCTCATATCTCCAGAGTGTTCCCATTTCCTTTAAAAACACGGAATTGCCCTGTTCGTCCATCTGTGTCGGTCTTTCACTTAAGATGTCAAAATCGACCCCGTATTTATTAAGGGCCGGTGTCAGGCATTCATAAATATCATCCAGTTTTACAAAATCATAAGTAACGTCCTCACTGTACCGTTTGCGGATCAGCTTCGGCACTTTCTTCCGGATCCTGATCATCTTCTGGTTCAGATTCATGTAATTGTATTTACCCATATTATTCGTTTCCTCCTGATTTTTTCATTTTTTATACTAAGCAGAACGCGGAAGGCTTACCTCCGGCCCTGTCCCAGTCTTTTTTAACATTTCTTCCATTTCCTCCCGGATACATCCGATACAGATCTTCTTTTTTGAGATCTCCGGAAGTTTTTCAAGCAGCCACTTCTGGGCGAAAAGCTCTGCTGCCCGCTGTGGGTTGCTTAAATATTCCAGAAACATCCAATCAGAAAATTCCCACTTCATATCCGCAAAATGAAACTGCGGCTGATAGATCAGATCCTCCGGCCGCTTTCCTTTTTTAATAAAACGGTCTGCATTTAGCTGGATATAAACCCTGCTGATCTCCGGGATCATCTGTGCAGCTGCATACCCGCCTTTTAACAAAAGTTCATCCCATTGTTCCCGGATAAGTTTCTTTCCAATGCGGCTTATCTGTGTTTCCAGTTTCGGGATCAGATCCTCACGCACAGGAAAACCAAAATCATCCGGTATCCCGATCGGCTTCAGAAAAAGATCTTCTGCTTCATAAAGGGAATACTCCGGCATGTGGATCACGGCACACCAGTTCCGGTCTGTTTTTCTGTTTTCCTTTAAACAGTCAAAGAAAAAGAAACAGTTTCCATATTTTGCCTTTATAAACAGCTGTCCGGAAAATTCTTTTACTTCACAATCCGGCGATTTCAGCCATGCGATCAGTTTTTCTGCCTCCCTGCTCTCTTTTAACCAATCCGGAAGTTTTCTATCCATCACATACCTCCGTAATTCAGATATATGGCAGGGAATACCTGGAATACACCATCTTTGCCCGTTTTAAAAATGCAGAGCCTTTTTCTGCTTTTGCAAACCATTCCACAAAAAACCGTGTCAGGTTCTGCTGCAGTGTCCGGTGGGTATCAAGGGCATAATCCACAAATTCCCCATATCCGTCCATACTTCCTGCAAGCAGGTAGCAGGTAAACATTTTTGCCATCTGCTCTTCATCTGAAGGATTGATCTCCATTTCCTCTGCACCTTCATACACCAGGCGCACCCTTTCTGGCTGTTCCTTTACATGCAGACACAGATCATCGGCCATCAGTTTCGATGCTTCGTTTCGAAGGTCGTAATATCTGACCTCTGAAAGACCTTTTAGCCAGGCAAACCCAAGATAAGTGTAATTGTCTTTTATTTCCTGCTGCTCTTTTGCCATGGACTCCATAAATTTTTTGTGTCCGGTGGGATGGCAGTTCAAGTATTCATCTACCAGCAGCCTTGCCACATCTTTTCCATTCGTAACCTTCATGTTTTCCTCCCATCAAAAAAAGACAGTCCATGCTGTCTCCATTCTTTTAAATCCTGTTAGTATTTTACAGTGCCAGGAATATCATATTCATGCCAGCGTTTTGACACACAGCCGGCAATTTTTTCTTCCAGAGCTAAAAGTCCTCTCTCATTCGTCTTTTCCTGCCTTGCAATGGTAATGGATTCACAGATCCCACAGTAGATCTCGTATGCGCTGCATGGCTCATCCCCAGTAGTAGCCTTAAACTGCTCCACGGTTTCTGCAAGCAGTTTTTTTCCAAATCCCGCCTGCTTCATGATCCCTGCCATGGCATTTGCCGGATGCTCGATCCAGATATCACACAGCCGCATGACCCCTTTTAAGACTTCCCGGTAGTAATCGAAGATCGACTCTATGTTTTCCGTGAAATCTTCCATTCCTTTACAGTTTTTGTGCGTAACCTTCAGGGCATTGCCAAGGATCACATTTCTTGTCGGCTCCTGCAGGGAATAAAAAATATTCGCTCCGGACACACCAACGTCTGACGTAGTGATCCGTACAACTGCTTTTATGTCCTTATCGGTCTTTCTTCCATAATTCTGCATCAGTTCCTTATAAACATCTGTAAGTTTCGTATCTTCCAGCTGCCAGGACGCCGTAACAGAATAATGGTCTGCATAGCCGTTTAAAAACGTTGCCTTCTCATAGTCCCCATGGATATATGCCGAGGTAACCATGTACATATCCGGCATGGATATGATGGCATAATCTTTTTCATCACCGGACAGGACTGCCCTTATTTTTCCTTCACAGAAACGGATCAGTGCTCTTCCTCTTGCAACCTTCAGGCATTTATTCAAGATCTCTGCCAGTGTTTTCTTATCGACATCTGCCAGGGCTTTGCCATCAATCCTGGCCCGTCCTTTCAACGATTTGATTGCTGAATTTCCTATATAACAGATCCTCTCGGGCAGGATAAGAACCAGCCTGGAATGAGATAAGGTATCTTTTTCCAGTGCTTCCAGGGAAATGCCCGGAACCTCTGTACAGGTTTCCTCTCCTGCAGCTGCCACCTTTAATTTCTTACTGGTGACCCGGATCCATTCTGCCCGGCTGTCTATCTCTTCCAGATACTCGCACAGTTCCTTTTCTGTCCGGAACTCCTTATAAAAGTCATCTTTATAATACATAATGTCCGCCTTTCCACGCTAGCTGAAAATCCGGACTTCAACAGCCTGTATCTTTCCATCTTCGATGCAAAATACATAGCCGTCTTCTGCCATCTCCATAAGCATTCCAATTTCCAGTGCATTTGCGTTTTCCCATTTAATTGTCTCCATAATCGACCCTCCTGATTTTACAATGTGTTTTCTTTTTTTGATGTTCTTAAGGTATTTCTTTTTGCAGTTTGTTTAACTGACAGTTTCATTCGTGCTCCTCCTTTCTGCTTTTTATGCAATAAAAAAAGACACAAAAAGAATCTTCTTTCCTTCTTGCATCTTCCTTATATTTTGCATATCCATTTTTTCTCATTAAGGGCAAGACCACCCCAAAGTGTTTCTTCCGGAATGTCCGGAACTAAAGAATAACCACAGTCTTTTATAGACTGTTAAATTATTTTTCATTTAAAGACTACCACAACATTTTGTGGTTGTCAATTATTTTTAACTATATATTGTGTTATTGTGTGAGCTATCTTTATTATTCTGTTACATGTTGTGACAGGCGGCATGATACCGCCTGTCTTTTCATCCGTCTGCATAAATGCATGTATCTGAGGGGAATAGGTAATCTGTACATGCACTATGAAAACGTCTTACTCAGCGTTTGGATCCGCCGGGGAAATATTTTTGGCAAGGCTTCGCCCGTTGGCATCCGTCCCTGCTTCAAAAAGGACCGGCTGGCCACCGCTTAATTTCCGGTATCCATCCATCTGGATCTCCGAAAAGTGGGCGAAATAATCAATCCCGTCTTCACCGGTGATAAAACCGTATCCTTTCTGTGCGCTGAACCATTTCACGGTTCCCTGTAGTGTTTCTGACATATTCTTCTCTCCTTTGCTGTATTTCCCGCAATAGTCTTTTGCGGAAACAGGGCAGCATGGAATCGAACCATGCCTGGTGCTCCCCTCCCTGCTATAAAATGGATCTCTTCCTCTTATATTTCTTCGTTTCCCAAAAAAGTCCCGTTATTGAGTGCTGCATCCACCCGGCGGATTCCTACCAGCTTCTTTTCATTTATGCCAAAATAAAACCGGTAACGTTTTCCCTCCAAAACTTTTACGTTTTTATCCAGCAAAAGTTCACTCTGCCGTCCGGCCGGATCACTTACCCGGATCTTCCGTAATCTTGCAAAGGGATTTTTCCCGTCTATCCCGGTTACCAGCCCTTCCACGATTTCATAGGTCTTTTTATCCGCGGTGCGGAAAATAAGATATGTTCTTATAAACCCGATAATCCCAAGCAGGAAAGACCAGAAAATAAAAGTTTTATCTTTCATCCATGTTCCCATAAATGATCCGAAAAGCAGGATAAAAAGAGACAGGATACCATATCGCTGGATCCTGTCCTTAAAAAATCCGGTATATTCTGATAACGTGTTCCAAAATCTTCCAAGCATCTATACAGCCTGTGCCAATACGGATGTTCCGTTTGCTTCAAGGCAGTCCTCCCTTCTTATGTTGTCGATCACAAGCTGTTTCTTATAGTAAAGCTGCGCTACGCGGCTTATAAATTCCCGTTGTATCTGTTCCTGGCGGGAATCTGCTAAATTGGGTTCCCTGCTTTTTGCCTCTTCTTTTAAACATTTCAGGTGGCAGGAAACATCCCCTTCTCTTTGAAGATAGGAAAGTAGCTGGTATTCCTCTTCTGTAAGCAGCGGCTTTTTAAAAGCTCTCAGTGAAAACTTCAGTCCTTTTCCCATGGAAAGGGCTTCCATAAAATGCTTCATGCGTTCTGTCCGTGAAAAGGCCATGGGAGCCATGACTGACCGGCTGATAATGCTGTATACAGCTTCCTCTCTGGTACATCCTTCTGTCAGCACAACCAGGCCCCGCTTTACCAGACGGTTCAGGCAAAACTGAAAATCCTCTTTGTCCGCCCATTCCTGTGCCTGTTTTTCTCCAAGGCTAAATACAAGAAGACGATGCATCTGGGAATGGACCTTATCCTCTTCACAGAAAGACCAGGTGAGCGCAGCCCACAAAATAGTTTCCATTTCTGTAAGTACTTTTTCTTCCCCATCTACCCAGACACAAAACCTTCCATCTGCATCATCTTTTTTTATTCCGATTGCTGTATACCATCTCATGACATTTCCTCCTTGTCATTTTCACTCTTTCTAATCTCTGCTTCTGATCTGTTTTCTTTCATATAACTTGTTACCCATACATCATTTCCAGGAGTTTTGGAAGTACATACCCCAAAAGCATGCCTGCTGCCGTACAGATTCCGATATTCGGCCGCCGCAGTTTCCATACTTCCTGTGTTTTGGTCCCGATAATCCTTGTTCTTCCCGGTACGATCCACCTGAGTTTCCGATAAAACTCCATGAATCCCTGATTGTCAAAGCCAAAGGATCGTACACAGAAAACATCCCGTTCCTGTTCTTCTTCATCCAAAAGGAAAAAGCTTTTCTGTTCTTTCCCTTCTTTTCGGATCACGATATAAAATTCCGGAATTCCCCGTCTGGTTCCTTCTACGATCTTATCCATCTCATCGTAAAAGATCCTGCAGGACTCATATTTTCCGTTTTTTTCCGGCTGGCAGACTGCCAGGCTGTCCTCTTCAAGTGCCATATAACAGTTTTCTGCCTCCATGATCCTCCGGCTGATTTTTATGGCCTGACGAAGAAGCAGGATTATCGCAAGCGCCAGTGCAGTACACAAATATACAAGATCCCAGCATCTTTTCTGGTATATGAAAAAGTATGCGCTGATTCCCTCTGCCACACTGCATATTGCTGTCATAATAAAATACTGTTCTTTAAGGTCCATCAGATGATATACATCATCTTCTGTCGCCTGTAGTCTCAAGGGCATCCATCCTTTCCGTCATGCCACGCTTATTTTATCCGGGGATTTCTTTTTTTCCTCTCGGCTTTTTATATAGTCTGTACATTCCCGGATGGTCTGTTCACACAGGTAATAAGAAAATTTCCCGATATGTGTGTCCTTTTCCCGGAGATTCAAACGGTTCTGAAGCCAGATATATGTGCTGTGTTTGGTCATATAACCATTTTTCCAGATTGCATCCAAAGCTCTGTGTGCTTCGATCCGCTTATTACGCAGATTGCTGTCAGCCATGGTTCCCATGGGACGCATACTCTTTTTGTGTGCCCCAATGTATGAATCACAGGAAGGATAGCCGCTGCATACATACAGGTATTTCTCCGGATCCAGGTTGTTATCCCCATAGACATAGGCTGCCGGCCTAAGTACCCCGGGTCTTTTGCAATATGGACAGTACAAGGTTTCCCGCATCTGTTTTTCTTCTTTTTTGCCATCTGACGTCACTCCTTTCCATCTTTATCTCCGATGTTAAAGAATTCCCTTTTTCTGTGTCAACAGAATTCTTTGAAAATCATAAAAACATTTTCAGGAAGCTCTTTTGATAAGCCTTGTGATAATACCTTCTGCCACTTCATAGTTGTCGTTGATGCGGGTCACCACAAATCCGATCTTATCTTTCTTTCCCGGAAGTGCGGACATATTGCAGGAATGTGCCACGGCATTGACTCCGATATCAAGGCGGATAAAATAGGTTCCCTTATAGACTTCCGTAATAATCCCTGTATATTTTCCCTGTTTATGGCATTTCCGGAGGTTATCTTTATTGATATTGGCTGTCGGACTCTTTGCATCCACTTCTATAATGATCTGGTCAATAGAGCTTGCTTCCACCTTATTGACCATGACCAGCACCAGATCACCTACCTGGAATTTTTCTCCGGCATCTACCATCCACTCCCAGGCCATGTCTCTGGCCCGGACAGATACTTCTACACCAAAGACTTCCAGGCGGACTGCTTTGGGAGCTACTGCGATCACCCTTGCTTCTACGATTCTGCCTTCATAGAGCATTGGTTTTTCTGTATCTTCTCCGATATAAAAAGTCTGTCTCTTTTTAAGCATTGCATCTTTTCTGGATGCTACAACGCTCCGGCTCTTGTTATCCAGATCTTTGATGATGAAATCAATGTCACAGCCGAGCATATTGTTTGCGATACGGACCTGACGGTTTAAGGTATCCGCATTTTCACGCCCGTCGCCCTGAAGGTTGATCATCATTTCATTCATTGGGATAATGATCCGGAAACCATTAAAGTATGTAACAGCGACCATCCACCCGCTCTCCAGTTTTTCAATGCCCCCGAGCTGGCCCGTCAGGATCTTTCTGGTACGATGTGCATTCAAAAGCTGATGCCATCTGGCTTCTTCCTGTTCCTCCATGCTTTCAACCTGTGCGTCTACATCAATTGTCAAAACACCATCGTAGACCGCACGCGGAACATCTTTTTCCCCATTTCCCGCCAAAACTGTTTTTTTGGTATCCTCCATATACTTCCTCCTGTTCTTATTTATTTTTGTCTTCTCTGCTCCATCCAGAAGACTCCTGTTCCTCCGGTACTCAGGAAAGACAAAAGAAGACACAAAAAAAGCAGCCCGTTTAAAGCTGCTTTCTTCATGCCTTCTTTTTACAGATACCATTCTATAATACATGGAATTCTATGTCAATATTACCTTAATTGCAATAGCGTCGCATATCGGTTTCTTTTATGAAATTTCGAAAATTATTATTGCAACAATAGCGGCAACTATCATATATGAGTAAGCAAAGTTCAACATTGCAGATATTCCCGATCCATTTTCAAAATATCGAAGCGGTAAGGGCTACCGCGTTTTGGCGTACCACTATCAAGGTCGTCGCGTTTCACGACACCCCTTTTGCATACAGAAAAACCGCCGGACAGGTTTCCCCATACGGCGGCAGAATGTTTATTTGCCGAACAAGTCGCTGTGTGTACCGGTGCGGGCCAGCGTCAGCACCAGAACATCATCTTCTATGCGGTAGACAAGTAGCCAGTCCGGGAGAATATGACATTCCCGATGACCTGCCCAATCGCCGGACAGGTCATGGTCGCGGTTCTTATCTGGCAGTGGTTCGCCCATTGCCAGCATTGCTACGACTTCCTCCAGCAGCTCGATCTTCAAGCCACGCTTGATGGCTCGTTTGTAGTCTTTTTTGAAACTGGTCGTGTACTTGACGGTATATTTGGTTTCTTTCATCTTTTCAGGTCAGCAAACAACTCGTCAAGGTCATTGAAGCCCTTTACAGACGGGTCTTTTGCAATCCTTTCCGCTTCCAGCATGGCAGCAACCGTTTCTTTGTTCGGCTGTTCCAGCCTTACTTCAAAGGGAATGCCGCCTTCACGAAGCGACTGACGCACAAAGATGTTAAACGCCGTAGTCAGGTTCATGCCAAGTTCAGTAAACAGTGCGTCCGCCTGCGCTTTCAAATCTGCGTCCATGCGGATACTGATGTTTGTGGTATTTCTAGCCATACGATCAACCCCTTTCTGCTGGCAATTATAGTATACGCCATTTGCACGAAGAAAACAATACTTTGCACGAATATTTAACAATAAATTCATTCAATGAGGTTAGCTGCACTGTCAACTACCCAGTCGTAGTAACGGCTTACGCCTCCGACCTTTTATCCCCAATAGGCATTGCTGCCTAAAGTGGCGTTACATCATTGGATGGTTGACAGCACCCTTTTTAGCAGAGTTTACTCTGTTACAACTGTATTAGGTACTTGGCTATCAGTAAGATAGTTTATTCCCATACGATACAGATTCATAGCTCCAATACGGTCATCATTAGACGTATAACCGCAGTTTTTGCAAGTAAACAAGTGTATTTTCTTATTACCATTAGACTTTTCAGTATGTCCACAAGCAGGACAGCATTGACTGGTATAACGAGGATCCACCTTTATTACAGAAGATTGATTCTGCTTTGCTTTGTAAATCAGCTTCTGCTCAAGGTCATAAAAAGACCATGATACAGAAACATAGCGGTCTTTTGTTTTGACACGCTCTGCAGCATTGCGAATACCAGTCAAATCTTCTAATACAAAGAGAGTATGCTTTGGATTACCGGTGGCGAGTGCCTTCGATACCTGATGGTTAATATCCTGCATCCAACGGTTTTCTCGCTGACCGATAGCTTTTAGTCTTCGTCTTGAGGATGGCGTATGTCGCATGCAGAAGCACTTTGAGACCTTGCGCCCTCTGTTATTCTACCCTAGAAATACTTTGCCAGCTGCTTCAGACCACGCCGGATGCTGTCACGGACACGGCTTGGATCTACACCTTCTACTTCGGCAATTTCATTTACCGTCATTCCCAGATAGTATCGGGCATAAATTCGCTTTGCCTGTTTCTCCGGCAGCTTCATCACAGCGGCATAGACCTGCTCCTGAAACTGTTTTTCCTCCAGAAGCATCTCCGGTGTCTGGGGCTTCATCAGAATCGCATTTTCAATGCCGTTGTCGCAGTCCAGGGAGTAGTACGCCTTATAGCGATACATCCTCCGGTCATAAGCAGCTTCCGCACGCTCAGCGGCTCGGATCGTCTCCAGCACATCTTCTGTTACTTCTACAAAGTAATCATTTTTATAAACATCGGGATATAAGTCCCTAAGATTGACTTTCTTCATTATGTACCTCCATTTCAATTCACGGGCGATTGACGAGTGAATCGAAAGGAGGCGGGGATCGGCAGCGACATACTTCAGGAGCTTTCCTGAAAAATCGACAATAAAAAACGCCAGCTCCCCGCAATGGGAAACTGGCGCGACAAAAACACCTACCATTCTGCTGATTTAGGCGGAACGATAATACCGATAGGAAGTCATACCTTCCCGGAGGAGGGGCAAGGCTTTTTTAGCTGGTGCAGGTCATGGATGCTGTGAAAATAGGCAAAAATAGACACGGCGGCAATCCTCCTATATGCCGCCGTGGATTTACACGGTGTTAGATCGTCGTTGGTTTAGGATAGGTGAAAAGAAACGGCGGCTCTGATTTCTCAAAACCGCCGCCAGAGTATGTAGAGTAAGCGCACAAAATCAACCTGCCCAGCTACGGTTTTTTTCTTTCCCCATTGGGCGGGGCAGGCTCTCATCGTATATTGAAATAAAAAAGAACCGATAATCACAAGTGAATTTACCTTGCGTATTATCGGCTCTGCGTCTGTGCGTCTGGCTCTTGGACGATGGATAAATTTAGTTTTCTTACTGTAATCAGGGTTTCATGTTTGCATTTAGGACAATATAACGGAAAGTTTTCCAATACTGTATCATAGCGAATTTTTAATCGCGTTTTGCTGCCGCAAAAGGGGCATAAAATCCATTCTATCTTCATGTTATCTTCCTCTGTGCTTGGCTTTCTTCTTTTCCTGCCGTATGGCAAACTGACGGTCTTTCTCTGCCTCTTTCTGTTCACGGCTCTTGGCTTTACGTTCCAGCTTACATTGCTCATGCTGGAGTTTCAACGCCTGCTGTGCCTTTGTGCCAACGCCTTTATCTTGCAGTTGACTTTGAATTTCGCGCTGCATTCGTTTGGGATTGAGTTTTCGCTCTATGAATACTTCAGCCTGGATTGGGGGACTGAATTTCAACTTATGCCAATTCTTCAGCAGAAACTCATAGACCTCATAGTCTTTGGGTTCTGAACCAAAAGTGATTTTACACACCTCGTATTTACCGCTATCCGTTCTTTCATATAGACCGATCCAAAATGGAGCTTCAAACAGGATGGTCAAACTGCTTTTGAAGGCCGTGCTCATTCTTTTAAGAACTGTCCTTCAAAGTGATCCAGCCATTCCATAAGGGCTCGATAGAGAAGCTGCTGCTGCTCAAAAATCGTTCTCCCAACCAAAGGAATGTCTGCAAATTCGCGCGCATAGCCCTCGTTAGCTTCAACCGAGAATTGTATGCTCCGGCGCAAAGTCGAAACCAGCTCCAACGCTTCGGCTTTGTCCATCTTGTTCAGATTGGTAATGACCACATTGAAATCGAATAGCAGGGGGACTGGACCAGCGGCGCAAGCGGCCATCAGTTCCTTAAAATATGCTCTGCCCTGGTCAGTAATAGAATAAATAGCCTTATCTGCAAACTTATCGCCCTTGACAATGTTGCTATGCAAATAACCTTTCTCACTCAACTGGAGAACCTTACGATAAATAGAAGGTACGCTTATTTTTGTCCATCGTGGAAAATGGTGGTACTCCACATCTTTTTGAATATCATAAGCGCTTTGCGGTTTTTCCAATACAATACCAAGTATGACTAAATCGATTGACGACATAACTACACCTCCAACTTTTACTATTATCAATAGTACTATTGTTGATAGTAAAAATCAAGGAGAAGTACCTTATATTTCCGAATTGGACATAGCCTGTTTTTCAGCCATAGACAATTCCCGATGAAGGTGTAACGCCATAAATACAGTGATTACTACGGAAATTACATCTGCGATGGGTTGGGCATATAGGATTCCGTTCATTCCCCATACCATAGGCAGCAGCAAAACGACAGGAACAAAGCAGACACCTTGTCTACATGCTCCCAAAAAGAAACCTGCCGCACCTTTACCCAAGGCAAGGAACAAAGAGGAGTAAACCGTGTAGAAACCAAAAAGAATGAATGTGATCCCATTTGCAAACAGTGATTTTTGACCCACTAAAATCATTTGATTATCTCCCTCAGTAAATTGAGAGATAATCTGCGTAGAAAAAACGGCCATCACCAAGCCTACGACTAAGCAGAAACTTGTAGACCAAATGATTGAGGTTTTGATTGCTTCGCGCAGGCGATCAAACTTCTTTGCCCCATAGCTGAATCCAGCAATAGGCTGGAACCCTTTCAGAAATCCAAAGACAACAAGAGTTCCCATAGAAGTAACTCGCGTAACCGCCCCCATGCCTGCAATGACCGAATCGCCATAATTGCTGGATGCGCGGTTAATTAGCGCAATCGAAAGACTTGTTAGCAGTTGGAACACCAAAGTGGGAACTCCAATTTTCAAAATTTCCGTTATCATTTGCCTCGTAGGAGAAAACTCTTTTATGCTGAACGAAAATACGCTTTTTTTGCGCAGAACATAGGTAAGATAAACAAGCGTGGATACCATTTGCGAAATTGCTGTGGCGATTGCTGCACCTTCTACTCCCATGTCCAAAGTATAAATGAAAAGAGGGTCTAATCCGATGTTCAATACGGCTCCCAATAGCAAGGCACACATGGTCGTTTTTGCTGCACCCTCGCTACTTACAATATTGTTCATTGTTACATTAAATACATTGAAAACACAGGACAGCACATAAATTCTTGCGTATGTCAAGGCATACGGCATAATTGTTTCCGTCGCGCCCAACATTACCAAAATTGGTTTAAGGAAAATCGCAGAAAGTAGGATGATAATAGCACCAATCAGAATACTGCTATACAATGCGGTGCTTGCCACTTTATCGGCGGTATCTTTATCTCCGCGTCCCAATAGTCTTGACAGATAAGATGCGGCTCCGTTACCGAACATAAGACCTAAACCAACCACGACTTGTCCCAACGGAAATACGACAGAAATAGCACCCATTTGACTTTTGCCCAAGCCACTCACAAAATAGGCATCCACCAGATTATAGAGTGCATTGATCAACATCCCAATCATAATCGGTATGCCGAGAGCCATCAGCGCTTTTGGGATAGGCGCACTGCCCAAAAGTTCAAGTTTGTTGTTGCGTTCATTCATTGTTAATACTCCTTTCGCTTCTTTAAGTGTAATTTATAGTAGTATAAATTACAGTATACTACCGTATAAATCATACTACTATAATTTATAGTATATGTCAAGAGAAGTCAGGCGTTTTATCTTGACAAAGAGTATAAAATCTAATACTATAATTTATAGTAAATTTGACAGTATTCTTTCATGCAGAAAGCATAGTGAAAGGGTGTGATTCCACATGGCAACCATAGATTTAATCGTGTTGGGAATATTGAAAAAGGAGCCAATGAGCGCCTACGATATTCAAAAGTTAGTAGAATATAGAAACATATCCAAATGGGTAAAAATCAGCACTCCATCCATTTATAAAAAAGCCATTCAGTTAGAAGAAAAGGGGCTAATCCGAGGCGAAATCGTAAAGGAAGGGAAGATGCCAGAAAAAGCGATTTATTCCCTGACGGAAGCCGGAGAAGCAGAATTTGAACGGCTCATGTTTGAGATTTCTGGAAAACCTATTAACATTTTTCTGGACTTCAACGCTGTTATTGTGAATTTGGATTCCTTGCCACCTGAAAAACAAAAATCGTGCATAGCAGAAATTGAGGAAAATATTAGTACTTTAAAATCCTATCTGGAACATAATATACAGAAAAAAGAAAATGAACCCAGTATTCCCGCAACAGGTATGGCTGTTTTGCGTCAGCAGTATGTACTGGTGGAAGCAATCCAAGCATGGATTGCCTCATTAAAAAAGAATATTGGATAAACAGGCAAGTACAAATCTATAAGAAAACGCCAGATGCAGAGGTGATACGCCCCTGGATCTGGCGTTTTCTTAATAAGCGCACTTCAAATCGGTATAACCTTCTTATTAACACTGACAAAAAACAGGCGAATCAAATGAATTTTTATCAAAAATATTTTACAAGCTGCTTTAATCCACGGCGGATACTGTCTCGGACACGGCTTGGGTCTACACCTTCTACTTCGGCAATTTCATTTACCGTCATTCCCAGATAGTATCGGGCATAACTTCGCTTTGCCTGTTTCTCCGGCAGCTTCATCACAGCGGCATAGACCTGCTCCTGAAACTGTTTTTCCTCCAGAAGCATCTCCGGTGTCTGGGGCTTCATCAGAATCGCATTTTCAATGCCATTCTCGCAATCCAGAGAATACTGTGCTTTATAACGATACATCTTTCGCTCATACGCAGCCTCCGCACGTTCAGCTGCTCGAATAGTCTCCATTACTTCCTCTGTCACATCT
>ENA-OQCO01000176-OQCO01000176.1-human-gut-metagenome-genome-assembly--contig:-NODE-176-length-37621-cov-1.905665_pt1 | contig 37621 bp, 43 predicted proteins | sample MGYA00242500_ERZ504582 | MGnify/ENA primary metagenome ERZ504582 (study PRJEB26092, sample SAMD00036346) | human gut metagenome | host: Homo sapiens | study: EMG produced TPA metagenomics assembly of... | reverse complement strand
CCGTGGCCATGCCCGGCGGCTGCAACTTCGGCGTCCGCCCCATCGACCAGCACGTCAAGGGCTTCCGGGCCATGGGCGCCGAGGTGACGGAGGGCAACTTCGTCCATGCCGCAGCCAGAGCGGCCGCCTCTCCGGCGCCAACGTCTACATGGATGTGGTATCCGTGGGCGCCACTATGAACATCATGATGGCCGCCGTGCTGGCCGACGGCACCACCACCATCGAAAACGCCGCCAAGGAGCCTCACATCGTAGATCTGGCCAACTTCCTCAATTCCATGGGTGCCGACATCAAGGGCGCCGGTACGGACTCCATCCGCATCAAGGGTGTGGAGCGCCTCAGCGGCGGCACCTACTGCATCATCCCCGACCAGATCGAGGCGGGTACCTATATGGCCGCTGTGGCCGCCACAGGCGGACAGCTGCTGATCCGCAACATCATTCCCAAGCACATGGACTGCATCTCCGCCAAGCTCATGGAAATGGGCGTCACGGTGGAGGAGCGGGACGACACCATGCTCATCCGCCGCAGCGGGCCGCTGCAGCGGGCCAACGTCAAGACCCTCCCCTACCCCGGCTTCCCCACGGATATGCAGCCCCAGATCACGGTGGCGCTGTGTCTGGCCCAAGGCACCAGTCTGGTGACGGAGGGCGTATGGAACAACCGCTTCAAGTATGTGGAGGAACTGCGGCGCATGGGCGCTCAAATCCAGGTGGACGGCCGGGTGGCCGTGGTGGAGGGCGTCACACAACTCACCGGTGCGCCGGTGCAGGCCTGTGATTTGCGGGCCGGTGCAGCTCTGGTCATCGCCGGTCTGGCCGCTCAGGGCGAAACGGAGCTGACGCAGGTACAGTATATCGAGCGTGGCTACGAGGATCTGGTGGGCAAGCTCCGCCAGTTGGGCGCCGACATCCGGGTGGAGGAGATCCCGGAGCCGGAGGAGACCGAGGCTCACATCTGCTGATAGGACATAATCTTTCCGCCGCAGGCTGTTGGCAGTCTGCGGCGGTAGTCGGTTTATTGCGAGGAAAGACACATTGATGAGCATACATACACTGGCCAGCGGCTCCGAGGGGAACTGCCTGCTGCTGTCGGACGGGGGCGTGCATCTGCTGCTGGACGCTGGAATTTCCACACGCCGCATCAAGGCGGGGCTTTTGCTGCTGGGGCTGACCATGGCGGACGTGGACGGCGTACTTATTACCCATGAACATTCGGATCACGTCAGCGGCCTGCAAACCATGGTGAAGCACCACCGCATCCCCATTTACACAAGTCCCGGCACCGCCCGGCAGCTGGCCTACCGCATTGCCGGCATTGAGCCCCTGCTGCGCCCGGTGGAGCCGGGGACGGTGTTTTCTGTGGGAGACTGCCGGGTGACGGTGTTCCGCACCTCCCATGACGCCGCCCAGAGCGTGGACTATCGGGTGGACGGCAGCGCCTCCGTAGGTTTTCTCACGGATACGGGCTATGTGACCCCGGAGGCGGAATCCGCTCTGGCGGGGGTAGATACGCTGGTGCTGGAGAGCAACCACGACGTGGAGTGGCTCCGCAGCGGGCCGTATCCCTATTCCCTGAAGGCCCGCATCCTAGGGGACGAGGGGCATCTGTCCAACGATGCGGCGGCGGAGTTCGCCGCCCGAATGGCCCGGTGCGGCACACGGTGCATCGTTCTGGCCCACCTGAGCCGGGAGAACAACACCCCCCAGCGGGCTTGGGACACGGTGCAGCGACGCCTGAATACGGTGGAGGCGGAGGTACTGCTGGAGGTGGCTCCCCGCAGCGAGGTCAGTCCCCCCTACGGGACGGAGGTGCTGGTATGCAGCGAGTGACGGTTCTGTGCGTAGGGAAGCTGAAGGAGAAATTCTATCTGGAGGCGGCGGCGGAGTACGTCAAGCGGCTCCAGCGCTTCTGCAAGCTGGAGCTGGTGGAGCTGCCGGAGAGCCGTCTGCCGGAGTCTCCCTCCCCGGCGGAGGTACAGCGGGCGCTGGCGGCGGAGGCGGCAGCCATCCGGGAAAGGCTCCCCAGAGGCGGGGCAATCATTGCTCTGTGCATCGAGGGAAAGCCCTGTTCCAGCGTGGAGCTGAGCCGTCGAATGGAGGAACTGGCCGTGGCCGGTAAGACGCAGCTGACCTTCCTCATCGGCGGCAGCGTGGGGCTGGACGAGAGCCTGAAGCGGCAGGCGGACTGGCGGCTGTCCATGTCCCCCATGACCTTCCCCCACCATCTGGCCCGGATCATGCTGCTGGAGCAGATCTATCGGGCGTATCAAATCTCCGCCGGAACAAAATATCACAAATGAAACACTTCCCTTTTAAGAAAATTCGTGATATAATACAGGCATATATAAAGGAGGCCTATCCATGGAACTGAGTTACTGGGGTATCTCCCCCAATATCCCCGCTTGGCCCACTGACGAAAACGGTGAGCGGGAGCAGGCAGTCCTGCTTGCCCACACCTTCGATTCCCCTGCCGACGCAGACGTGACCATCTCCCTGCTGACGGCTTACGGGATCCCATGTTTCAAATACTACGACAAGGAGGGCGGCGCCGGAAAGGTCATCAACGGCTTCTCCGGCTTCGGCGTGGGGCTGTATGTCCCGGCCTCCATGGCGGAGGACGCCCAGAATCTGCTGGCCTCCATGCCCATGCCCGACGAGGCAGGCGAGTAAACCGAAAGGAGCATCGAGCATGTCTTATATGCAGGAATATGAAAAGTGGCTGGCATCCCCTGCCCTGAGCGAGCAGGAGCACGCCGAGCTGGAGAGCATCCGGGACGATGAGAAGGAGATCCGGGAGCGGTTCTATGGGCCGCTGGAATTCGGTACCGCCGGTCTGCGTGGCACCATGAAGGTGGGCCTGCACCAGATGAACATCCACGTCATCCGCTGGGCCACTCAGGCTTTGCCAACGTCATCTGCGCTGAGGGCGAGGAGGCCAAGCGCCGGGGCGTGGCCCTGTGCATGGACTGCCGCAACCACTCTATGGAGTTTGCCAGAGCCGCCGCAGAGGTCTGCGCCGCCAACGGCATCCATGTGCGTATCTTCGAGTCGCTGCGGCCCACGCCGGAGCTGAGTTTCGCCGTGCGGGAATACGACTGTCAGGCGGGCATCAATGTCACCGCCAGCCACAATCCCAAGGAGTATAACGGCTATAAGGTCTACTGGTCCGACGGCGCCCAGCTGCCGCCCCAGCACGCTGCCGCCATTGCCCGTGAGCTGGAGCAGATCGACATTTTCACCGGCGTCCGCCGGATGGAGTTTGACGATGCCAAGGCCCAGGGCCTCATCGAGATCATGGGCGCCGAGACGGACGAACGGTTCATGTCCCACGTCATGGCCATGGTCAACGACCGGGAGTCCATGGCCAAGGTGGCCGATACCTTCCATATGGTCTATACCCCCTTCCACGGCTGCGGCTGGAAGCTGGTGCCGGAGGCTCTGCGGGGTCTGGGCGTGAAGCATCTGCACTGTGTTCCGGAGCAGATGGTGCTGGATGGCAGCTTCCCCACGGTGGTCTCCCCCAATCCGGAGAATCCGGAGGGCTTCTACCTGGCCATCCAGCTGGCGGACAAGGTGGGCGCCGACTTCATTCTGGGCACCGACCCGGACAGCGACCGGGTGGGCATCATGGTCCGCAGCCGGGACGGCTCCTTCATCCCCGTCACCGGCAACCAGACGGGTGTTCTGATGCTGGATTACCTCATCGGGGCCATGCGCCGGGCAGGCAAGCTGCCGGAGCATCCCTACTTCCTCAAGACCATCGTCACCACGGAGATGGCCCGGAAGGTGGCCGAGGCCAACGGCGTCACCTGCTGCGATACCTTCACCGGCTTCAAGTTCATGGCGGAGAAGAAGAACCAGCTGGAATCCCAAGGGTTGGGCCATGTGATCATGAGCTACGAGGAGAGTTACGGTTATATGCTGGGCGACTATGTCCGGGATAAGGACGCCGTTACCGCCTCCCTGATCCTGACGGAGATGGCGGCATGGTATGCCGTGCAGGGCATGACCCTGTTCGATGCGCTGGAGGCCCTGTACCGGAAGTACGGCTTCTACGGCGAAAAGACCCACAATCTGGTGATGCCGGGTCTGGACGGATTGGAGAAGATGGCGGCACTGATGAAGTCCCTACGGGCCGCTCCCCCCACCCACATCGCCGGGGTAGAGGTGCTGCGGCGCAAGGACTACACCGACGGCAGCGTCATCGACTGCCGCACCGGTGAAAGGACCGCTATGGAGCTATCCGGCAGCAATGTGCTGCGGTATGAGCTGGCGGACGGCACTACCATTCTGGTGCGGCCCTCCGGCACGGAGCCTAAGATCAAGGTCTACATTCTCACCATCGGCAAGGATGCGGCGGAGCGGGACGAGAATCTGGCCAAGTACAGCCAGTAGGTCGCCACGCTGACAAAGTAACAGGAACGATAAAAAGAGGCGGTGCGGCTATGTCCCCCCCTCACAGTGGTAACAAGTGATCCCCAGGATACCCCGGCAGGTCATCGTGTTTACGATGCCTGCCGGGGTTTCTCTGCGTCCTGGGGTTCTGGTGCTTCCAGTGCTTCTTCCACATCCTGCTGACCACTGCCGACATAGCCAATGCCGTTGTAGTAAATCTCCACGGTCTGGGGCGCGTGTTTAGACCACGTTACCTCTTTCTTGTGGACCACGATCCTCTCAATGAACAGCCACAGCAACTCTGGCGGCAGCTCCGTGATATCCGTGTACCGCTTTGCTTTATCAAGGAAGCTGTCCGTCCCGTTCACGGTTTCCCGCAGGCGCTGGATCTCTCTCTTTCTGTGGAATACCGGTGGTGATACGGTTCTGTTCTTCCGTGTAGCTGCCGGAGAGCAACTCATCCTTATGTGATTCACTTGTGATAGGCTGCACCTCTTTCTTTTTACTCGAGGGGAACCGGTGGCGTTTCCCGCCCCACACGGGTGTTCTCCCACTCCGGCGGGCAAAGGATGCCAGCAGGTGTGAAAGAAGGCTGCACGGGGCCAATATGGGTAGTTATCGCCCAACCGCTTTCGGCAATGTTACCCAAAGCGGTTCTCGACTTCTGCGTAGCCCCCTCACTATCCCTCCCGAAAAAACAGCGTGGTGAGTAACCAGAAATTAAAAATTTCTACAAAAAATTGATGGTGCAGGGTGTTTCATTGACCCCCTGCCGCCGAAATTGGGGGTGTCTGACAGACCCCCTCATCATAGAAAATTCGCACAAAAAATCAGCGGACAGACCCTTGCAAAGTCTGTCCGCTGATGGTAACATGCAACAAATTACGGAAGGAAGCATGGAACATGATGTATGCTTTTTGATGCTGGGAATGACGCTGCTTGGCGGGCTCGTCCGTCTGATGCAGGCGCTGCGGCTGTCTGTGCCGCTGCCTGTATGGGGCACTGGCAGTTACCGTGTTTCGTCCATGGTATCTGGCTCACACCACGCCGGCGGATGGTATTTTCTTCGTACTGGCGGGACTTGCAGCATTGTCCTGGGTGGTGTCCCTGATCCGTGTGGCGAGGGAAATGGTCGTGTGATGATAAGGTTTGGCAAGATTGCCAAACCTTACTTTTAGACGACTTTGCCAAAAGTAATATCGGTCGGTGAATTCAGCGAACCCGATATTTTATGCTTTGCACGTGAAGAAATACTTTAGAATGCGAGGCATCGTTTTTTTGAGAACGGGTTTTGCAACATTGTCAAACCCGTTCTTCGGCGGCTGCCGCTTGTGACAAGATTGTCTGCAGCGCTTTCGTGCAGTCCGCTGCGATCGGGTTTGGCAATATGGCCGAACCCGATTCTGCGCCCTCGCCTTCTGCAACGTTGCCGAGAAGTTCCGCCGCAGGCGGCATGGTTGACTGGGGATTTCCCCAGCAGGCGCATTTGTCATACAAACGCTATGCTTGCGCCAGCGAAAGCAAACCCGGTATGGGAGTTTTTCATTTTATAGCGACAGATAATTCATCAGAAATCGTAATAAGCCTGTAGGAAAGATCGTTTTGAAACTGCAATAAGCCGGAGAGCAGTTTGTTGACTTTACAAAAAGCTGATGGGAGCAAGGCAGACGATCAATTACTGCACTTCTAACTTGCTCACATCCAAAATCCTGTAGCGGCTGCGGCCAACGTGCTCCAAAATACCCTTGTCGCAGAAGGAACGAAGTGTCCGCAGCAGATGCCGTTGACTGGTTTCCAGCACATCAGCGCAAAGTCTGGTGTTGTAGCCGAAGTAACCATCTTTTTGCTCCCGCAGAATAAACTGAGCTAATCTGGTTGGCAGCTGTTCATAGTGAATGAAATTTTTCCTGATATGCTCTGCCAGATACGAGCAGGCGTAGTTGAGAAACTTTGTATCTTGGTGAAGCGCCGCCCCGTATAGGTCCACGGAAAGACTCAGACACAGGCAGGGGGTCAGCGCTTCGATGGTGTTAATGGCGGGCTTATTCCAAAGAGCGGAAGTAAGTCCTAAAATGTTAGGACTCTGATACTGCAGCTCGCAGTGCAGTTTTCCGCTTTTAGAAACGCTGGAGGCTATGAGTGCCCCATCCGCCAACAGCTGGATCTCCGGATAGATCTCACCGCTGTGGCACAGGGTTTCTCCTGCCTCACAATGCAGCAGGACAGCGCATTTCTCCAGATCAAGCGAGAAAAGCTCTTGAAAATGGTGTTTTTCAATCAGTGCGCGTTTCAGCGCAGGATCGTTCAACTGGATCATAGCAAACATTCCTTTAGAAGGTGCAAAAGTAATCGTTTTCTTCTTGTGCAGCCATATTTCTTAGTAATAGTAAAGATAACATAGGTTTATAAAAAAGTAAAGGGATGACAAAACATTATCTTTGGAGAAACAAAAAGAGGGACGTTTGTCCTTGAGGAAAAAACAAATTTTGGGAAGTCCTTTTGTTTGCACGGCCGCATCAAAAATTCCGGGGAAACCGCAAAAAAGTTCGGCGAAAAGAACGTGACATATGTCATTTATTTTTAGCCGTCAAAGAACTATGATAGCAAAAATTAATTTTAAGTTTAGTGTTGCAAAGCGGTAAAGTGTTAAAGCGTTTGAAAGCTCAAGCGCGAGGCTGAAATGCATTGATTCCGTTTAGAAGTGGAAATGCACAGAGGAAAGGTGGGTATCAACAATGTCAACACAGGTAGAATTCAAGGATTACAGCATGGGTTTTAAGGACGATGACGGAAAGGTCTACAACCTGATCGACCATCTGAATATGCAGTTGGACGAAGGAAAGGCTTTGGGAATCGTAGGTGAATCCGGCTGCGGCAAAAGCATGACCAGCCTTTCTCTGATGCGGCTTCTGCCGGCTGCGGCCTCTGTACAGGGAGGAGAGATCCTGCTCAATGGAGAGGATCTGCTGAAAAAGTCTGAGCCGGAGATGGAAAAGATCCGGGGAAAGCAGATCGCAATGATCTTTCAGGAGCCAATGACAGCGCTGAATCCAGTCATGACGATAGGCAAGCAGATTGGCGAATGTCTGAAGCTGCACCATCCGGAAATGAAGGAAGATGAGATTCGGAAACAGGTCTGTGAGGCGCTGAATGATGTGGGCATTGCCAATCCAGAGACCCGGATCGATCAATATCCGCATGAGTTTTCCGGCGGTATGCGCCAGCGGGTAATGATCGCCATGGCCATTATCAACCATCCCGCCATACTGATTGCCGACGAACCGACCACCGCATTGGATGTAACGATCCAGGCGCAGATCCTGGATATCATGCGCCGCCTGAAGGGATCCTCCGGCAGTCTGATGCTGATTACGCACAATCTGGGGATCGTGGCAGAGATTTGCGAGGAGGTGGTGGTGATGTATGCGGGCCGTGCCATTGAGCGTGGCACACTGAAAGCGATTTTCGACAACCCGCTGCATCCCTACACCCAGGGACTGATGGCCTCCGTACCTACTATGCGCAGTGAAAAGAAGCCGCTCTACACCATACCCGGCACTGTGCTACTGTGTATGATTTTAAGGAGGGGTGTCGGTTTGCGGATCGCTGCCAACACTGCACGGAGGAGTGCCGCACCAAAATTCCACCGGTAAAGCGGGTGGGAGAAGACCATATCGTTCAATGCTGGATGAACTTTGAAGGGGAGGAACCGTACCATGAGTGAAAAAAAGGAAACCCCCATTTTGAAAGCGGAACATCTGACGAAGATGTTCCCTGTGAAAAAGCGAAAGCTGATTGAAAAACAGAAATACGTGCACGCCGCAGAGGATGTCAGTTTCGAAGTCTATCCCGGCGAGGTGCTGGGAATCGTGGGAGAATCCGGTTCCGGCAAGTCCACGTTGGCCCGAACGATCCTTGCGCTGACGCCCTCCACCTCCGGGCAGGTGTTTTATCAGGGAGAGGACATTACGGACTTCAAAGTATCTGCCGGCGAAAAGCGTCGCCTGCGCAGCGAAATACAGATGATCTTTCAGGATCCCTACGCCAGCCTGAACCCAAAAATCAAGATCGGCAATGCGATCGCCGAGCCAATGCTGCTTCACGGTCAGGCATCCAGTTATGCTGAGGCAAAGGAAAAGATCCAGCACCTGCTGGAAGTCGTGGGGCTGCAGCCTGCGGTGTTCGACCGATATCCCCATGAGTTCTCAGGCGGTCAGCGGCAGCGTATCGGCATCGTCCGGGCCTTGGCGGTGAATCCAAAGCTGATTTTTTGCGATGAGTCCGTTTCCGCACTGGATGTTTCCGTACAGGCACAGATTTTGAACCTGTTTCAAAGTCTGAAGGAGCAGTTTCATCTGACTTATGTGTTCATTGGCCACGATTTGGCGGTGGTTCGCTATATCAGTGACCGGGTCATGGTGATGTACTTGGGCAAGGTCATGGAGATCGCCCCGTACAGTGAACTGACGGGGGACAATATCCACCCATATACCCGGGCTCTGCTTTCCGCTGTACCGGAGCCCAGCATCGCACTCCACAAGGAGCGGATCCTGCTGGAGGGAGATATTCCCAGCGCGGTAGATCCTCCGGCAGGCTGCCGATTCTGCCAACGCTGCTTCATGGCAAAGCCCATTTGTTTCGAGCAGGAGCCGGACATGAAAACGGTGGGGCCTGATCACTGCGTGCGCTGTCACTTTGCAAAGGAGGGTTGATCGATGGTTCGTTATCTTCTGAAACGTCTCGGGCGGGGTATTCTGACGATCCTGCTCTCCGTGACGCTGGTATTCTTTATTGTCCGCGCTATGCCCTCCAATCCCGTAGATCTGATGGTCAGTCCCCAGATGTCCGAGGAGGCGCAGCAGGCGCTGATCGAGGAGTTCGGCCTGGACCAGTCGAAGCTGACCCAGTACGGCCTCTATATGAAGGAATTGCTTCATGGCAACCTGGGAACCAGCTTTGCCAAGCGAATTCCGGTTTCCCAGTATATTGCGGAAAAGCTGCCTTGGACGCTGCTGCTTTTGGCGGCAGTCATGCTGATCGTCATTCTGATTGGCATCAGCGTGGGCTTGTACGCAGCAGCCCACAAAGGAAAACTTTCGGACCGGGTCATCAGCGTGCTGGTGACGATGGGAATATCTGTGTTCATTCCATTTATGGCGTTCCTACTGTTGTACATTTTTTCCTTTAAGCTGAAGCTGCTGCCTACCGGCGGCGCGTATACGCCGCCCAAGGGCACCGGCTGGTCTTATTACGGCGACGTTGCCAAGCATCTGATCCTTCCCGCCATTGCCCTGTCCATCACCAACCTTGCCAATGCGGTGCTGTATACCCGCAACAGCATGATCGATGTGCTGCATGAGGACTATATTCGCACCGCTTACGCCAAGGGAAATAACAAGGGGCGTGTACTTCGTGTCCATGCGCTGAAAAATGCACTGATCCCCACTGTGACGGTCATCGGTATGCAGATCGGATTCATGGTAGGCGGCGCCACGGTAACGGAAACGGTATTCTCCTGGCCGGGCATCGGTCGGATGGTCTATGACGCTGTGAATGCACTGGATTACCCGGTGCTTCAGGGTGCGTTTCTTGTGATGGCGGTAGCCGTGGTAATCATGAGCTTTCTCACTGACCTTGTGGTCGCTTGGCTGGATCCCCGAATCAAGCTAGGAGGTTGATTATGAAAGAACGAAAAGGCTTCCTCTATTATTTTGTACGTAATCGCAACGGTATGATCGGCATGATCGGCGTCTTGCTGATTCTGCTGATCGGTCTGGTGGGGCCGATGCTGATCGCCAAGCCAGATGGCTACACGCAGGATATTCTTCAGGCCCCCAGCGCTCTGCACTGGCTGGGGACCGACAACATTGGTCTGGATATTTTTGCAGAACTGGTCTGGGGTGCTCGCACCTCGCTGTACGTTTCCGTTATGGCTATGCTCATTGCCGGTGCGATCGGCATACCGGTGGGTCTGCTGTGCGGTTATAACACCGGCTGGCTCCGGGAAGTGATCGACGGCTTCATTGACATTTTTATGACGCTGCCCATGCTGCCGCTGATGATCATTATTGCGGCGGTCATGGGAACCTCTATTACCAATGTGGCGATCATCTTAGGTATATTCTCCTGGCCGCAGTTGGCCCGTGTAACGAAGAACAGCACCATGAAGATCCGGGAGATGCAGTATATTGAGGCCTGCACCTGTCTGGGACTCTCCAAGCCCCGGATCCTCTTCAAACACATACTCATCAACGCTACCGGCCCGGTGTTCGTCAATATGACACTGGTGATGGCCTCCGCCGTGTTGACGGAAGCCAGCCTGAGTTTTCTTGGCTTGGGTGATCCGACCACTTGGAGCTGGGGAACCATGCTCAAGCGGGCGTGGGGACAGAACGCCGTGATCAGCTCCCCCAATCCCTGGTGGTGGTGGCTGCTGCCCAGCTTGTGCATCGTCGTGTATGTGGTTTGCTTCAATTTGCTGGGAACGGCCATCAATGACAGTCTCAGCCCTAAATCCAGAGAGTGATTAGAAAGGAGTAGAAACGTATGTATGATTATCTGATTAAAAACGGCTTGGTAGTGGATGGCTCCGGAAAGCCTGCTGTTAAAGCGGATGTTGCGGTAAAGGGTGACAAGGTAGCCCGTATTGCCCCTGATATTCAGGAGCCTGCTGCCGAGGTATACGATGCCGCCGGCAAATACGTGATCCCCGGCCTTATCGACCCCCACGTTCACGAGGAATGGTATTGCTTTGACGATGGGCGTTATGAGTCCTATATCCGTCAGGGCGTGACCACGCTGGTAAACGGCAATTGCAGCCACAGCATTACACCCGGACATAAAAAGGAAGTATTGGACTATTATCTGGGAAACGGCCTTGTGGGACTGAAGCAGTATCAGCGCTATCTGCGGGACTGGCCCGACTGGCATGATTTTGAGGGGTATGCCCAGGCCGTGGAACAGGTGGGAACCAACTGCAACTTTGTCACCCTGTTGGGCCACGGCAGTATCCGCCAGTATGTGATGCATGGTGCCTATAACCGGGCGCCGGACGAGCTGGAGCAGGCACAAATCGAAAATATCATCCGCCACAACATGGATCAGGGCGCTTGGGGTATTTCCTTCGGTCTGGACTATGTCCCCAGCCGGTATGCCTCTATGGAGGAACTGTGCAATGTAGTCAGTCAGATCAAACGATATGACGCAGTTTCCGCAGCCCATCTCCGCCACCAGATCGGTATTCCCGAGTCTACTGCGGAATTCTGCGAGGTGGGCCGCCGCACCGGTGCCAAGATCCAGATCTCCCATCTGGCTTCCGCTGTGCCCGAGGCATATGACATTGCTCTGAAAGCCATCGAAGAAGACGGCGTTCGCGCCCGGATCGATGTGATCCCCAGCAGTGTGGGGCACTGCACCGGCAAGGAGCGGATGCTGCTGTTCACCATGGCCCTCAGTGACGAGCTGTTCAGTCAGGGCATTGAGGGTGTTAAGAGGGCGCTGCATACGCCTGAGGGCCGGGCAATGATCAAGAAGGACAACTATACCTTTGCCGGTCCTAAGGACAAGGTCTATATCGTCAACTCCGATGATCCCCATCTGGAAAACCGATCTGTCCGGGATATTGCGCAGGAGCGGGGCATCGACGAGGATGACTGCATGCTGGATCTGCTGGGGGATGAGAAGAACTATGTGTTCTGGCTCAATGCGCCTGCCGCCAATGTGCCCAGCAACTTCATCGACCACTGTGAATCCATCGTGAAGAATCCCTATGTTTCCGTAGGCAGCGACACCATCATGGGAGATCCCGCAGATCCTTACGATTGGTACGAGATCCGACGCCGGGGCGGGTTCGCCATCTTCGCCCAGATGTATGTGGGCAAGGGCGTTCCCTATGAAGAGGTTGTCCGCAGAAATACCAGCATGGTGGCCGATCACTTCGGCATCTATAAGCGGGGCCGCCTGGTAGAAGGCAATTATGCCGATATCGCCGTGATCGATCTGCCCAACTACCGGTATCCGGAGATGGATCAGATGCAGTACAAAACACCGCAGATGAATGCCACCGGCTGCGATCTGGTGCTATGCAACGGCAAGGTCGAACTGAAAGACGGTGACCTGCTGAGAACCTACGCAGGTCGTGTCCTTCGGAAAAATGCTCAGGGCTGAGTGTCAGCCCAATCAATTTCAAACGTTGCAGTGAAGCTGTGATGAAATATTACTGGAGGTAACAATATGAAAAAATTTCTTGCACTCGTGCTGTCTCTCTGCCTGGTGCTTTCCCTGGCAGCCTGCGGCGGAAAGCCGGCGGATGATGACACTGGCGAAGGTTCCAAGACCGGCGGCACCATACAGGTGGGCCTGAACAGTGCTCCCGTGAGCATGAATATCTGGTGCCAGAATGACCTGAATTCTGCGACCATCATGAATCTGGTCTGCCCCAACCTCGTTGCCATTGATGATGACGGCAACAAGTATGACTATTTGACTGAGTCCTCCGAGGCCAACGAGGACTGCACCGTCTGGACCATCAAGCTGAAGGAACTCTGCTGGAATGATGGTACCCCCGTCACTTCTGCGGATCTGCTGTTCACCGCCAAGTACGGTGTGGAGCATCACATTGGCTTCTTCGACAGCTACTATGGTCTGGTGGATTTTGAAAAGTCCTCCTGCCCGGATGAGCGCACCGTGGAATTTGCTCTGACTTCCGGAAACGTGAACTTCTGGAAGGGCGCCGGCAACTGGATACCCGTGATGCGTGAGAGCGAGTGGTCCTCTGTGGAAGAGCCCACTACCTATTCTTACTCCGGCGCTGGTTACGGTCCCTACTATGTTTCCGAGTGGGTGGACGGCGAGTATGTCACTCTGAAGCGCAATCCCTATTTCACTCAGGCCAATGACGGTGCCGGAGCCTGCATTGATGAAGTGGTATTCCGCGTGTACACCGACGAGAATGCTATGGTGCTGGCCTTGCAGAACGGCGAGGTCGATGTCTGTGCCAACTTCCTCAGCGCATCTTCCATTTCTCAGCTGCAGAGCAACTCCAACTATCAGATCGAATCTGTTGGCTCCCTTGGCTATACACTCATCACCTTCTCTCAGACCAACGAACTGCTGCAGGATGTGAATGTTCGTAAGGCCCTGGCCGCCAGCTGCGACCGTGAGGCACTGGTAAACGTGGCCATGTCCGGCGCTGCAACGCCGATGTACACGCCTATCAGCCCCGTTTACAGTGACTTTACCGCTTCCAACATCCGTCAGCCTGAGTTTGATACCGCTGCCGCCGCCTCCATTTTGGAGAACGCCGGTTATGTGGATACCAACGGCGACGGCATCCGTGAAAGCGCCGATGGCAAGCCTCTGAGCTTCACCATTACCTACAAGGGCACGTTGGCCAATGTGGACGGCGTCATGTCCATTCTGTCCTCTGACTTTGCCAAGGCCGGCGTGGAATTGAAGCTGCAGCCCGTGGACGCCGCAACTTTCTCCGCCAACGTGACTCAGGGCCACAAGTATGACATCAGCTACAGCAGCTGGGGAACCATCGACGATGTGGATACCACCCTGCTGACGGTCTTCGGCATCGGCCAGACTCTGAACTTCATGGAGTTCAACAGTCAGGAGCAGGAGGATCTGCTGAATGCCATGCAGAGCGAAACCGACTACAACAAGCGTGTGGAGCTGCTGAACCAATGGCAGACGTGGTTTGTGGAGAACCTGCCCTGCTGCCACCTGTTCGTGCCCAACAACACCTATGCCGCTGACACCACCAACTTCACCGGCTGGCACCTGTCCCCCGGCAATAGCGCGTTCCTGGCCTGCGCCAACTTTGTCAACGTCCATGCGAAATAAAGCACCCCTGCTGATTCGTATGTAATGGTTGCATGGAGAGAGGGGGCTCCTGCGGGAGCCCCCTCTTTCAAAAAGATTATGAAGAAAGGTGTTTGAACTGATGAACTTTGTACAAAAACCTGCTTATAAGGGTTATAAGGCTTATGAATATCTGGAAGAGGGCAAGGACTATCCAAAGATCGAATGGGCACAGTGGGACTGGGCCGGACGCCATGTTGTAGAGCTGGAGCCGGATCAGGAAGCCATGGTGCAGGAGATCCTGAAGAAGCATCCTTACATCAGCCTTCACGATCACCCTACATTTTACCCAAAGGATATGTCCAGCATTGACCACATTTATGATTCCATGCGGCAGGGCCGCGCTGTCTGCGGTTATGAAGCACTGTCCTATTCCAATATTGACTGCATCTTCGACAATATGATGGACGGTGTGAATATCATCTCCAGTCCCGGCGGCTGGAAGTGGATCGACATTATTCATGATCTGGGAATGCGGCTGTGCGACCTTGCTCATCAGGATTTTCTGATCCAGTGCAAGACGGTTGATGACATTTTTGCTGCCAAGAAGGCTGGCAAGATCGCCTGGGTGCCTTGCATTGAGGGCGCAGCTCCCATTGAAAATGAAGTGGATCGCATCGATATCCTCTACGGTCTGGGCGTCCGTCAGTTGGGCGTGACCTATTCTGAGAGCAACGCTTTGGGTAATGGCATGAAGGAGGATCACGACGGTGGCTTGACCATGTTCGGCAAGCAGTGCGTGGAGCGGATGAACAAGGTGGGTATGCTTATTGATGTGTCCCACTGCGGCCAGCAAACAGCCTATGATGCGGTCATGTATTCCAAGAAACCCATTATCATGAGCACGTGGGCGCCAAGGGCGTATGGGACATTAAGCGTATGGCCGGCGATGATCTCATTAAAGCCATCGGTTCCAAGGGCGGCGTGGTCGGTATTGAATCTGCCCCCCACACAACCATGTCCAAAACCAAGATGACCCATGATCTGGACAGCGTGATGGAGCACTTCGAGTATGTGAAGAACCTGATCGGCATCGACCACGTTGGTTTTGGCGTGGACTGCCTGTACGGCGACCATGTGGGCGTACACCACGCCTTTGCCGCCGCCCTGTCTACAGCGGAAACTGCGAATACCTCTTACGAGGAAGTGCCCTTCGTCTGGGGCCTGGAGAATCCCACAGAAGCCAGCTGGAACATCATCCGCTGGCTGGTAAAGCACAATTACAGCGAAGAGGACATCGGCAAGGTCATCGGCGGCAACGCCATCCGGGTGCTGCGGGAAGTCTGGGCCTGACCGTTCTGCTGAACAGGAGCAAATTGTATGGAATTTCAACTGAAGAAAGGGTATCGCCCCTATGAGGCGTATCAGTATCTTGAGCCGGGAAGGGATTTTAAGGTCATTGACTGGGCGGACTGGGACTGGGCCGGCCGAAACATCCTGCCACTGGATCCGGAAGAAGAGATCCGGTGCAGGGAACTGCTGGAAAGGACGCCCTACGTCAGCCTCCACGATCATCCGGACTTTACCACACGGGATATGTCCACCTGTGAACCGCTGTTTGACGCCATGCGGACTGGCCGGGATCGCTGCGGATATGAGGCGCTGGCCTATTCCAACATCGACTGTATCTTCGATAATATGATGGACGGCACCAACATTATTTCCAGTCCTAACGGTTGGAAGTGGATCGACATCATTCATGATCTGGGGATGCGGCTGTGTGACCTGGCCCATCAGGATTTTATTGTCCATTGTAAAACCGTGGACGATATCTTTGCCGCAAAAAAAGAGGGCAAGATCGCCATGGTGTTTGTGATCGAGGGAGCTGCTCCCATTGAAAACGAGGTGGACCGCATTGACATCCTGTATGGATTGGGCGTCCGCCAACTGGGCGTGACTTATTCCGAGAGCAATGCATTGGGGAGCGGCTGCAAGGAGGATCACGACGGCGGGCTGACCATGTTCGGCAAGCAGTGTGTGGAGCGAATGAACAAAGTGGGTATGCTTATTGATGTGTCCCACTGCGGCTCTCAGACCGCTTATGACGCGGTGGTCCATTCCACCAAGCCCATTATTATGAGCCATACCGGAGCGAAGGGTGTTTGGAACACAAAGCGCCTTGCAAGCGACGAATTGATTCAGGCCATTGCTGCCAAAGGCGGTGTGGTCGGTATCGAGGCTGCCCCACACACCACCATGTCAAAGACCCGTATGACCCACGATATTGACAGTTACATGGAGCACTTCGAATATGTAAAGAATCTGGTGGGCATCGACCATGTGGGATTCGGCGTGGACTGCATGTACGGCGACCATGTGGGTCTGCATCACGCTTTTGCCGCAGCCCTGTCTACCGGGGATACTTCCAAAACCACGGTGCCTTATCAGGAGGTTCCCTTTGTGAAGTATCTGGAAAATCCGACTGAGGCAAGCTGGAATATTCCCAGATGGCTCATCAAACACGGTTATACGGACGAGGAAATTATCAAGGTGCTGGGCGGCAATGCCATCCGGGTGCTGCGAGAAGTCTGGTCCTAATTAAAAACAGAAAGGAAACCATGCAATGGAGTACAAAATGAAGCCTGCCTATAAAGGCTACAAAGCATATGAGTATCTGGAGGAGGGAAAGGATTTCCCCAAATTTGAGTGGGCCGACTGGGACTGGGCCGGCCGCCATGTAGTAGAGCTGGAACCGGAGCAGGAGGCTCGTGTTGCGGAGCTGCTGGCAAAATATCCCTATGTCAGCGTCCATGATCATCCGACTCTGTTCCCGAAGGACGTTACCAGCAAGCAGAATATCGACAATGTGATGCGCAACGGCCGGGAGATGACCGCTTATGAAGCACTGGCCTATTCGAATATCGACTGCGTATTCGATAACCAACTGGACGGCGTGAATATCATCTCCAGTCCCGGCGGCTGGAAGTGGATCGACATCATTCACGATCTGGGTATGCGGCTGTGCGATCTGGCTCATCAGGATTTCATTATCCATTGTAAGACCGTGGATGACATTTTTGCCGCCAAGAAGGCGGAAAGATCGCCATGGTATTTGTGGTGGAGGGAGCCGCTCCTATTGAAAACGAGGTAGACCGCATTGATATTCTCTACGGCTTGGGCGTCCGCCAGCTGGGTGTGACCTATTCCGAAAGCAATGCGCTGGGCAACGGCTGCAAGGAGGTCCATGACGGCGGCCTGACCATGTTCGGCAAGCAGTGCGTAGAGCGAATGAACAAGGTGGGTATGCTCATTGACGTATCCCACTGCGGCCCTCAGACTGCTTATGATGCAATCACCTATTCCAAGAAGCCGATCATTATGAGCCATGTAGGGGCAAAAGGCGTGTGGAACACCAAGCGGATGGCCAGCGATGAGATGATTCAGGCTGTTGCTGCCAAGGGCGGCGTGGTCGGCATTGAGGCCGCTCCCCACACCACTATGTCCAAGACCAAGATGACCCACGATCTGGACAGCTTTATGGAGCACTTTGAATATGTGAAAAACATGGTGGGCATCGACCATGTGGGCTTTGGCGTGGATTGCCTGTACGGTGATCACGTGGGCGTGCATCATGCCTTTGCACAGGCACTGTCCATCGCCGCTACCTCCAAGACCGGTGCGGAGTATGAAGAGGTCCCCTATGTGAAGTATCTGGAGAACCCCACCGAATCCAGCTGGAACATTATCCGCTGGCTGGTAAAGCACAACTACAGCGATGAGGATATTGCCAAGGTCATCGGCGGTAACGCCATCCGGGTGCTGCAGGAAGTCTGGGCCTGATGCGAAAACGGATGCAGGCAGCAGACTGTTTTTAGAAATATCCGAGTCGATCATTTCCCACGTTGACCGCTATTCGTGTGTCTACCATAAGGAATCGAAATTGATAAAATGCTAACCTGAAAGCTGCAAGTCCTCTATTGATCAAATCGGCGGCAATATACTAATGAGGTATATTGCGCGATTTATATGCTCTGAACGCAATTCATGTTGTCCTTGTGCGTGGATAACTTATGCCGCACCGTCTCTTTTTTATCTTGTAGGAAGCCTTCCTTATCCCGGTCACAGGGCCTGTGGGCGGGACTCCAGCAGCTCACGGGCGCAGGAGCGGACCGTCTCCTCTTCGTCGTAGGGGATCTTCTTCCCCTGCACCAACTGGTATCCCTCCCGGCCCTTGCCGCACAGCAGCAGCATATCGCCGGGACGCATCTGCTCCAGCGCATAGCGCACCGCCTCCCGGCGGTCCACAATACCCACATGGGGGCAGCTGCCGGGGCCGAAGCAGGTGGCAATGTCCGCAATGACCTCCGCCGGGTCGTCCCGATCCGGGTCGTCGGTGGTAATAATGGCCAAATCGGCCCCCTTGGCCACTGCCTCCCCCAGCTGGTGGCGGCGCACTCTGGTGCGGCCGCCGGTGCCGAACACGGCGATGATGCGAGCCGGATCGTAGCTGCGGGCCGTTTGCAGCAGGGCGTTCATGCTGATGGAGTTATGGGCAAAATCCAGCACTACGGTACATCCCGGCATCACGTCCGGCAGCACCTCGAACCGCCCCGGCACCGTCACATAGCTGAGGGCCTCCGCCAACTCGCAGGTGCGGTCCGTATAACGCCCCACCAGTGCCACCACCGCCAGAGCGTTGTAGACGTTGTACTCCCCCGGCATCCGAATGTGGTAGGTGGTGCCGGCCGCCGTGAACTCCATACCGAACAGGTCCCCGGCCTCAGGATGTTCACTCTCTCCGCCCGGAGATCCGCCGGACGGTGAATGGCATAGGTGCTCTTTTCGCAGGGACTGCCCGCCATCATGTACTCCGCCTCCGGGTCGTCGGCGTTGAAGATGCCGTGGCGGCACTGGGCGAACAGCCGCTTCTTGCTGTCCCGGTAGTGGGCATAGTCCGGGTGCTCCTCGGTGCCGATGTGGTCCGGGGAGAGGTTGGTGAACACCGCCGTATCGAAGGTGATGCCGTCCACCCGGTGGCGGGCCAGCGCCTGAGAGGACACCTCCATCACCACATACCGGACGCCCTCGTCCCGCATGGCCCGAAACAGCCGCATCAGCTCGTAGCTCTCCGGTGTGGTATTGCTGGTTCCCACGTGCTTCCCGGCGTAGGCGGCCCCGTTGGAGCCGATGACGCCGCAGGCCAGGCCCATGCGGTTCATGACGGAGCAGGCCGTCTCCGCCACGGTGGTCTTGCCCTTGGTACCGGTGACGCCGATGATGGTCACATCCCGCTGGGGAAAGCCGAAAAACGCCGCCGAGATCTGCGCCAGCGCCTGACGGGCATCCGATACCCGCACCACGTCCGCATCCTCCGGCACGTCCAGCGTCCCCTCGCTGACGAAACAGCGGCAGCCCTGTGCATAGGCCGCCGGCGCAAAGTCCTCTCCGTTGGAACGGGCGCCCCGCAGACAGAAAAACAGGCTCCCGGTCTGCGCCTTCCGGGAGTCGTAGGTCAGCGCCGTGATCTCCTCTTCTCCGCAACCGCCGGATAGTAACTGCACGCCGGAGCGCTCCAGCAGGTCCTTTATCTTCATGGGAAAGTCCCCCTTTTACACGAGATAGGCGGCGGGACAAGACATCCCGTCGCCTATATTATACCAATAATTGTGCCGGATGCAACCTCTCCGGCGCAGAAAATCCGGCCTTAGCGCCAGACCTCGCCGAAGAAGAACAGCGCCACCGTGCCGGGACCCACATGGCCACCGGTGACCGGCTCATAGCATACCGACAGGATCTCGCCGGTCTGACCGGCATCCCGGCAGCTTGGCCTGCAGCCGCAGCGCCCCGTCCGGACAGTCGGCATGGGCGATACCCACCGTCCGGGTGCCGTCCACGGCGTACTCCTTGTACAACTCCGCCAGCGTCTCCATGGCCTTCAGCTGACCACGAACCTTGCTGTGCTGGATGATGTGGCCCTCCGGATCGGACTGAAGGATGGGCTTGATCTTCAGCAGAGAGCCCGCTACCTGCGCCGCAGCGCTGATGCGGCCGCCCCGGCGCAGATACTTCAGGTCGTCCACCATGAAGAACTGGCGCATCCGCCCGCAATTTTCCTCGGCCTGCCGGATGATTTCATCTGCCGTACAGCCCTTCTCCAGCATTTTGGCTGCCTCCAGCACCACGAGGCCCTCTCCCAACGAAGCGCCGCAGGTATTCAGTACCCGGATCATGCGGTCGGGGTATTCGCTCCGCAGCTCCTCCGCCATAAGCTCAGCGCTCCAGCAGGTACCGCTGATGCCGCCGGAGATGGCGATGTACAGTACGTCATCCCCATCCTTGAGGGCACTCTCCATGGTGTCCCGGATCAGGGCCGGGCTCACCAGCGAGGTCTTGACCTCGGCGCCCTTCCGCATGGCCTCGTAGTAGTCATGGCCCACCAGCTCCGTGGGTTGGCCATCCAGCAGATACGTCAGGGGCATGGCGGTGATGTGATACTGTTCCAGCAAGTGGGGCGGGACGTTGGCCGCCGTATCGGTGAAAATTCTCAGCATAGCTTTCTACTCCTTCTTATACCCGTATCCGCAGCCAGTCCGCCAGTGTGTCGAACAGCCGCTCATAGCCGGGCATGGTCAAATGGATACCGTCTGCGGCGATGAGCCGCATCAGCCTGTGGTCGTTGAGGAACTCCTCCCGCACCGGGATCAGGGGCAGGCCCTCGGCATAGGCCAGCTGGGTCACCGCATCGGAGTACATCTCCTGATGCCGGTAGATCATCTGCACGTCCCCCAGCCAGTCCATGATCCGCTCCTTCCGCAGTCCGTCCCGGCAGATGAAGGCCAGATACCGTGCGGCGTCAATGGGTGGTAGGCTCATGAGCACCGGCTGGATGCCCCTCTCCCGCAGCATGGTCACCGTGTGGCGGAGCTTCTCCCGAAAGGCAGGCAGCTCCGTCCGGGGATGATGGTTCCCCGCCGGGTCTGCATCGATGGCTGCCCAATCGTAGTCGCTGTCGTTGCCGCCGTAGGCCACCAGTGCATAGTCAGCCTCCAGCCCCCGGTTCAGATCGTGCTGCACCAGCGACTCGCCCTTGGAGATGGTGGCTCCCATTTTGGAGCGGTTCACCACCTGCGTCCGGCGCTCCGGATAGCGCTGCAGTACCTCATCGTAGTGGAAATGGTAATGATACCCCTCGTCCGGCATGGTGGCCTTCAGCAAGGAGTCACCATAAATATACACCTGCTTGGGCATAATAGCAAGCCCCCTATCTTTCTTTTTTCTAATATAGCATATTAGATTTCGAAAGTCAACAGGTCAACTGCTATTTACCCTTGCAAAAAACAAGTTTTTCTGATATTATATAGTAGTTGTTTAAAGACTGTTAAGAAAAACAGCCGACTTCCACGCTGCCGGTGCGCCGACGGCGCCTGCACAGGAGGTACGCCATGTCATACGATAAGAAACTCATCATTCACAAGCTGGAGCGCTGGGATCGGTTCATCACCAATTACCATCTGCCGGACTGGGATTCCATCCCTGATCTGGGGCTCTACATGGATCAGGTGGTGGTGCTGCTGGTGCAGTATCTCGGCTTCATCCCGTCCATCCCCGGCGGCAAGGAGAGCTTTGTCACCTCCTCCGCCATCAACAACTATGTGCGCCTGAAGATCATGCCTGCTCCGGTGAAGCGGAAGTACTACCGGGTACACATCGCCTACCTCATTATGATCCTCACCATGAAGCAGAGCATCAGCATCAGCGACGTGCAGAAAATTTTGCCCGCCGACAGCAGCGAGGACTGCGTGCGGTCGGTATACGAGGCCTACTCCGAAAAATTCCGGCAGCTGGCCCTGTTCTTCAACCAGCAGGTCCAAAGCGCCGCCACCGACATCCGCACCCCCTCCGGGGACGAGGAGGGGGCCGTGGGGCGGCTGGTCATCGAGTGCGGACTCATCGCCGGGTTCTCCAAAATTCTGGCGGAGAAGCTGATCCGCCTGTGCGACGCCGATACGGAGGCCGTTCTGGCCGCCGAGCAGCCCCATGAGTAACGCCGTCTGTCCCGCCCGTCGCCTGACGGAGGCGGATGCAGCGCAGGTCTGTGCATTGATGCAGGGCAACCCCCTGTTCTACCGGTATCACCCGCCGCAGCCCACGCCGGAGAGCATCCGGACCGATATGACCGCCCTGCCGCCGGGAAAAGCTATGGAGGATAAGTGGTTCGTGGGCTTTTACGACGGGGACTGCCTGATTGCCGTGATGGATCTGATCCTGAACTATCCCGCCGCCGACACCGCCTTCATCGGCCTGTTCATGACGGCTCATGACCGTCAGGGCTGCGGACTGGGCAGCCGCATCCTCCGGGACTGCATGGCCCAGCTGTCTGCCGCCGGGTATCACTGGCTGCGACTGGCGGTGGATGAGGGCAATCCTCAGAGCCTGGCCTTCTGGACCAAGAACGGCTTCACCCTCACCGGTGAGGTCCACCCCAATGATTTTTCCGCCTATCTCCCTATGGAGCGCAGTATTTGAAGCAACAAGCCCTCCGGCCAAGGCCGGAGGGCTTTTTCTGCATTTTTCCTTTATTGCAGCATCTTCCCCACCACGCAGCGACCGTCGGACCAGACAGCGGTGATGTTGTGGCGGTGGAGCATATACATGGCCCGCTCGAACCGCTCCCGCACCGTCAGGGGATGGCTGGCCTCCGTGAAGTCACCGTCATCCACCACGATGGCGTGGAGCCGATTGCCTGGGGCGAAGCCGTCCCCGTCCCCGAAATAACGGTGGCCTGAGCTGGTAGCCAGATAGTAGGCCTCCGGTACCGTCAGGAAGTCCTCGGACCAGTCGGTCTCGATGCGCTTGATTTTGGAGGCCCGGATGCTCATGGTAGCCACCTTATACATGGGCAGACAGGCGCCACCGGCGATGTCGGACCCCAGCGTCACCCAGATGCCCTGCTGGAGCATCTCCCGCACCGGCGACACGCCGCTGCACAGATTGATGTTGGAACCGGCGCAATGAGCCACCACCACCCCAGCCCGGCGCATGGCGTCGCACTCCCGCTGGTCGGAGTGGACACAGTGGGCCATGATGGTGCGCTCCTTCCACAGACCGTACTTATCATAGGTCTCCCAGTACTGCTGACAGTCCGGGTGCAGTTCCTTTACCCACTGGATCTCCCCCAGATTCTCCGACAGGTGAGACTGGACATACAGCCCCTTCTCCTGCGCCAGACGGCCCAGTGCCATCATCAGCTCATTGGTACAGCTGGGGGTAAAGCGGGGGGTCAGAATGGGCTTGACGTGGTCGAAATGACATCCCTCCAGCCACCGCAGCGTCTCCCGGACAGATTCCTCCGTGGTCTCCTGCAAGATGCCGGGCAGGCCATTGCGATCCATGTTCACCTTGCCCACATAGCCGGTGACACCGGCCTGCTCCAGCTCCTCCATGAGGATCCACGTGGCGTCGGTGTGGAGGGAGGAGAACATACACACACGGGTGGTGCCGTTGGTGATGAGGTCCGTGGCCAGACGGCGATAGATGCGGCGGGCGTAGTCCGTGTCGGCAAACCGTGCCTCCGTGGGGAAGGTGTAGGTGTCCAGCCACTCCAGCAGCGGCAGATCCATGCCCATGCCCAGCATGGGGTATTGGGGGGCGTGGAGGTGCATATCCGCAAAGGACTGCATCACCAGTGCCTGACCGTAATCCACCAGCGGCGCCGTAGCATATTCCAGTGGCAGCCGGTCATAGACGCCCCGGATCACGCCGTCCTCCATCACCAGATAGCCCTGCTCCGTGATCTGCAGCTCCCCCAGCGCCGGGGCCTGCACGATGTTTCCCTTCAAAACCTGCACCATATCCGTTTCCTTCCTTTCCGCAAAAAATAGGCACCCCGCCGCTTTTCCGGCAGAGCACCCATAGTAGAGCCTTCGGCGGCTCCGTAGAAACGCCTTGCACCATTTCCGCAAGGCTATATGAGCTTCCCTATCACGGGCCGCAGCCCGTTTTTCTGTTCAGCCGTTCAGGACACCTGACTGCTCTCACTCTCCCAGTTATCCGGTGCCTCTCCCTGTGCCAGCATAGCCTGATGCTCTTCGGCTGACAGGAGCAGGTCGTCTACCTGTATATCGCCCACTTCCACGATCTCATAGCTGTCCACATCGTTCTCCAGCAGCTGCTCCAAGGCCGGGGAGCGCCTACCTTTCTCCTCCGGTTTTTCACACCGGGCAGCAACGAGCCTGCACTCTATGGTGATTTTACCATATATCCCTCCTCTTTGCAAGGGTGGATTTGTTTATATTCCCGCCGGTGCCTGACTCTCACCGGGAAAAACTTTCCCGCCGTGGTTGAAAACTTCACAATTTCCGTTTAAGATAGAACCAGTCTCCCTCGGAGACAGTTACAAGCGAGGTATTTCTATGAAAACGATTGGCAACATCCTCTGGTTTCTCTTCGGCGGACTCATCGGCGGACTGAGTTGGGTGCTGGCGGGCTGCCTGTGGTGCGTCACCATTGTGGGCATCCCTGTGGGCCTCAGTGCTTCAAATTCGCCTCTCTGCCTTTTTCCCCTTCGGCAAGGAGGTAGTCTACGGCGGCGGGGGCTTCTCACTGCTGGTGAATATTCTCTGGCTGCTGCTCTCCGGAATGGAGATGGCCTTGGGCTATGTCATTCTGGGCTGCCTGTGGTGCGTCACCATTGTCGGGGTCCCTGTGGGCCTCCAGTGCTTCAAAATGGCCCGTCTGGCCTGATGCCCTTTGGGGCGTCGGTTGTGTAGCTTTTTGTTCCCATGATCCCCACTTTTTTATGAAAAACACTTGCATTGTACCACTCGTTGTGCTATGATTCTCCCACGGATCGGAGCACTTCGATCTTAGGAGCTGCGCCTGTTTCAGCGCAGCAATCGCAATCAACAGGAGGAAATTTATCATGAAACACATTGGTTTGTTCGCCGCCGGTCTGCTGTTCGGCACGGCCGGCTGAAGATCCTCACCAGCGAGGACGCTAAGAAGGTCTATGCCCACACCACCGCCGCCGCTCTGCGTGCCAAGGACTGCATCATGCACACCGTCACCTCTGTCCGCGAGGGCGCCGATGACATCTACGCCGACGCCAAGGCCATCAATGACCACCGGGCCGCTGAGGCCGAGGCCGAGACCATTGAGGACACTTCCGCACAAGAGGCTTAAGTTCAGCACTGCGTTATAGGAAGAGCCGCATTCTGCGGTTCTTCTTTCGTTTGGAGGTTCAAACTGATCTATGAAATGCAACATTCTCCACGAGTCCCCCAACCGCCTGCGGGTACATCTGCACTGCGCCCGGATGTCGTTGCATGAGGCGGATCTGCTGGAATACTATCTTCGCAGCGTAGACGGTGTCACGGAGGTCACGGTCTATGACCGCACACAGGATGCCGTGGTGCGCTACACCGGCCAGCGTAGCGCCGTGATCGGCGCACTGGCTTCCTTCTCCTTCGCCAAGGCCGAGGTCATGGAGCTGGTGCCGGAGCACACCTCCCGTGCTCTGAACCGGGAGTTCGAGGACAAGCTGGCCATGACGGTGATGCGCCGTATCTTCTCCAAGCTGTTCCTCCCCGCCCCCATCACCACGGCCATGGCCCTGTACCGCTCCGTGAAGTACATCCGGGAGGGGCTGACGGCCCTGTGGCACGGCAAGCTCACCGTGGCGGTGCTGGACGCCACCGCCGTCACCGTCTCTATGGTTCGGGGCGACTTCTCCACCGCCGGCTCCGTCATGTTCATGCTGCGGCTGGGCGAAATTCTGGAGGAGTGGACCCACAAGAAGTCTGTGGCCGATCTGGCCGGGGCCATGTCCCTGAATGTGGACAAGGTATGGCTGCAAAGCGGCGATACGGAGGTACTGGTTCCCATCGGTGACGTGCAGCTGGGCGACCGGATGCTGGTCCGCACCGGCAGCCTTATCCCGCTGGACGGTCAGGTGGTCAGCGGCGAGGCCATGGTGAATCAGGCCTCCATCACCGGCGAGTCCATGCCCGTGGTCAAGCGCCCCGGCAGTCCGGTATACGCCGGAACAGTGGCCGAGGAGGGCCAATGCGTGGTGGAGGTTCAGAAGGTGCAGGGCAGCGGCCGCTACGACCGCATCGTCCGGATGATCGAGGAGTCCGAGAAGCTGAAATCCACCACCGAGGACAAGGCCGCCCGTCTGGCGGACCGGCTGGTACCGTATACGCTGGGCGGCACGGTGCTGACGTACCTGCTGACCCGGAACGTCACCAAAATGCTGGCGGTGCTGATGGTGGACTTCTCCTGCGCTCTGAAGCTCTCCATGCCCATCGCCGTGCTCTCCGCCATGCGGGAGTGCAGCAGCTATCACATCTCCGTCAAGGGTGGCCGCTTTCTGGAGGCCGTGGCCCAGGCGGATACCGTGGTGTTCGACAAGACCGGTACCCTCACCTACGCCGTCCCCACGGTGCAGGACGTGGTCCCCTTCGGGGGTCACGACGCTCAAGAGATGCTGCGTCTGGCGGCGTGTCTGGAGGAGCACTATCCCCACTCCATGGCCACCGCCGTGGTGGAGGAGGCCAAGCGCCGGGGCCTGTCCCACGAGGAGTACCACTCTCAGGTGCAGTACATCGTGGCCCACGGCATCTCCAGCATGGTAAACGGCGAAAAGACCCTCATCGGCAGCGCCACTTCGTTTTCGAGGACGAGGGCTGCACCATCCCCGCCGGGGAGCAGGAGAGGTTCGATGCCCTGCCCACCCAGTACTCCCACCTCTATTTGTGTCTGGCCGGGCAGTTGGCGGCGGTGATCTGTATCCACGATCCCCTGCGGGCCGAGGCCAAGGACGCCATCCGTGCGCTCCACGACTGCGGCATCCGCAAGGTAGTCATGATGACCGGCGACAACCGCCGTACCGCCGCCTGTGTGGCGGAGGAGGTAGGGGTGGACGAGTTCCACGCCGAGGTCCTGCCGGAGGATAAGGCAGACTTCATCCGCCGGGAGCGTGCCGCCGGACACACGGTCATCATGATCGGTGACGGCGTCAACGACTCCCCTGCCCTGTCGGAGGCCGATGCCGGTATCGCCATCTCCACCGGCGCCGCCATCGCACGGGAGATCTCCGATATCACCATCACCTCCGAGGATCTGTTCCAGCTGGTGACGCTGCGGCGCATCAGTCAGAGCCTTATGGATCGCATCCATCGGAACTACCGCTTCATTGTGGGCTTCAATCTGGGCCTGATTCTTCTGGGCGTGGCGGGCATCCTGCCCCCCACCACCTCTGCTCTGCTGCACAATGCCTCCACGCTGGGCATCAGCCTCAAGAGCATGACGGATCTGCTGCCGGAGCCTGAAGCGGCGGCAACCGTCCCGGAGAGATCCGGCGAGTGACCCCGCAGCCGGTAATCGTAATCTGGCGGCCGGTGATTTTGCAGCGACATATCTGCTGCTGTTCCGATGGAACATCTGAAAAGGAAGGAAGCCCTGCGGCTTTGCCGCAGGGCTTCCTTCCTTGTTTATTTTTCCCTCACCGGGGCAAACTACCTCAAATACGAAACACGAGGTGAAGTCTATGCAGACCAAACGAGCGGGCCGCCAGACGGTGCAGCTCTCCCATCCCCCCAGCGTGGTGTCCTTCGCCAACATCGGCGGCCGCATGGAGGGGCAAGGCCCCCTCTCCGACTATTTCGACGAGCTATCCCCCGATGCCTTCTTTGGGAAAAAGACATGGGAACAGGGAGAATCCGCCATGCAGGAGCGGGTCCTGCGCCGGGCGCTGGAAAAGGGTGGCCTCACCGCCGGTGAACTGGACTACGTGCTGGCTGGGGACCTGCTGAACCAGTGCATCGGCACCTCCTTCGGCCTGCGGAGCTTCCATATCCCCTTCTACGGGCTGTACGGCGCCTGCTCCACCATGGGAGAGAGCCTGTCCCTGGCGGCGCTGCTCATTGACGGGGGCTTCGCCCGGCTGGCCGCCGCCATGACCTCCTCCCACTACTGCACCGCCGAGCGCCAGTACCGGATGCCGGTCCCCTACGGCAGCCAGCGCACCCCTACCGCCCAGTGGACGGCCACCGCCTCCGGCTGCTGTATTCTGGGGGCTCAGGGGGACGGCCCCTATATCACCCACGTCACCTGCGGCCGCATCGTGGACTGGGGCATCACCGATGCCAACAACATGGGGGCCGCCATGGCCCCCGCCGCCTACGACACCCTGCGGGCGCACTTTACCGCTACCGCCACCGGCCCGGAGGACTATGACCTCATCGTCACCGGCGATCTGGGGCTGCTGGGCCACCAGATCGTCACTGACCTCTTCCGGCAGGACGGCGTGGACGTGACGAAGAACTACACCGACTGCGGGCTGCTGCTGTACCATCTGGAGAAGCAGGATATGCACGCCGGAGGCTCCGGCTGCGGCTGCTCCGCCGCCGTGTTCAACGGCTACCTGCTCCGTGGCCTGCGGGAGGGCCGCTGGAAGCGCCTGCTCTTCGCCCCCACCGGGGCGCTGCTGAGCCCCACCTCCTCCTTTCAGGGGGAGTCCATCCCCGGCATCTGTCATGCGGTGGCACTTTCCGCCGCAAAGGAAGGAGTGTAAGCCTTGGATTACCTGAACGCATTTCTCTGCGGCGGCGTCCTCTGTGCCATCGGCCAGTTTCTCATCGACCGCACCCAACTGACCCCTGCCCGCATCCTCACCGGCTATGTGGTGGCCGGGGTGCTTTTGCAGGCGGTGGGCGTCTATCAGTATCTGGTGGACTGGGGCGGTGCCGGCGCCACTGTCCCCCTCACCGGCTTCGGATACAGTCTCGCCAAGGGCGTGGCTAAGGCCGTGGCGGAAAAGGGACCGATAGGCATCCTCACCGGTGGCCTTACCGCCACCTCCGGCGGCATCGCCGCAGCGGTGGTCTTTGCCGTGCTGGCAGCCATTTTCTTCAAGCCCAAGGAAAAACGTTGACAAATACCCACAGGGGGTATATAATGCCACCATGAAATTATACCCCAGGGAGGTATTTGCATGGACTGCTGCTGCCATAAGACAAAGCACCGCTCCGACGAGGAGCAAAAGAAACTCACCCATCGCCTCAACCGCATCGAGGGACAGGTCCGTGGCCTGCGGGAGATGCTGCAAAAGGACGCCTACTGCCCGGATATCCTGATCCAGGTCTCCGCCGTCAGCGCTGCCCTCAACAGCTTCAGCAAGGAGCTGCTGGCCACCCACATCCGTACCTGCGTGGCCGATGGCATCCGTCAGGGGGATGACGCCGTCATTGACGAGCTGGTCACTACCCTGCAAAAGCTCATGAAGTAAGGGGGTGCCGATGATGACCGAACAATTTGCCGTGACCGGCATGACCTGCGCCGCCTGCTCGGCTCATGTGGAAAAGGCGGTCTCCAGGCTCAGCGGCGTGCAGAGCGCCCCGGTGAACCTGATGCTGGGCAGTATGACCGTCACCTACGACGAGAAGGCGGTCACCGAAGGCGATATCATCGCCGCCGTAAAGGCGGCGGGCTACGGAGCCTCTCCCGCCTCTCAGACGGATCAGGGCCAGCTGCGCCGGGATCAGGACGCCGCCCTCCGCCGCCGGAAGAAGCACCTCATCTGGTCGGTGGTATTTCTGGTGCCGCTGTTCTACCTGAGCATGGGCCACATGATGGGCCTGCCCTTGCCGCAGGTGCTGCATACGCACCCTCTGCTGCTGGCCTGCCTGCAGCTGGCGCTGGTGATCCCCATTCTCATTCTCAACCGCAACTATTTTACCGTAGGTTTCTCCCGTCTGGTGAAGCTTAGCCCCAATATGGACTCGCTGGTGGCCGTCGGCGCTGCGGCTGGCCTTGTATACAGCCTCATTGAAATGGGCCTGCTGGCCGCCGGACAGGTATCCGGTATGCCGGACCTGTACTTCGAGTCCGCCGGCATGATCCTGACGCTGGTGACGGTGGGCAAGTATCTGGAGGAGCGCTCCCGCGGCAAGACCACCGGCGCCATCTCCGCCCTGCTGGCTCTGGCCCCGGAGAGCGCCATGGTGCGCCGTCAGGGACAGGAGCTCACCATCCCCACGGAGGAGATCGTGGCCGGTGACACCGTCATCGTCCGTCAGGGCGGCCGCATCCCTGTGGACGGTGTCATCACCGACGGCCACGCCGCCGTGGATGAATCCGCCATCACCGGTGAGAGCCTGCCGGTGGAGAAGGTCCCCGGCGACGCCGTCACCTCTGCCACTGTCACCAGCTCCGGTTATCTGGAGCTGCGGGCCACCCGTGTGGGCGGAGACACCACCCTCTCCCAGATCATCCGGCTCATGGAGGAGGCCGCCTCCTCTAAGGCCCCTATCTCCCGGCTGGCAGACCGCATCAGCGGCATCTTCGTGCCGGTGGTCATGGCCATCTCCCTGACGGCGGCTCTGCTGTGGGCCTTCGTGGGGGGCATGGACGTCCGCTTCTGCCTCTCCATCGCCATCGCCGTGCTGGTGATCTCCTGCCCCTGCGCTTTGGGTCTTGCTACCCCCGTGGCCATCATGGTAGGTACGGGACAGGCCGCCCAGCAGGGCATCCTCATCAAGTCCGCCGAAAGTCTGGAGCTGCTGCACAAGGTGCAGACGGTGGTGCTGGATAAAACCGGCACCGTCACCATGGGCCAGCCCCGTGTCACGGATATCCTCTGCGCCCCCGGCGTCACGGAGGAAGAGCTGCTCTGCGTGGCCGCCTCGGCAGAAAAGCCCTCGGAGCACCCGCTGGCCCACGCCATCGTGGAGGAGTCTCAAGCCCGCCACATCCCCCTCTGCCCCGTGTCTGATTTCCGATCCGTCCCCGGCGGTGGGATCCAGGCCACCCTCTCCGGCGAAGCGGTGCTGGCCGGCAATGCCGGTTATCTGGCGCAGAACGGTGTCTCGCTGGCAGCCATGGAGGCCGACGCTCACCGGCTGGCCGAGGACGGCAAAACGCCCCTGTTCTTCGCCGAGAGCGGCCGTCTGCTGGGTTGCGTGGCCGTGGCAGATGTGGTGAAGCCCGACAGTGCCAAGGCCATTGCTGCTCTGCGGCGCATGGGCCGCAGAGTGGTGCTGCTGACCGGCGACAACCAGCGCACCGCCAACGCCATTGCCCGCCAGATCGGCGTAGACAGGTCATCGCTCAGGTGCTGCCGCAGGATAAGGCCAAGTGCGTGGCCCAGCTCCAGCAGCAGGGTCAGCGGGTGGCCATGGTGGGCGACGGCGTCAACGATGCCCCGGCGCTGGCGCAGGCCGATGTGGGCCTTGCCATCGGCGCCGGTACGGACATCGCCATCGAGTCGGCGGATGTGGTGCTGATGAAGAGCAGCCTGCTGGACATCCCCGCCGCCATGGACCTCTCCCGCGCCGTGCTGCGGAACATCAAGCAGAACCTGTTCTGGGCCTTCTTCTATAACTCCATCGGCATCCCCGTGGCCGCCGGTGTCCTGTATCCGGCCCTGCACCTGACCCTGAATCCCATGCTGGCCGCCGCCGCCATGAGCCTCAGCTCCGTGTGCGTGGTGTCCAACGCCCTGCGCCTGCGGGGCTGGAAGCCCCCGGTCTTTTCCGACCATCCCGCACCCACCGCTCCCCTGCCGGAGAGCGCCGTGTTCCAGTCTCAAGGAAAGGAGGAGAATACCGTGAACAAGACCATCCATATTGACGGCATGATGTGCGCCCACTGCACCGGCCGTGTGGAAAAGGCCCTCAATGACCTGCCCGGCGTAGAGGCCACCGTGGATCTGGACTCCAAGTCCGCCGCCGTCACCTGCACCCCCGACGTGTCCGATGACACCCTGCGTCAGGCCGTGGAGGATGCCGGCTACCACGTTACCGGCATCCGGTATTGCCGCCTCCCACCACGGGGCTTTCCTCCCGGGAGGACGCCCCATCCCATGGCATTTTCCCAAGAAAAAGAGCATCCTGCGAAGGCAATAACCTTCACAGGATGCTCTTTTTAATTCTGTTATCCGTTGTTCTGCTGAACCACATAGGAGAAGTAGTACCCGCCGATGCCGTCCGTCAGCAGCCCCGTGTAGGCACTGCTGAGCCGGCTGCTCTGACCGGTAAAATACAAGGGGCATACATACCCCGTCTCCAGCAGCAGACGCTCGGCATCCTCCAAATAGGCGTCCCGTACCTCTACCTCGCCGCAGTCCGCCGCCACACCCATCAGCATATCGTAGGCGTGGGAGTAGAAGAACTCCCCCTCCTTGCTGCCGCTGGCCCACTGCCGCAGCAGGCCCATGGCGTCGTTGCGGTCGCTTTTCAGCGTTACCATAGCGATGGCAAACTCGCCGCTGGCCACATCCCGCTGTACCTCCTCGCCGGTAACGCCCTTCAGCGTCACCACAAGACCCAGCTGATCCCGCCACGTATCCCGTAGCAGCTGAGCGATCTTGGCGTTGACGTCACTCTCCTCATACAGCAGCGTCACCTGCCCCAGCCCCGCCAGACTGCTGGGGTCTGTCAGGCCGGCCTGCCGCATCAGCTCCGCCGCCTTCTCACGGGCAGCCCTCAGCGCCTCTGGGTCGTTGTTAATGAGGTCGCCGCTCTCCGTGCGGAAGTCTCCGCCCATGGTGTTACGTATCCCTCCGGGAATCAGTCCGGTCGCCAGAGTCACCAGACGGCTCTCTGTCAGCGCCGCCAAGGCGTTCCGGTCGATGACCAGCGACATGGCCTGCCGCAGCTCCTCGCTGGCCAGGCTCTGTGCCATCTGGTTCACCAGCAGCGTCATCACCTGAGGATAGCTGTCCGGTGTCCATGTCTCCGGCTCATCCGCCAGCTCCTCTTGGGACAGTCCCAGTACGAAATCCACCTCGTTCTTTTTCAGCAGTTCCGTCCTCATCGCCGCATCCGGCTCGAACCGGAACACCAGCGTGCTCATTTGCAGTCGCCGCTGGTCGTAGTAGCTCTCCGGTACCGTGGCGGTCAGCAGACCGTTCTTCCATTCGCTGATGCGGTAGGCCCCGTTGGTACACAGGGCCGTGGGATCCGCCTGCCAGTTCTTCGGCTGCTCGCTGCGTACCGGCATGGTGGCCGCCGCCGTACACACGGCGCTTAAAAAGTAGGCGCACCGATTGCTGAGGGTCACCACAAAGGTGTTCTCTTCCGGGGCCGACACCTGCAGCTTGCTGACATCGCCGCTGCTGCGAACCTGCCGATACCCCGCCACCATCTCCAGCAGCGCCGCATTGGGGGATGCCGTAGCCGGGTCCGCCAGCCGCTGCCAGGCGTAGACAAAATCCGCCGCCGTCACCTTCTGCCCGTCGGACCACTTCATGTCCCGCAGGGTGAAGGTATAGGTCTGGGTTCCGTCGTTGTTGTCTGTGCAGGTATATTTCCGGGCAGCCCCGGCCTCCACACGGCTGCCGCCCTGCCCGTCAGAGGCCAGCTTCATGAGATTCTCATACAGATGGCTCACCACGATACGCTCGGAGTCTGTGGTGACCATAGCCGGGTCCAGCGTCCCCGGCAGCTCCGGCAGGCATACCCGCAGCGTCTGCGGCTCCCGCCGGGTGCCGCAGCCCGCCAGCGCCGTCCGCCATCACCAGCGTCAGCAGCAGGCAAACGCCCCGTTTCCAAATATTCATAGCCCCACCTCTTACTTCTCCAGCGGAACCACCGTGCCGTCCCCCTCCAGCTTGGCGGAGACGATCTGGCTGCGGGTGTTGCGGGCGATATCGTCCAGCCGCATCCGGCTGGGGAAATCCGACAGCAGCGTATAGGCCACGCCGTGGCGCTTGGCCCGCCCTGTCCGTCCGATGCGGTGTACGTAGTACTCATTCTCCTCCGGCACGTCGAAGTTGAAGACGGCGTCCACATCGTCCACGTCGATGCCCCGGCTGGCCACGTCCGTGGCCACGAACACATGGAGCTTGCCCTCCCGGAACTGGGCCATGACCTCCTCCCGCTTCTTCTGGGGGATATCTCCGTGGATGCACTGGGCGTCCAGCCCACGCATCTGCAAAAACTTCGTCAGCCGCTCCGTGGAGCCCTTGGTGTTGCAGAAGCAGATGACCCGCTCCAGCCCCTGCTTCTTGATGATGGCGGCAATGGCGTCCACCTTGGCATCGGAGTCCACATCGAGGCGGTACTGCAAGATATCGGGCTTATTCTCCTGCGTGGCCTGCACCGTGATCTCCTCCGGATCCCGCTGATAGATCCACGAGATATCCATCACCTCACGGGAGATGGTGGCGGAGAACATCCCCAGATTCTTCCGGTTGGGGATCTTGTCCAATATCCGCCGCACATCGTGGATAAAGCCCATATCCAGCATCCGGTCCGCCTCATCCAGCACCACGGTGGACACCTCGTTCAGCACCACCGTCCGCCGCTTCATGTGGTCGGAGAGCCGCCCCGGCGTGGCCACCACGATCTGGGGCCGCCGCTTCAGGGCGTTGATCTGCTTGCCAATAGGCTGGCCGCCGTACAGGCACACCAGCCGCACCCCCTCGTGGCACACCGCCACCTCCCGCATCTCCTCGGTGATCTGCATGGCCAGCTCACGGGTGGGGGCCAGGATCACCGCCTGCACCGTCTCGCTCTCCGGGTCGATGCGCTCGATGATGGGGGATGCCGAAGGCCATGGTCTTACCGGTGCCGGTAGGGGCCTTGGCGATCACATCCTTCCCCGCCAGCATGGGGGGGATGCACCCGGCCTGTACGGGGGTGCTCACCTCATATCCTTTGTTGTGTATGGCACGCATGGTCGCCTCCGACAGCCCGAAGCTCTCGAAGGGTGCGCCCTGTGTAATGTCCATAGTGTTGTCCTCGTTTTCGTATATTTTCAGCCATAATAGATTATACCACCGCTGTCAATAGAGCGGCGCACCCTCCCGCCGGAGAATACGCCGCTCATCATCTCTTACTCCGCCCGTTGGCGCTGCACCTGCTCCACCGTGTGCCGGTACTGCTCCGCCGCCGTCTCGGCGCTCACCCTTTCCGGAGAGCCCATCAGCCGGAAACTCCCGTCCTCCAGCCTTACGCCGTAGGAGATGCCGCCGAAAAAGTACAGCCGTTCCTCCGAAGCCGTCCCACCGCCCTCCTCGGCCAGTCCCTCATAGGCCGGGATACCGGTGAAGGAGTAAGCACCGGTGCAAAGCTCCCCGCCCAGCGCATCCACTTGAAGATACCCTGTCTCCATGCCGCCGGTGGTCAGCCTGCACACATATCCGTTGCACTGGTCGTCGGGGCCGTAAAGGGATCTGCCTTGGAGGATCGCCGTGGTATCGTCCCATGTGCAGTCCGGCCCGCCCTCCCCGGCGATGCGGCGGATTTCACCCTCTGCGAAGGTCATGGCCTGCTTTTCCGTCACGGATACTACGGTCCCCTCCGGTTCTCTGCCACCCCGGCCTATCCAGAGCAGCACCAGCACAAGCCCTGCCAGCAAGGATACCGCAAGCACCGCTATAATCCTTCCCGTTTTCATGATAGAGCCTCCTTTATCGCCCATCCAACCACTGTCTTTCTCCTTACTTTTACCATACCTCCACGGCAAAGTCAATAGATTCGTCCCTCATTTTTTTGTGCAAAGTGCATATTTTCCATTTTACCTCCTCCAAATATTATAAATTATTGACAATTCATTTTCTTTACCATACAATTATCTTACCATATACCGAAAACATATCGTGTGAAAAGGAAGGCCACCGTGAAGCATCGAATCATCTATCTCTTGAGTGCACTGTGCATCCTGCTGACGGGATGCAGTGCCTTACCCGTGAACACCGGCGATGAGATCGCCTATTGGACCGGCGAGACCCCCTTCAATGCCGCCGTGATCCCGGCAGCGCCCACCTGCACCGACGGCGCATTTTACGCAGACGGTCAGGCCCTGCCCACCGAGACCTTCTCCGGTACCCTGCCGGAGGGACAGCTCACCTTCCTCTGGTGCCAATATGGTGGGCAGATCTTCCTCCAGAACCAGCAGGAGGATTGGTCTGCCGAGCCCATCTCCGGCTCCATGGACGCGTCCTGTGCCGCCTGCGTGACCCGGAGCAGCTGGATCAGGGCCGGTACGCTCTGGCGTGGCTGGAGAGCGGCCAACTGACGTGGCTGCTGCCCGACCTGCTGACCCCCTACGGCATCTGGCAGCTGGAGGTCTCCCCGGATTTGCAGCAAGCCATCTTCCTGACCAAGCAGGCGAATCGTCAGGGCGCTTTCTACTGCGACGGGCAGCAGGTGGTGGATCTGGCCGTCGCCTGCGGCATAGCAGAGGATGCCTCCCTCATGCTCACCGCCCGCTGGCTGGGAGCGGATATCCTCGTGATAGCCACGGATGACGGAAGTCAGGAATCCCGCCTGACGGATGTCTATGGATACGACTGCGCCACAGAACTGGCCCGGCCGACCGTGTCCCGTGCCGCCGCCTACATCCCCCAGAGGCAGGAGGACGGCCTGCAATTCTATACCGGCGCCGCCTATGCCACCTACCGGCAGAACGGAACCCTCTGGGTGACAAACCTCCGCACCGGAGAGACCCACGACACCGGCGTCTCCGCCGATGCCCCATACCACATCTGCACCGTCGGTGAGGACATCGCCGTGGTACAGGAGCAGTAACCACCATAAAGGATAGGGCAGGGCCGACAAAATGTCGGCCCTGCCCTATCCTTTTCTTATTCCGACAGCGGAACCGCCCTCCTGCGGAGGCTCTCCCTGTCATGCGTTTCCCCTTTACAGTGCCTGTTCAATGGCCGCCAGCAGGTCGTCATACTCCTCGAGGCCGGATACTGGGGATAGTCCGCTCTGATCTGCTCCGTGGTGCGGAACAGGAAGCCCGCCTTGCTGGCCCGGATCATCTCCAGATCGTTGTAGCTGTCGCCAGAGGCGATGGTATCGTAGCCCATGGACTGGAAGGCCCGGACGGTGGTGAGCTTGGAGTGACTGCACCGCATCCGGAAGCCGGAGATCATACCGTCCTCCCCCACCTCCAGCGTGTTGCACAGCAGGGTGGGCCAGTTGAGCTTCTCCATCAGCGGCAGACCGAACTGCTCGAAGGTGTCGCTGAGGATCACCACCTGCGCCTTAGTCCGCAGCCGGTCCAGAAACTCTCTGGCTCCCGGCAGCGGGTCAATGCGGCGGATGGTGTTCTGAATGTCCGTCAGCCCCAGTCCATGCTGGCGCAGGATGTCGATGCGCCAGCGCATCAGCTTGTCATAGTCCGGCTCGTCACGGGTGGTGCGCCGCAGCTCCGGGATACCGCTCTCCTCTGCGAAGGCGATCCAGATCTCCGGCACCAGCACCCCCTCCATATCCAAACAAACGATGTTCATAGTCCGCTCCTTTCAGCTCCTCATGACCTCTGCCAGCACATAGTCCAGCATCTGCTCCTTGTCGATGACGTCCCGATGGCGCACCGTCCGGCCCTGCAAACCGGCGAGATTCCTCGGCACCTCTGTGCCGGTGAGCCGGTGCAGCCGCTCCATCATGGCGAACTCATCG
>ENA-OQCO01000174-OQCO01000174.1-human-gut-metagenome-genome-assembly--contig:-NODE-174-length-37765-cov-1.987406_pt1 | contig 37765 bp, 32 predicted proteins | sample MGYA00242500_ERZ504582 | MGnify/ENA primary metagenome ERZ504582 (study PRJEB26092, sample SAMD00036346) | human gut metagenome | host: Homo sapiens | study: EMG produced TPA metagenomics assembly of... | reverse complement strand
AGCGCTTGGAAGCTCACTTTTGCACCCCCCTCCGACCCATGCCCAAAATTCCTTCATAATGAAATCCTCCATTTCTTTTTTGATATTGCAAAAGGCCGCTTACCGGTCAGGTAAACAGCCTCTGTCTCAAAGTTATATTTGTTTTGGCAGCGCTTCCCATAGCCTCATGTCTTCCTGCCCAAGGGACCAGATGGCGATGCCTCGTAGCTCCCAGCGATAGGCTGCTTCATTGGTCCAATAGACCAGCGAGTCCACATCCTGATAATACAGAATAGAAAAGCCGTCAGTGTCGCCAAGAAACATCCTCGACACCCAGACATTGATGTCCTTTGGTGTCACTGTAACCGAGTAGAGCTTTCTTCCACATCGGAAGTCAGCGTAGCCGCCGCTAAAGCCGCTGACCGTGGCCGTAAAGTGCAAGGTATAGGAGTTACTGGAATAGACTCTGACCTTATTTCCACGAATGCGCATCTCAATAGTGTACATGTTGGGATCGGTGCGCAGGTCTGCATCGCTGGTCTTGGAGAAGCTGGTCTTGGAGAAGCTGGTCGCATAGCTGCCAAGAAGCGTGGAACCGTTGTAAAGCTCCACCTGCTGGGTATCGTAATTTAAGCAGCAGAACAGACTGCCGCAGAAGATACCGGCCCTGCCGCCACCGTCCGCAGGAAAGGCAAGCCTTGCACGAAGATGGATATCATCAAAGCCGCTGTACAGCCATGCAAGCTGACCTTCGCCTTCCAGCTGGGAGTAAGGCCTGCTGGTATCGCCATAAGGCAGGGACTCTTGCCATACATCCCATTCGCCGGAGAGCGTGGTCCAGTAGCTGGACGGGAGAATAGTATCGTCACGGAAATCCTCGTACCAAATCAGTGCCGAGTCCGGTTTTCTGCGCAGCATTTCGCAGGTCAGCTTGAAGCCTTTATCCGGCTGGCAGGGATTACCGTCCACATCAATAAACTGCCTTGGAGAGAGCGTGAACTGCGCCTTGCCACAGCCTCGTACAAGGTTAGCGCCCACGTCGGCAAGCTGAGAGACGCCCTTGCCAAAGGCAGATACCAGACCGGAGATGATCTGCGGCACGGCCTTTACAATTTCCACAATGATGGTCGGCAGGTTTTTAATCAGCGAAATCAAAAGCTGCACACCGGCCTGCACGATTTGCGGGATACTGTTTATCAGCGCATTTACGATGGAGCCGATGATTTGCGGGATTGCCGCCACGATTGCCGTAATAATATCCGGCAGCGCAGATACCAACGAGGTCAAAAGCTGAATGCCTGCGTCGATAATCTGCGGAATGGCTCTAATCACAAAATCTACGATAGCCAGAATGATGGAAGGGAGTGCCTCAATCAAAATCGGGATTGTGGTCAGCAGTCCCTCAGCAAGGCCCATAATCAGCTGCAAGGCTGCATCCAAAATCATCGGTAGGTTTTCAATCAGACCCTGCACTATGGTGATAATTGCCTGCACCGCAGCCGGAATGAGCTGAGGCAAAGCAGAGCCGATGCCTTCCACCAAGGAAACCACAAGCTGTACAGCAGCCTCCACCAGAAGCGGCAGGTTATCAATCAGGGTCTGCACAATGGTCATAATGGCGCTGACTGCGGCACCGCCTTCTTCGGCAGGGATACGGTCTAAGTTCTCAAGTTCACGGATGTCGTTTGTGCTCATCCAGCCGTTCTGTCTGCCGATGGCGTAACCGTTCATACGGCTTTGGTAATCGCCACGGAGCAGTCCGTCCACATTGAACTTGATAAAATAAGCAGCCTTCTCGGAATGGGAAACCAGCGCTCGAATCATCGATTGCTCCCACCTAACGAGCCAAGGCTCCAAGGTGTATTTCACAAATTCCAAAGACTGCTGCTCAATATTAGAAAAGTTCGACTTCTCCAGATCGCCAACCATGTGAGGCGGGATACGGAAAATTCGAGCAATTTCATTGATTTGGAATTTCCTCGTTTCGAGGAATTGGGCCTGTTCCGGTGAAATGGAGATAGGCGTGTATTTCATGCCTTCTTCCAGAACAGCTACTTTATTTGCGTTGCCGCTGCCGCCAAAGGTGGACTGCCAGCTTTCACGCACACGCTGTGGGTCTTTGATGGTGCCAGGATGTTCCAAGATGCCGCCCGGTGTAGCACCGTTGGCGAAGAACTTCGCACCATATTCCTCACAGGCGATTGCCATGCCGATAGCGTTTTTTGCCATCGCAATGGGACTGTAGCCGACGAGACCGTCAAAGCCGAGGCCCGGAATATGCAGCACATCGGAAGGCTGCAGGATAACGGCAGTATCCTTATTTCGGATTGCTTCGTCCTGACCACGGTAGTAGGTGTAGTAGAGCTGGCCATGTTCGTCACGGTCAACCACCATACAGTTTGGCATCAGCGGGTACAGAGCCACAACTTCACCTTTGCCGTTGCGGATGATTTGCGCATAGGCGTTGCCCCACAAAAGCAGGTGCGTCATGAGTGTTTCCCTGAATACGAAAGAGGTCATTTCAGGATTCGGCTCATCATGAAGCAGCGCATACAGCGGATGGTCGATGGCTTTTTCTTTGCCACCGGTGTCGGTGTAGCGATACAGATGCAGCGGAAGACCAGCCACAGCCTCTGCCAAGATACGCACACAGGAATACACTGCGGTCATCTGCATAGCAGAGCGCTCAGTCACCGCTTTGCCGGAGGTGGAATTGCCAAATAGAAAACGATAGGCGCTTCCGGCAGTTGCATTGGTAGGCTTGTCTCTGGCCTTAAATATTCCAGATAAAATTCCCATAGGAAATCACGCTCCCTTCTAAAAATGGGTATAAGAAAAGCACCTACCGTTTCCGATAGATGCTTAGCCTTAATGAGTTGTACTTTCCCTTAAACAGGTGTTTGTTTTAAGGGAAACGATGATGGTGTAAGGGAATCGGTCCCTTTTATATTTAGGACAGCAGCCAATCAATCAGGTATAAGGATTTGATACCATCGTAGGAATTGATATAGTTTCTGTCCATTGACAATACGATTTTTTCGTAGTTGTCGGGAATCATGCGCAGCGGTCTAAGTTCTCGCTCACGAGTCTCCGGCGACTGCATGCTTTCTGTTACTTGGATATACAGCTTATCATTTGGTTTCTCTGCAACAAAGTCAATTTCTGTTTCACCGACTTTACCGATATACACACGGTAGTCACGTCGGATTAGTTCCAAGAACACGATGTTTTCGATGATGTGGCCTCGGTCTGCATCACGGTAGCCGAGAAGCATGTTACGGAAGCCCATATCAATAATGTAGTTCTTTCCTAATGTTTTCAGCAGCTGTTTACCTTTTACATCGTATCTTCCCACAGAGTAGAAGATAAATGCACTGCGCAGCATAGCGATATATTTATCTACCGTTTTGCCTGCAACATTCTTTCCTTTACCGGTCTGAATGTCTCCCTCGTTAGACAGCACGTTTCCGATGCTATTTGGAGAGGTGATACTTCCGATATTGGAGCAAAGGAACAGCATGATTTTCTGCAACATTCCCTGATCTGCTTGATTGTTTCGCTGAAGAATATCACGCAGCACAACAGTGGAATAGATACCTTCCAGTGCTTGATTGCTTCGTGCTTCGTTGAACTGATATTCTCTCAGAATCGGCATACCACCAAACTGTAAGTATCTTTGGAACTTTTCTTCTACTGTAACAGATGGTGCAAACTCGTAGAAGGTTAGGAATTCCTTGAAAGATAATGGCAGCATACGGATTTCTACATATCTGCCGGAAAGCAGTGTGGAAAATTCCGTGGAAAGCAAATATGCATTGGAGCCGGTGATGTAGATATCCACATCAAAATCAAGACGGAAGGACTCGATAGCTTTTTCCCAATGCTTTACGGCCTGAAGTTCATCGAAGATCAAGTAGGTCTTTCCACTTTTTGGAATACGCTCACTGACATAGTCGTAGAAAGCGAGATAGTCAGAGAGATTACGATAACGCAGCGACTCCAGATTCATGTGGATGATGTTAGCGTTAGGTACTCCATTGTCGGTCAGATGTTGATGAAACAAGTCCAGCAGTGATGACTTTCCGCATCTGCGGATACCGGTTACAATCTTGACCAGATCCACATCTCTATTCTGAATGAGCTTATTTAAATACTCAGGGCGATTTATAAGTTCAGCATGATGCACCTCCTAATTTTCTTATCTATATTATACTCGAAAATCCGAAAAAGTCAATAGTTTCAAACTTGTAAGTCCGAAACTTCAAAAATAATTTAAATTTTCGACTTGTTACGACATAAAAATCGGAGGGCGATGCATTTTCATATCCTCATTTCAGAAATTCCATATTTCATTTTAGCAGACGAACTTGAAATAAAGAAGCAAAAAGTATGCTTTTATTTCATTTTTAACCGAAGCAGGACAGATTATACTCATATAAACAGAATACCTCGCTCATCATATACAGAAGCGCCAGTGTTTATGCCACAGTGGATCGCACGGTCAAGACCCATAATCGTGGCCACGGCACCGTCGATTTTCTCTGTAGATTTTTCTTTGTCGGCCTTGATGTTTCTGGCAGGGTCTGTACGGATGAAGATGTTGTCCATCATCCAGCGCAGCACCGGATGTCCTCCGTGAGCGATTTTCTGCTCCAAGGTCAGCTTCATCAGTTCTTTGGTCGGAGGAGACATATCCTTAAAGCCCTGACCAAAAGGCACCACCGTAAAGCCCATGCCCTCCAAGTTCTGCACCATTTGTACAGCGCCCCAGCGGTCAAAGGCGATTTCACGAATGTTGTATTTTTCGCCCAGCTGCTCGATGAACTTTTCGATGTAACCGTAATGGACCACATTGCCCTCGGTGGTTTGCAGGAAGCCTTGTCGCTCCCAAACATCGTAAGGAACATGGTCACGGCGCACTCGCAGCTCCAGCGTATCTTCCGGTATCCAGAAGTACGGAAGGACCACATATTTGTCATCCTTGTCCAGTGGCGGGAACACCAATACAAAAGCCGTGATGTCTGTGGTGGAGGACAAGTCCAATCCACCGTAGCATACACGGCCTCGTAGGGATTCTTCAGTTACTTTGAAAGCGCAGGCGTCCCATTTGTCCATTGGCATCCAGCGGATTGCCTGCTTGACCCATTGATTGAGTCTGAGCTGCCTGAAGGCGTTTTCTTCGGCAGGGTTTTGCTGGGCCGATTCGCAAGCGGCCTGTACTTTATCGATGCCAACCGTAATGCCAAGGGAGGGATTCGCTTTCTTACAGACCTCCGGGTCTGTCCAGTCATCCTCCTCGCAGCGCCATAGATAACCGGATAGAAGGTCGGGTCAATTTTTCGACCTTCGAGGATATCCTTTGCCTTCTGGTGGGTTTCGTAGCAGATGGAGTTGGTGTTGGTACCGGCAGTGGTGATCAGGAAATACAGAGGCTGCATTCTGGCGTCACCGGAGCCTTTGGTCATAACATCAAAGAGTTTTCTATTCGGCTGCGTGTGCAGCTCATCAAATACCACACCGTGGATATTGAAGCCGTGCTTACTGTATGCCTCTGCCGACAGCACCTGATAGAAGCTGTTGGTCGGCTGGTAGACGATACGCTTCTGGGAGGCCAGAATTTTTACACGGCGATTCAGCGCAGGACACATACGCACCATATCAGCAGCCACGTCAAAAACGATGGTTGCCTGCTGGCGGTCAGCTGCACAGCCATAGACCTCGGCACGTTCCTCACCGTCGCCGCAGGTAAGCAAAAGGGCCACCGCAGCGGCAAGCTCGGACTTGCCCATCTTCTTAGGAATTTCCACATAGGCTGTCGTGAATTGTCGATAACCGTTGGGTTTGATGGTGCCGAAGATGTCTCGGATAATGCGCTCCTGCCAGTCAATCAGCTCAAAAGGCTTACCGGCCCATGTGCCTTTGGTGTGGCAGAGGCATTCTATAAAATTGACTGCGTAATCCGCCAATTTTTTATTGTAGGTGGAGTCCGCAGACATGAACTTCGTCAGTGTGTAGTTTTCAAGTTTTCGCAATTGCCGCTTCCTCCTTTCAAAAGGGCATAAAAAATACAGCCCGTCGGCTGCACTACGAGAGAAAGAGCCATCCGGCTCAATCCCTGCTTTATTGGGTTTTTAGTAATTGTTGCTGTGAAGCAGAAGCTCTACGGCAAGTTCTGTATCCGGGTCCGCAGGTTTCACATCCCAGCCTCGGTCGTAATTGCATACGATTCTGCCGTTGCGCTTTAACATCAGCTTGCTAACCTTGCCGCCGTTAATGCCGAACTCCGATGGGCCGTCGTAAACCTTCATCCAGTAATGAAAAATGCTGTCGTAGACCTTAAGTGCGCCTTCTTTCCACATTGTGCGTTCCTCCTTACTGGCGAGTCATGCGGATCGCCGGGATTCTGGCTCTCTGGTTGGTCTGCCAATCGGTGTAGTTGGCGTTCACCTCGGTGATGCCGTTTTCCTGCAGTCACTCGGCGATGGCGTCAATGTCCTCGTCCCAGATGACCTCGTTGAAATCAATCAGGTCGTTGCCTGCGTCGATGCTCTTGCGATAAGCCCAGAACATGGTGCCGTTGATTCCGTAATCCTTCAGGCTTCCGGCCTGCTCTGCTATGGCTCTTTCAAAAAGTTCAATTTTCTTCATGGTGTTGTTCCTCCGTAAAATGTGTTTTCCCTTTCGGTAGTACACATATTCGCTCTAAAAGCACATAATAGCAAGTCATTTCTGCGATATAAATCGTAGAATACTGCACGATGTTTTGCCGGTGATTTTGTGTATATTATTTCGACACTTTTCGACAAACATCGATGCCGTAGACCACATTCAGACCAGAGCCGTTATCCCAATGCACCATGATGGAGCCGGTATCATCCACGCCCCAGACGGTACCAAGCGTACCCACCGGAGGAGCCTGTGCATCGTCCATCTGGACCAGCTCCACACGGGTACCGGCAGGATACTGGCTGCGGATTTGTTCGACTACTGCTTTATTCGGAAACTTCATCGCAGGCCACCTCCTTCTTGGCACCGCTTTTGAAAGCGGAAGATCCGGTCAGATTCTTCAGGAGAATCTTGCGTTCTGTTTTGTATTCTGCACCGATGAAGCCAAGGCGCAGGAGGAAGCAGCGGAAGGCGTACTTATCATTGTCCACCGGCTTCTCCGTTGCGCTGGAGCGCTTCATGTTTCGGGCCATTTCGCAGAGCTTGCAGATGAAGGTGTCGTAGGCCTTCACGCTGTCCGCATCCGGCTGACCGGGAAACCAAGGAAAGGAAACCTTTGTGCCGGTGATCTCCAGCGGCAGGTCGTCCGTACCCAGCGCCTTGCAAATCAGGCTACGCTTTGCAGCGATGATGTTTTTCAGGTTTTCCAAGTTGGCGTCGGTGAAAAGGCCGCGAGGCATGGAAATGCAGATGCCGGTGATTTCATCTTCCGAGGAATCCTCGGTAGTTGCTTCAGGGACCTCGATGCCTTCCGGCTGATAGCCAGCGCTCTCCAGAGCGTCTTTCAGCTGCTGCAGGGATTCTGCGTCCAAGCCATCCGGCACTTCCAGATTACCTTCTCTGGTGACGGTGTAGTCGCCAATTTTGTAAGCGTAGATAGGTGTCTTCATGTAGACTGCCTTTTCGCCGGTCAGTTCGCTGATGGCCTTGACCAGAGGCTTGCGGTCGGTTGAGTTCAAAGTAATGTTCATAGGGAAATCCTCCTTTAAATTTGGTACTACATATATCACTCTAAAGGCACAAAATAGCAAGTCATATTTGAGATATAAATGTACCAATTCTGCGCCCTTAGAGTGTGCGTAGATTACCAATTATGCCGAGGCGATTTCCTCATAGCTGTAGGTCAAACCATCACGGACCACAGTGACACCGACAGAGGAGCCGACCTGTTCAATGTAGCGCTTCACAATCACATCGCAGAACTTTTCGTCCAACTCAATGGTGTAGCAGATGCGGTTTGTCTGCTGGCAGGCAATCAGCGTGGAGCCACTGCCACCAAACGGGTCAAGCACCAGCGAGTTTGCCATGCTGGAGTTCATGATAGGATATGCCAGAAGTGGGATCGGCTTCATGGTCGGATGGTCACCGTTTTTCTTAGGCTTATCAAATTCCCAGATGGTGGTTTCCTTGCGGCCTGTGTACCACTGATGCTTACCGGCTTTCTTCCAGCCGAACAGCACAGGCTCATGCTGCCACAGGTCACCGGCTTTGGAGAAGGTCGGCTTCTGAAGTTCTGCCTCCACATCAAAATCGTCATCATGGACGCCTTTCTTGGTATCCTCACGGAACAGGGCCTCAAGCTCCGCTGGCTCGAAGCCGGTGAGAGAAACATCGAAGTCGGTGCCTTGCAGATCAGCGATTAACAGAGCCAACTTGTCGTTGTCCCATTCGCCGCTGATTTTATTGAGGGCCACATTCAGCGCTTTTTCCTTTTCTTCGGAAAGCTCCACGACCACGCAGTCCACTTCGGTCATGCCCATGTCGATGAGAACTTTCAAACGCTGGTGACCACCAACGACACGGCCAGTGGTCTTGTTCCAGATGACTGGCTCCACATAGCCGAACTGCTCAATGGAGCGTTTCAGCTTTTCATATTCCTTGTCGCCGGGTTTCAAATCCTTACGAGGATTATAGTCGGCAGGCAGAAGGTCGGCTGTATTTTTCTTCTCAATCAGCATATTTTCTCACCGCCTTTTCCAGCTCCTTGGTCTTGTCTACATTCTCCCAAGCGCCTTTATAACCGTTGAAGTGGCCATAGGCAGTGGTCTCGGAGAAGTAGGGACTGCGCAGGTGCAACAGAGAAATGATTGCAGCGGGACGCAGGTCGAAAACCTCCATCACAGCCTTGTGGATAATGTCCACATCGACCTTTTCAGTGCCGAAGGTCTCAATCTCAACGGCAGTAGGCTCGGCCTTGCCAATGGCATAGGAGATGACTACCTGACATCTGTCTGCCAGCCATGCGCCTACGATATTACGGGCAATGACTCTGGCCATGTAAGCGCCGGAGCGGTCAACCTTGGTAGCGTCTTTGCCGGAGAAGGCACCGCCGCCGTGGGCAGCAAGACCACCGTAGGTATCCACCATCAGCTTACGACCAGTGAGGCCGGTATCGGCAGCAGGGCCACCTTCCACAAAGCGCCCGGAAGGATTGATGAGGATTTCCGTTTCCTTCGGGAAGTGATAGCGACTGAGCAAAGGATAGATGATTTCGGTGATGATTTCACGGCGAAGCTCATCCAGATCTTTGTTTTCCTTATGCTGCGCAGAAACGATGATGTTCTTTGCGCTGACAGGCTTGCTATCGTGGTATTCGACGGTTACCTGCGCTTTACCGTCAGGACCGATATCACGAATGGTACCGTCTTTTCTTGCTTCGTCCAGACACTTGCACAGGTCATTGACGAAGATAACGGGAGTAGGCACCTTGGCCCATGTCTCATTGGTGGCATAACCATAAACAGTGCCTTGGTCACCGGCACCAACGGAAGCGAAGATATCGTCGCTATCCACATCACGGGTTTCCAGCGCCTTGTTTACGCCACCGGCGATGTCAGCGCTCTGGCGATGCACATATACGAACACGATAAATTTCAGCGGGTTATATCCGACCTTGGCAAGGGTCTGACGGACTACCAAGCGGATATCGATTTTCTTTGAGCAGGTGATTTCACCACACACAAAGATTTTTCCTTTGGTCGCCATGACTTCACAGGCCACACGGGAATTGCGGTCTTTCTTCAGGCACTCGTCCAGAATGGCGTCGGCGATCAGGTCACAAAGTTTGTCCGGGTGTCCAGCGCAGACACTCTCGGCAGTTTTATAAGAAATGTTCATAATCAAAGTCCTTTCCTTGCCATCAGAAGACGCTCCATCACGTCGTCTTGTGGAGTAGCTCCGCCGTATTCTGTGGCACAATTTTCTTTTACGATTTGGTAGATTTCCATCCAGAGCCTGTTGGTCTGGCTCATGAAGTTCTGGCTCATCGCCACATAAGGCGACTGGATTGCATTGCCGGTGGTCGGATGCTTTGCCAGAAAGCCGAACTCCGTGATTGCTTCTTCGCACTGTATCCAGCGGGCCACGCTCATGGCGTAGCGCTCCAGAAGCTGGGGAGATACGAGAGCAACGCAGCCACGCTCGTGAAGCCAGTCCCATGTCTTTTTGTAAATATCTGCTGCGACCAGCTTTTTGCCATCTTTCTGTTTGGCAGACAGCAGCTTGGATGGCTTGGGCATCGCTTGACCTTCTAAATCGACCGACTGATTATCGAAGTCAATGACAGTCAATGCTCGTTTGCCCGGATTGCCTTCAGCGATTTTCTCAGCTAAGGGCTTCTTTTTGGCTCCTGCTCCAACACGAGCGCCACCTCGGTTGGTACCGTCCTTAGCCATTTGCATACACCTCCTTTGGCAGGGCCTTATATACCCCGTTTGAAACTGCGATTTTGTGCGTGAGACCCCACGCCCGTTGCACGGCATGAAGGTCGTAGAGATTTGACCCGCCCCTACCGGCTGTGATTGTGCCAGCGATCACCACGCTCTGCATGGATTCTGGCATGGCACGGCTTGCAAAGAGCAATCAGATTATCTCTTGCATGTGTGCCGCCTTCCGACAGAGGGACTCGGTGATGGACCTCTTCCGTAGGAACAAGCAGACCTTTCTCTTGGCACAGCTCGCACAAAGGATGCTGCTGTACATAGCTGTCACGGATACGCTTCCAAGCACGACCATAACGTCGGCGCACCGCAGGGTCACGGTCGTATTTCTCGTAGCGTTTGTTTTCCAGCTTTTCATGTTCTTCACAAAACCTACCGTCTGTTAGCTTGGGACAGCCGGGATAGGAACATGGTCGCTTGGGTTTCTTCGGCATCGTTTCACCTCCTTCGGGGCATAGAAAAAGCCCTGCGAGATTGCTCCCACAAGGCTCGTTCCTGATTTTCGCTTTTCGCTATTATAATAATATCATAAGAAGTGGGTATCATTCTATGTCTTTAGGTATCACGTTTCAGGATACCGTCGCAAATATCAAGGGCCTGATTATGGAGCTTGTATAAATGGTGCATGCTGTAGCCCATATCCACGGCGATGACTTCCCAAGACTGAAAGCACAGATAACGCTTCTCCAGCAAGGTCTGAAGCTCAGGACTTGGGACAGCTTTGATGGTGGAAGAGATAGCTTTTTTCAGATCCACCAGCTCGTCAATGTCGTGGTTGATTTCGGCCTGCAGGTCCACAATCTTGCAAACAGCATCGGCCATTTTGGAAGTGGCCTTGTTGGGATTGCGAGGCATACCCGTCAGCACCGAACTGGCGCTGGTAGCAAGGTCGTTCAGAGCCTCTACCTGCTGAATTTTGGAATTGATACGCATATCCAGAAACTTGGCTTGCATTAAATATTCTTTTGCGGTCATATCGCACCTCCGAAAATTTGATAGTCCTCGGATTGTCGATTTTGTCGTAGATTGTCATAGATTGGCTTTTACGGCATCAATCAAGGCGTTCTGTGTCAGCTCTTTCTGGGAGAGGGCCTTTAAGATGCGCTCGTCGATGGTGCCTTTTGTAATGATGTGCTGGATCACCACGGTACGGTCGGTTTGTCCCTGTCGCCAGAGACGGGCGTTGGTCTGTTGGTACAACTCCAAGGACCATGTCAGCCCAAACCAGATAAGCGTGGAGCCACCGACCTGAAGATTGAGTCCGTGACCGGCAGAAGCGGGATGGATGACTGCCACAGGAATTTTGCCGTTGTTCCAGTCCTCAATATCCTTACTGGACTTTAACTCCCGGACAGCAAAGCGCTTTTTGATACGCTGCAGGTCGTGCTTAAACCAGTAGGCCACCAGCACGGGTTTTTCATTGGCAGCTTCAATCAAATCCTCCAAAGCGTCCAACTTGCGGTCATGGAACTCCACTACATCGCCGATATCGGTGTAAATGGCACCGTTGGCCAGCTGCACCAATTTCCCGGTCAGAGAAGCGGCATTGGCAGCAGTGATTTCCTCATCAGACAGGTGCAATACCAATTCTGCCTTCAGCTGCTCGTAGCGGTTTTTCTCTTCCTCGGAAAGCTGGACCTCATACTGGGAAGAAATCAGCTCAGGCATCTGCAGATAGTCGGTGCTTTTCATGGAAATCGTTATATCCGAAATCTGCCGGTAGATGGCTTCCTCTGCATAAGGCAGCGGTTTGTAGGAGTAGATGATTTGCCCGTTGCGCTTATCCGGCATGAAGTAGTTGTTTCGGTACTGTGTGATAAAACCTGCCAAGGCGCTGGCCCATATCTAGCAGACGGAACTCGGCCCACAAATCCATGAGTCCGTTGGAGCTTGGTGTACCAGTGAGGCCGATGATACGTTTGATTTTCGGTCTGACCTTCAACAATGCCTTGAAGCGTTTTGACTGGTGATTTTTGAAAGAGGAAAGCTCGTCGATGACCACGGTGTCGAAGTCAAAGGCGATTCCGCTGTCCTCAATCAGCCATTGCACATTTTCACGATTGATAATGATGATGTCGGCACCAGCCATCAAAGCAGCTTTTCTCTCTGCCGGTGTTCCCACAGCAACAGCGAAGGTTAGGTGCTTTAAGTGAGACCATTTCTTCAGCTCCGCAGGCCAAGTATCACGGGCCACACGAAGCGGAGCGATAACCAGAATGCGATGGGCCAGAAAACTGTCAAACAGCAGATCTGCGATGGCAGTCAGGGAGATGACCGTTTTGCCGAGACCCATATCGAGGAGAACTGCGGATACAGGATGGGTTTCGATATATTCAATTGCGTAGCTCTGGTAGTCGTGTGGTTTGAAGTTCATCCAGCATCCCTCCAATCTGTTCTGGTTTATCTATCACATAGACCTTGAAGCCCAAGGAACGTAGCAGCCGGTGTCGTGCTTCCTGCAAAGGGCGTGGGCGTTTTCCGGGAGCCTTCAGTTCCACAAAAGCGATAAAGCCATCAGGTAGTAATACAAGGCGGTCGGGCATTCCATCAAAACTCGGAGACACGAACTTTACAGCGATGCCACCGGCCTTTTTAACCGCCACGGTTAATTTGCGTTCTATTGTTTTTTCTAACATCGGTTACCTCCGTCAGCGCTAATTTTCGTAGAGTGGGTAACCTCCCTGAATGTCATTTACTAAACTTTTTATAGAACAGATTTTTTTAGTCCTAAGAGAATTTTTGTATATGACCTTAATGGAGGTTACCCCTACGGTATTGTCAGTTCAGAAAATCTTCCTCAGCGTCGTTTTCAGCTCTCAGGCGCAGGCCCTTAAAGTAGCGCTTGTTGTGGACCTTGATACGCTCAAAGCCAGCCTTCTCCAGCGCAAAGTAGAAGTCTGCCGTGCTGCGGATATACTCGTTGCAGTCCAGAGAGTAATTTCGGTAGGCCTGATAAAGCGCCGAGGAGCTTTCCTTGCAGGAATCATCCACCTCGCACTTGTCTGCAAGGAAGTGGCCAAACCAGTCGTTTTGGTTACGGTATTCATCAATGGCATTCTGCACACAGGCCGGAACAGGAGTCTGGTAGTCCAGCTCGATGACCTTCTTGGCACCTTCGATGACCCAAGCCAGAATGCTTTCACCGGCATTGTCAAACAGGTACTCGCCGTAATTCTTGATGTCGCTCTTGCCGGTAATCTTTGCGTTGAACGGGATAACGATAAGGCGACGCCAGATACCATCATCGGAAGCGGAGACACGAGGCAGGTGGTTGGTATACAGCACCAGCGTGTGGCAAGGCTTGAAGGAGAACGGGTCCTTATACTTTTTCTCCGCAAACACATCGTCGGTAGAACAGAGCTGCTTGACAGTAGAGTCGTTCAGGCGGGAGCCTTCCTGCATTTCTGCAGCGATGAGCAGACGCTTGCCTTTGACCTCTGCCATTTCCGGCTTGATGTTTCTGCGGCATCCAACAGTCAGCGTGTCTGCGGAGATGTTGCCGCTGTAAAGGCCCAGCACACGGGAGACCGCATTCCAGAAGGTGGACTTACCATTACGGCCATCGCCGTAGGCAATAATCAGCGCTTCCACATAAACCTTGCCGATAGCAGCCAGACCGCAGATCATCTGCACATAGTCAATCAGGGACTGGTCGCCTTGGAAAATCAGGTCGAGGCAGTCCAGCCAAATCTGCTGACCTTTCTGGCTCGGAGATACCGAGGTGATTTTGGTAATGAAGTCCTCCGGCGAATGTTCCCTTGCACCGGCCATGCCTTTACGCAGGTCGTAGGTTGCTTCAGGCGTACACAGCGCAAAGGGATCGGCATCCAAATCTCTCGGTGAGATTTCCAAGATAGGATGGGACTCACGCAGCGTGGAGGTGATGTTCTTGGAATCACGGCGCTTGATGGCAAAAGCCTGATATGCCTTTGCTGCCAGAAAATCCTGATAGGCTTCCAGCTGCTGGTCGTTCATCAGCTGTTCGGCCTTGGACTTGGATGTACTGTCAAGGATGGTCTGTGCGCCGCTGTTCTTCATTTTCGTGAGTGCTTCCACAAGGTCGTTTCCGGCTTCCTTCAGCTGGCGACGGGTCAGTTCATGGGCAACGGCCTGCGCTCCCGGCTCAGATTCCTGCCAGTAATGGTCGGAATAGCGGATAAAGTGTGTGGCGGGAGAATAGCGCAGTTCGCTGGAGAAGTATTTTCCTAACACTTCGGCCTGACCAACATCGGAGTAGTCCTCCGGCTTATAACAGGAAGGATCGTTGTAAACATCCGGTGCCACATATCCGTCCTGCTGGGAGAGCTTCGTATAAAAGCGCTGGGCAGAATGCCAGATGGTGGAAAGCTCGGTGTTATCCAGAGGTGGCACACATTTAGCGGCTTCCTCCAAGAAGGTCTGGTATGCCTTTTCGGTATCGCCGTATTTCTTGATGACACGACCGGCGAAGCGGCTCATGGTAGCATTACGGCTTCCTTCCGGGATAACGGAATGGTCAAAGTCGCCCTGCGGCATATACTCATCAAACAGGTCCTCATTCAGAAATTCTGTCAGATTCATGCGTCCGGGATAGAGCGCTACCTCGGCGGCAGCAGTGCCGAAGAAGAAACGTGCCGCATCCAGCGCCTGCGTATCAAAATACGGGAAGATGGAATTGACCAGCTTCTTCATGTCGCTGTACAGCGAAGCGTCGGTGCAGTGTTCAATCGGGAACAACACATGGAACTTGGGCCTTGCTGCCTTGCCGTTTTTCTCACGGTTATGGAAGCGGCTGAAATGGATAGCGAAGGTGACGCCCGGAAAAGCCTGCATCACATCTTCAGGTGTCATCCAGTCAGCAGGATTTTCAGAATGGTCATTATCGCAGTCCACCGGCAGACAGTCGCTGCCGATGAAGTTGTCACCGTTGCGATAGCTGTTGCGATATTCAGCACAAACATAGTCGTGGCAGATTGCAGCCTTCAGGCTGGCCTCATCCAAAATCACATGCTTGTGAGGATAGGAGCAGTTGCCGGGATTGCCGATGACATCAGCAGAATAGATGGTAAACATTAGTCGTACACCTCCTTGGACTCGTCCTCCAGCACCTTGGTGATGAACTTCAATGCACGGATGGTAGTTTCCAGCTCACAGTCGCCGCCGAGGAACACTTCAAAGCCGTTGCAGCCATGCTTATCTACAAAGGTGCGGATTTCCATATCGGTGCTGGCGCTGTCCTGAATACGGAAATAGGTGCGTCCACCGTGGCCGCTGTCGCCGCCCATATAACCTGTAGTGCCAGCCTCGACCTCCAGAATGTTGGCGCTGATCACGTCACGGGTATAGGTGGAAATCTCAGTGCCATCCGGCAGAATTTTTCTTTTTTCGATTACTTCATACATAGGGTTAAGCCTCCTTCAAATTTTCGGTGAAATAGCGTAAGCGGTAGTTCTTCCACTTGGCTCTTTCGATTTCTGCTTCCATGCCCGCTGAGATGCGACTGCCGAATACCCAGACCTCCGAGCATTTGCTCATCAGGGCATTCCCGAAGAACAGACCAAGCTGGCGTTCCTTCGGGTTCGCATCATTCAGAAACTGTGGAAATAACAGGTGCGGTGCAATGGGGATATATCCCTGTTCTACGGCGAAGCGGCTGTATCGTCTGGCGGCATCCACATTTGCGTCAATATCTCCGGCATAGGGAGAGCAGATATAAACGATGGGCCTGAAAGCACGAAGTGAGCGTTCCTCTTTTTCGATGGCAGAGAGTGCGCCGTGTGCGGTCGGGTCAAAATATCCCTCGCTGTTAAACTTGCTGATACTCAAAACACGAATCCTCCTTTCCGGTGGGCATAGAAAAAGGGCGTCCACCTCTAACTTTCCACTGGAGATGAACGCCCGATTTGAGCGGAGAATTTTTAATCTTTTTTATAAAAATCTGTTGTGTACCCGTCAGCACGAAGTAGTAGACCTTTGGCCCAAGGAGGAGTGCGGCCCATCTGTTCACAGACCGCTTCCAATGACATGCGTGGATCTGCCTCGATCACAACTTCATCGTGGATATGCATAACAATGCTGCAGCAGCGCAGGGTCTGCATGGCGTAGCAGAGGATGTCTCTGGCAGTGGCCTGCACAATATTTTCCACGAACTTTGGTCCGTAGGAATCAAGACGCTCCCATTTCTTAGTGGCACCGACACCTTCGTAGGTGATACACTCGCCGCCGAATTTGTTAATCCCGACCTTGGGTTTTACATAGGCCAGCTTTCTGCCGGAGGGAAGTGTGATAAAGAGCATGCCGCTTCTGCAGGAGAAGGTCAGTCCGTAAAGGCTGGTCGTATGCTTATATTTCACAGCCTCCATAACGGCACGGTCCACGGACCACCAAAATTCGACAATTTTCGGGTTTGCCTGTCGCCATGCATCCACCAGCGCAGGAAGCTCATCTTCGGTCAGGCCCATTTCAATAGCGCCCATTGCTTTAAGCGCACCGACACTGCCGCCATAGCCGAGGGCCAGTTCAGCGATTTTACCTTTTTGACGCAGGTGGCCGTTGATACCGTGCTTCTCGACCGGGACCTTAAACATCTGACTGGCAGAAGCGCAGTAGATGTCGCCACCTTGTTCAAAAACCTTCTGTCGCCAGCTTTCGTCTGCATACCAAGCGATGACACGGGCCTCAATCGCAGAAAAGTCAGCTACAAGGAACTGAGCGCCATCTCTGGGAATGAAGGCCGTGCGGATCAGCTGGGAGAGGGTGTCCGGTACATCTTCGTAGAGCAATTCCACTGCAGCAAAGTCGCCGCAGCGGACCAGTCCACGAGCTTCGGCCAGATCCGGCAGGTGGTTTTGTGGGAGATTTTGCAGCTGGATATTACGACCGGAGAATCGACCGGTGCGGTTGGCTCCGTAAAACTGGAACATGCCTCTGGCACGACCGTCAGCGCACACGGTGTTTTCCATCGCCTGATACTTTCTGACGGAGGATTTTGCCAGCTGCTGGCGCAGAAGCAGAACATCTGCAAGCTCCGGTGGTGCCTTTTTCAGAAGCTCATTCACAGCCTTTTTATCAAGACTGTCCGTTTCCATGCCGTTATCGGCAAGCCACTGCTTCATCTGCTGGACGCTGTTGGGATTTTCCAAAGCGGTCATATGCTTTATGGAGGTGGTCAGCTTCTGACGGGACAGCGTATCCATTTCAATGGCCTGCGCCACCAGCTCCATATCCAGACGCACACCGGTGTCGTTGATTTCCTCACTCTGGTGATACTCATCCCAGACCGTCTGCGATACCGGGAACTTCGCCAAACGCTGCTGGATGCCCATTTCGGTTTCAACATCACGCAGGTTATATTTCTTGAAAGCATCCCACTTCTCCGGTGCGTGGAAGGGCCTGTTGCGGGTGCGCTGACCATTGGATTTTGTAGGAGCGCAGGGCTGGCAGAAGTATTTGATGAGGTCTTTGCCTTCGGTGAGCTTCTGCTTCTCAAGGCCCAGAACGGCACCGACACCTTCCAGCGATAAAGGCAATCCCATCGTAGCGGCCCAGATCATGGAGCAGCGCCAGCTTTCAGGATTCAGGTAATCGCCGGTTGGGTAGCCCAAGAAGCGTGAGAGACAGATGCGTTCAAATGTGGCATTGAAGGCCCATTTAATCACGGCATCATCCTCCAGCGCCTGCAGCGCATCCTTTGGGATACGTTCGCCGCAGGCAAGGTCGATAACCTGCACCGGGCCGGAATCCACACTGTAGCCGAAGAGCAGTATTTCAAAATCGTCAGCCTCCACATAGCGATACACACCGGACTTTTGCAGTGGAGTGCTGCTGTAGGTTTCTATATCAATACTCAGTGTTTTCATGAATTGTCACATCCTTTCCATATCCAAACAGGGCGACAGATTGCTCCGCCGCCCTGCTGGGAAATCAGGTGATTAGTCGAGGAAACCCTCATCGTCATCCGTATTGAAATCGGACTCAGCGCTGGCCTTACCACCGAGAGGCTCACCGTCACGAATCTTCTGGAGATTGTTCAAGCCACAAGCGATGCCCTTGTTACCAGAGCTGTTGAAAGCATAGAAGGTAATGCTGGCACGACCGTAGACACCGGAATAAACCTCGGAACGGCTCATGATAGGATTGCGGTCTGCATCCACGATGCCGGGAGCAGTGGTAGCGTTGGCATTGATGAAGTACGCATTGGCGTAGGCTGCATCGTCAGGACGCTCAAGGTCACCATCACGAAGAGGAGTCTTCAAAACAGAGAGCGCAGGTACGGTCTTGCCGTTACCCTTGAGCTTTGCTTCGCCTTCCTTATAGGCAGCTTCGATAGCAGCCTTAATCTTGGCAACAGTGCGGGTATCGGACTTAGGGATGATGAGGCTGACGCTGTACTTAGGAGTGCCGCCGTTGATGGACTTAGGCTCCCAGACATTTGCGTAGCTCCAGCGAGTTTCAGGGCCAGTGATGACCTTCATGGGATTTACAGGTTTTACATTCTTACTCATAATCGTTTTCCTCCATAAAATCAGTTTTTGCATTATTCATGACCGGGCGTTTGTCGCTTTCCGGTACAAGTGTGGGTTTGCCCTGTGGCTTTTCGATGTAAGCCGACAGGAGTTCGTCAAAGCGGCTCTTGCCGAGCAGCTTCTGCATGGCAGTGATGCCGAGGAGCTTGCGCTCATACGGGTCAAAGCCTGCGTCGGTTACGGTCTGGGTAACAGCAGCCTCATCGGTGTAGCGACGGTTGCTGCGGCCTTCGACCAGTTTGAAGCCGGTCCATTCCTTACCGGAGATGGCCTGCTGGAGTGCGTACTCCTTGATGTCGTTGACCCAAGAGACCAGCTGGTCTGCACGGGAGAGAATGACCTCGATTTCCGTATCCTCCAACAGCGGAGGCAGCTTGAAATCGTACTGCGCCAGCATCAGGTTTGCTTCGGCTCTGGCCCTGCACTCATGCTTGGCCTTGCAGAAGCCGCACCATTCGCCGCAGAGGAAGTTACCGTCACCGGCAAAGGCAAGTTCTGCAGTCGGCTTCAGGACTTCATCGGCCCAGCGGTAAATGTCGTCCTTGGACATCTCGAAGGTGGATACATTCTGGCGTCTCGGCTGATACACGGTCATTGCCACGGTATCGATGTCGTAAATGGCGTCGAACAGCTCCAAGGCACCGAGTGCGTAGCACATCATCTGGGGATTGTTATCTGCTTCCACCAGAACGCCAAGGCCATGCTTATAATCCACCACGTGGAGCGTTCCGTCAGAGATGATGATGGCGTCTGATGTACCAAATCCCTGTTCTACCCAGCGGGAGAAATCCACTCGCTGTTCGATGAGGACCACCGGATCGGCGCAGGTTTCCTTGGCAGCTTCCACCAGCTCTAAGATGTAGTCTGCATAACCGTTGGCGCAGTCCAGCATTTCTTCGTTATACCAAGTCAAATGCTCGGTCGGGTCTGTAGCCTCCATACCAAGCGCCGTGCGGAGCTTGTACTCACAGAGACTGTGTGCGTCGGTCCCTTCGGCGGCATAATCGGAGCCTTTATCTTCGTAGGTTTCACATAACCTTGCAGAAGGAGGGCAGTTCAGCCAGCGATGGGATGAGGACGCTGATAAAATAGCGTGTGCTTTAGGTGGCATTCCCGATCACCTCCGCATCACGAAGCAGCGCTTCATAATTGGACGGGTCTACCTGAGAGAGCTTGCTGGCACCGTATTTCTGGAGCAGCTCACGCACTTTTGCTGTATAACCGGCACGGGATTTCACAGAAAGAACTGCACGTACCTGTTCCAGCGTTAATGCAGGCTTCTGCACCGGTGCGGGATTTTCTGGCTGTGCATCTGTCTCCTCACCGGAAAACAGCTGCGCCAGATAGTTGGCTGCATCAGTAATAGCAGCGGCAGCATTGCGTAACTCTTCGATGGTCATAGCCATTTCGCTCATTTTGCTCATGATGTTTTCCTCCTTCCTCGGATTGTCTTGCGGCAAGTATGCTGAGATTTCTTGCCATTCTTGCGGACACCTGACTGATGGCGATGAGAATTTCAATGGCCTCAGTGTCAGGACCGCTGCGATTGCGATAAGACTCCATAGCGGGTCACCTCCGTTTCTGTGAAGCTGTTTTGTTGTGCCTCACATCTTTCCACTGGAGATGAAAGAGGAAATTGAGCGGATAATTTTCAAAAAAGTTTTTGCTCTCTGACAGAGTGGCCTCCGCCGGAGAGCAGATTTGTATTAACGACCGTAGATTTTATGCAGTTCGGTACGGATGCGCTTCATCTGATCGGCGAAGGTGCGCTGCTTACGGCCCAGAGCCTCAGCAATGGCACGGTCGGAGATTTTGTCGTTAGCCATCCACATGGCGATAATACGGTCGGCGTCCGGGTCAAGTTCACGAAGACGCTGGAAAAGTTGCTCAAGCAGAAGACGGTCTTCGTAAACCTGCTCCATGCTGACGTTTTCGTCAGGGAGCATGTCCATGAAGGAATCCCCGGTTTCGGTATTAGGCGCTTCGAGAGAAAGTTCCTTATAACCAAGGTGATGTCACAGTTTTCACAATCGCCATCGCAGGCCCAGATAAATTGCTTCGGGCATTTGCAGCGGTGGTGATACTGTTCCTTCTTACGGATGGCACCGGCCATGCGATAGAAGTCCTGAAACTGCTCCTCGGTACAAGGGATTTTTTCCTTGAGGGAACGGCTGTAGATAAAGCGGGTGTTGTTTTTACTCTGGTTTGCATTCTTTGACATGAAAAATTCCTCCGTTTGTCGATGTCTCGAAACGGAGGAACTCTGGTACAGCTGCAAAAAGGCGCAATGATAAAACCGCAGTCCTGACGGAATTACTCCGTTTCGGATTGCAGCGGCCTGCTCACAAGGCAGCTGTTATTATTAAATTGTTCACCATGAATCGTTGAGCTACCGATGATCAGTCGGTACAATTGATGATGATTTCGGTGAGGATTTACCTCACACCTATATTGTAGTCGGGAAGGGCGAAAAGCACGAGGAAGTGGCATTTCCGCCTTAATTGCCTCAAAAGCCCGTAAAATGGGCAAAAATAAGACGTCCACGCCTTGATAGCGTGAACGCCTTAAAAATACAGTGGTTTAAGCGGAAGTGGCACTTCCGAATTATTTTTACGGAGCGGTATTTTTATTACCGTTTTTAGGAAGCTGCTGTGTGATTCCAGCATCTTGGAGCTTTTGATTCCACATACGGATGTTTTCCATGTGATGGTTATCGATAAGATAACGATAAATCATATTCTCCTCGGAGATAGCCATGATATTGTGTCCAGCCTTGGAAATCAGATCGTATGAAAAAGTCGGATGCAAATTAAGACCAATGCACAGAGCCAGCACACTCGGAAGAGTAGGCTTGACATCACGTTTGTTCCTGTAGTCCTGAATCATACGTGAGCTGATACCGGTGCGCTCTTCCATCTTTTCGTTTGTGTAACCACGGCGCTTAACGTGATAATCCAGTGTACCGTGGAAAGTAGGTGGAATTTCTTCGAGGATTTCACTGATGCGTTTGGCTTCAGCCATGATTGCAGCCATTTCCTGAGCTCGCTTGACTACATCCTCATTTTTTCCTTCACGAGGATTATAGCTGGCTTCCACAAAGCTCTTGGAATCAGCATCCCTGCAGAGGAAGCAGATTCTGTAATAGGAATCGTCGTAGTGCTTGCTGACACGGGTCTCACGGTTAAAAACGAGGCAGCACTCATCTATATGCTCCAGAGCGTAGTCTGTCAGTTCAGCTGCAGCATCTTCCTGAATGCTCACATACTTTGGATCATTGATAACGAACATGCCGCCAGCATGAATGAATCGACCAGCACGATACTCGTTAGCAAGAGCCTCATTGAATGTAGACTCAAAAATGGCGTTGTTACGGTCAATTATGAAGGTTTGGTCCTTTTTTAGAGCGCCCTTCGTGAAAGAAAACGGAGGGTAGTACTGTCCATCTACATAATTAAACACACCAGCTGCCTGTTCAAAGCCAAGCTCAATTGCACGGATTTTTGCGGCCATAGTGGAAACTTGAAAGAAGTCCGCAAACTCACTAATGGCTAATTGCATAATCTCTGCTCTACGGGTATTCGGGAAGGCATGTGTCAAACTGATTAAAATCTCGTTCAACTTCATACGACCCGTGCAAGCAGGAATAAGAATCTTTGGTGCGATAGCGCTTGCCTGCCATTCCATCCATTCAAGTTCGTTTGACAGATCGTCCTTACCTTTTTTATATTGTTCTACTACCTTGCAGGAAATAGAAGTAAGCTCAGGATTGATGAGTTTCTGGAGCTCAAAGAACTTATAATGCTTGTCCCAATGCACACACTCATGGATTATAGTGTTATTTGTACAGCCGATATTCCGCATAAAGAATGAGTCTGGGCTCACCAGAATGGTTCCTTCATCAATTTCAACGGAAATGATTTCTTCGCTGTTGCGGTCTTTATAAATGTCTACGGTTGCACTGTTAAAATAGGTGCGACCAAATATTCCATCCGGGAGAGGAGCGGGATACACGATCAGACACATAGCTTCGAGAACTTCCTTGATTGGAAGCGGCATCGGAGTTTCCAACGCACGAGGACAGTATTTTTTCAGAAACTTCTCTGCATGGAGGTCGAGGTCCTTGGCATAGACATAAGGCACTAAAAACTTTGTAAGAGCATCTTCTTTATTGAAGCGCTCTTGGGTATAATCTTCCACGGAAGTAATAGTAACCATTGTAAGGCCACAACGCAGAATGCCAGTGAAAGACACGGCAAACCATGCGCTGGCCATATCTTCCTCATAATCACGGCGGGTCCTACCTTTGACGACAATATCGGTTTGGACCGCAGCACGAAACAGGATACGGTCGTCATCAGTTTCCTTAAAGGTTACGCCCATAACATGGATATCATCCAATGCTACATAGCTTGGATCAGGCACAAGGCTGGTATGTAGATTGAGCCTTTGCTTATTTTGATATACATGTGTTTTCAGGCGATTGAATATCATGTCGTAATATTCATCTTCCAGATATGCTGCGAAAGTTTTATCCTTATGTGCCAGAGTTATCCCTCCCTTTATTACAGAGCGAACATCGTCATGATTTCCTTAACCATGCGGTCTGTACGAGCTTTAATAATATCTACGGTCCATTCATCCTTATCGCAAACATCATCGTTCAGATTAAGGCCGTTACGATAACCGATGTATTGGCCGTTTGAGTCTTTACGTTCTTTCTTTTCAGCAAATGCCTTATTGCTGAGAGTGCTATTATATCCGGTGATGGTAAGATTACCAAAGGTGTGCACATAAAGTGACTGATATTCCTTGGCCTTCTCGCGGTCGCCGCCAGCAATCATATCTACCCATTCATCAGGAATATTGGAGCCCTGCGGGAAGATATGTTCGATGGACCAAACATACTGGTTGCTGTTGGTTTTACGCCACAGATCTTTTTCATTTTCAACAGTCATGCTGCGTTTGGCCATCATGCAGAGAATGAAGCGGGTAGCGCCGCTGTTATCGTCATAAACCGGGCCACGGAGCTTTTCTTCGAAGATTTCATCGGAAGAAGAACTCTTAATCAGTGTGCTGCGCAGATTATCATAAATTGCAGCGCCAGTATATCCATTCTGCTCAATTTCCTCAATATAGGACATGAACATGCGGGCAAGGTCACGTGTTGGCGGTGTGTCGGTCAAATTACGACGGACAAAGAAGTTCACCAGCAATCTGCAAACCTTCACAATATCGTCCTCACCAATACCAAGCGCATCGCTGTTTTTGATAAGATACATCAGTAGCAGGTAGGAAGGAGCACCCTGAACACGCTGCAGATCTTGATAGCTATCACGTTGAGCCGGAGTAAGGCCGTCAGTCTTATTCAGAATGATGCCTGCATAAATCGCAGCATTTTCGGAAAGCTCGTCCAGTGCGCCGACAGGGTCCCTTGTGATCAGCTTCTCATAAATGTCCAGCATAGTGGAGCGGGTAGCAATTGTACCAAGAGGATACTGACGGTCGCCCTTTACAAAGGGTGCATTCAGGCTCTTGCGGAAAGCATTATAATTCTGACGGAAGAAACGCTCCTGTTCAGAATACTCCTCACCGAGATTGCCAAGAATCTCAGTCCAGCGGGTAAAGTAGTAGTCGAGATTTTCCTCGCCGCTAACATCCAGCCGGGCCAGCAGCAGGTTTTTAATAAGGTCTACGGAGGTCAGAGGCGTACCTCTGTTATTCAGGGACTCGAACAAAGTGTAAGCGTCAGCATGGTTGGAAACTTCAATCATAACCATGATGGCAGCGTTTACTTTATCCAGAATCTTAAACATACCAGCGACCTTGTCGTCGGTTTCTTCCAGAGTGGCATTGATGCGCTTCAGGAAGTAGTTGTAGGCCTTTACGATACGACGGAGGCCTGCGAAGTTCGGCATCGGACGCTTTGGAATAATACCGATTTTCGCTAAGAGGCCAAGATAATCATCACGGTTGCTGCCTTGCACCTGCGGCACAACACGAATATCGGACTGCGTCTTTTTCAGGACGATTTTTCTTTTGAGCTGAAGGATATCAGCTTGCTGGTCCTCGTCCAACAATTCCTTATTGCTGTTCAGCGTAGTATAGAGTGCAGAAAGGAAGAGACTCAGTGTTGTAAGTCTTTGCTGGCCATCAACAACTTCAAATTTCGGTGCATTGATGGAATCTGTAGCGGAATTAATACAGATAATGGAGCCGAGGAAGTAACCGTCATCATTTTCAATGAGGTCGTCGAATAGGGCTTCCCATTCTCTGGTGCCCCAAGTATATTCACGCTGGTATTTAGGGATTTCAAAAATCACCTTGGAATCCGGGTCAAAGACCTGTGATACCGGATATTTGTTGACATTGATGTTGTTGATATTCATACGTCACGGTCATCCTTTCGTTTGGTATTTTCTATGTTCAGCCTCACCAGATTTGAGGCTAATAATTTTGATTTATCGCTCTGACGGACAAAGGCTGCAAACTGCTTTTGCTGGTCCATTGGCGGCAGGATCATAGGCAGTGTTTTCATTTTTGCCTGTGTCAGCTTTAGACGAGTAGTACCAGTAACATACTCGGACATATCTAAAATCCTGAAATAGACATTAGCGAATTCAATATCGCAGCAGTCTTTTGGAATCAATACATGCGCATGGTTGTTTACCCAGCATTTGCCGGAAACAATGTAAGAAGTAGCTTCTCCAGCGCCGTAAGAGCCACAATCCTCTGCAAGACAGATGGCATCACAATCCATTAAGTATTCATTGATGCTATCTACCTGTCCATTGGCTCCGTAGTAAGGATAGAGTTCTCCCGTATGCATCTCAGAACGCACAGCATCGTTTATCGGTTTGCGCAAATCATCACGAATGGTAAAAGCCGTTTCAAAACCTACAGCATTCGGATTTTTCTTGGACTCACCGAACATAACGATAAATTGAGACTTAACGAGCTCATCGGTAGCGGAAATCAGCTTTTTATAGGACTCCATCGTGTCATTAATGGACCACAATACAGCGGCCAGTTTGCGCTGAGTTTCCAAATCCGGCAGTTCAAATTCCAGCACCTTCAGGTCTCGCCAGTTTATAGTGGGTGAAAGTGACCCAACAGAAATCTTGATGGCCGCATCCAGAAAGTAATCTGAGCTGATGAACAGCGGGAAGAAGTTTGGATCAATAACATCCACGTTAGGACGCAGGACCATACCGTGCGCAGAGAAGATTCCGTCAAAAGGTGCGATGGCTACCTTTTTCTGATAGGCTCTACGCTTACCGAACAGGACGTCGCCCTTACGCATTACCAGCTTTTCACCGATAGGAGCAACATCGGAGCCGAAGCGAGTTACTTTCAGACTACCGGAATCAAGATGTTCAAGGCCGAGGTAGGTAAAGCGATCTTCCTCGACTGGCTTTTTCTTTTCTGTGCTGTTGATTGCAATCTGTTCAAATCGATATTTCGCCATTATGCACACCTCCTTACGGAAGAGGTATGAACGGAGAAATCCTTGTGGGCTGTGGGCCCGATAAATTGAGATTTGAACTTCTCAGAGCAGCAAATTTTGATTTATCGCTCTGTCGGGCAAAGGCTACGAATTCCTCTTGGGCAGCTTTGGAAGGGACTAAAATGCGTATCCCCTTGAATGAGCTTAAAGGTTTAAACCTCCTCGTCCCTCGGCTATTCCTGCCAGATTACGCATCTCCTCGTAGCGCAGCTTTAAGTGATAATACAGATAATCACTTATACAGAGCTATTCGGGATAATGCAGCACAGTGACTGGTTTGTGCATAGCTCGATCTCAGTTATAGCGACAGTTCCTCTTGTTTTTCCTTGTCCGGCAAGGGCAATAACAACGGAATTTGCAGGAACCATCTTTGTACTGCAGCTGTCATATCCAGCTTGACTTATTTTCTTTTCCGTAGCAGAAACTCTACCGTTATGAACCTCTCCTGAACTCATCCATGGAATTGTAGCATTATCCCAATAAGCAGCCACCTTTGTACTTGGTGTAGCACCAGCATAACACTCTGCAACATTTTTTATTAGGGCAGTCGGTAGTCCTTTGGGATTAGTTGTAGCATCTCCGAACAGCTCCATAAATTGAGAATTGCAAACAGCTGCAATCACTTATCCGATGTATTTACGGTGCGACTCTTTCACGTTGTTCTGGTTGACCATAGCGTATTGAAGCGTAGTATCAATACTCTGGTGGCCAAGAAGCTGCTGTACCTGCTCAATAGGCATGCCTTATCGATGGCCATCGTTGCCAGCGTCCTGCGGAATTTGTGAGGATGGACTTTCTGGAAATTCAACTCACGGCCAATCTTGCGGAGCCTGATTTCTACACCGCTAATCTGCAAGCGGTCATACGGCTTGAGCAGCGATACAAAAAGTGCCTCATTATCATCCGTGCGTTCCGACAGGTAACGCTGCAGATGAATTTTCGTTCTTGCGTCAAAGTATACCTTTCGCTGTTTATTACCCTTGCCAAATACAATGCACTCACGGCTCTCAAAATCCACATCATTGCGGTTGAGTTTCACCAGTTCGCCGACACGGATGCCGGTAGAGGACAAGAGGTCAATCATGGCAAGATCACGTGTATTGTCGCAGTGGTCACGCATGAGCTCCAAGGATTCATCAGAATAGGTTTCTTTGACCGTTTTGCCGGTCTTGACCTTATGAATCCTTCGAACTGGGCTTTTGACGATATAATCCTCATCCTCAAGCCATGCAAAGAAAGAGGAGAGAATGCGTCGTACATTATCCAGCGTTACCTTGCTTACGGTACCACGGCGCTGATAAGTGTCGAGATAACCACGCAGATCTTCAGTGGTGATCTGACATTCGGGCTTGTTGATAGCCTCCAGCATATTGCGAATGGTCGATTCGTAATAGCGGAGAGACTTTTCGGAACAGCCCTCTACACGTTTTGCGGCAATAAACAACGGAAGCATATCCTGCTTTGTGCTTTCTTCGGCTGGCTTTTCGGTGGCCAGCTTCGATAAATGCTTGTTTAGCACCTGTGATAGTGCTTCCAGTTGCGTTTCAGTTAGGATTTCAGTCAAATCCTGTTGTATGTTGGCGATTATTTGATTGATCATGTTGTTTCCTCCTTTTCATGTCCTCCGTTGTCCGGTTTCTCACGAGCCGGAGGAAACTTCATGACCATATCAATTAGCCAAGATTCTCAGCAATAATGCGTTTGTAGGTTGCGGTCAGCTCTGCAAGAGCCTGTTCGAGTTCAAATTTTGATTTATCGCTCTGACGGACGAAGGCTGCAAACTGCTCCTGAAGCTCATATGGTGGAACATTGATCCAAAGTTTGAGCAAGTCGTCCTTGGTTGTGCTGGGCAGTGTAGACGCCTTGTTTAATTTCTTGAAATCGAGTTGCTTGCAGTACCAGAATAAATACAAATAATGCAAGACTCCTTGGTTAGGCACAACACCAAACGCTGTATCTACATTCCAGAACTTCTCGTTTACCACGAAAGGCTTATCAATTGTGCCTTTTCGCCCGACCACTACTGTGTGTTCAGGGCAAAGATAATCTGTTGCCCTGCCCATTAAGCCACCTGAGCCGTAGACTGGATACTGTCCATCCGGGTCTGCGATGGGTTTATAATCTCTGCCATTTACAATTTTCAGAACGTCTTTCCACTGCTTGCGGGTGAAAGAGCCCTCTGAATCAATGGCACCGAACTGCTCCATAAATTGAGATTTCACCAGTTCATCCGTAGCTGCAATCAGCTTCTGGTAGGATTTTTTCGTGTCATCCATAGCCCAGAGCAGTGCGGCCAGTTCTTTTTGTTTATCCATATCCGGGAGCTCGAACTCAAAATTCTTCAGATGTTCCCATTTCACACGAGGAGAGAGGGAGCCAGCTGACTTACCAACGGCAAAGTCAAACAGCGCATCGTTTTGAATAATAAACGGTAACAACTCCGGCAGAATGCGGTCCGGTTTCGCCTCGATAACAGTAATGTCGCCGGAGCAAATTCCATCAAAAGGAGCGACAGCAGCCTTTTTCAGGTAAGCACGACGACGGCCAAAGAGAACGTTGCCTTTGCGGAACATCTTAGTGAAGGTATTCTCGCTGCCTTCGCCCCATGCAGTCAGAGTGATTTCTTCCGGGACCAGATGCTCCAGACCGACGATAGGGTAGCCATCCTTGCTGCCTTTGCATGTTTCTTTATGTTCTACGGCAACATCGCCAAGTAAAACCTTACTCATTGTCGTCCGCCTCCTTTCCCAATAACGTGTTTAATTTTTCGTAGCTCAACTTCATCATTTCAGAAGCAGCAAGCCAACTATCATAGTGTTCCTGAACAGTGCGTGTATCAACATCATCTTCGCTGACCTCCGGCTTTACGTAAAGAGGAATGCTCAGGGAGAAGTTGTTGTCTGCAATATCCTGAATGGTAGCCACTTTTGCAAAATCACCGTCATCGGCGTAGTTTTCATAAGCGGCTGCGATTCTTGCGATATGTCGGTCCTCCAAGAAGCTCTGAGCATTTTTGCGCTCGACCTCATTAACAGCGTTGATGAACAGCACCTGCCCACGGCGGTCAGGGCGCTTGGTCATTCGGCAAATCATAATGCAGGCTTCCATCGGTGAATTGTAGAACAGGTTAGGTCCAAGCCCAATAACACATTCCACCTTATCGCTGCGTACCAGTTTTTCACGCATAGCGCTTTCTTCGTTACGGAACAGAACTCCGTGCGGGAAGAGGATAGCGCATCGACCGGTATCTTCTTTCAGACTGGCGATAATATGCTGAAGGAAAGCGTAGTCGGCACGGCCCTGCGGAGGTACACCTAAGAAGTTACGACCGTACTTATCGCTTTCAAATGCGGCACGGTCCCATTGGCTAATGGAGTAAGGCGGATTTGCAAGGCATAAATCGAACTGCTGCAGTTTTCCCGTTTTCAACGAAAGCAGGAGCCTTGAGCGTGTCACCGTTAACGATATTAAAATCCTTAACACCGTGAAGGAACAAATTCATCTTACCAATAGCAGAGGTAAGGGCGTTGATCTCCTGACCGTACACAGACACGTTGCGCCATTCCTTATTCTGCGCCTTGAGATATGCAATGGCCGAAATAAGCATACCTGCGCTGCCACACGTTGGATCGTAAATGGATTCGCCGGATTCGGGCTTCAGCATCTCGGTCATCAAATGCACGACAGTACGGTTAGTATAGAACTCCTGTGCAGTGTGGCCACTGTCATCAGCAAACTTTTTGATGAGATATTCGTAACCTTGACCAAGTTCATCTTCCGGACAATTAGCAATGGAGAGGGTCTTGGTACTGAAATGCTCCAACAGGTCCTTCAGCAGGCGGTCTGGCAGACGGTTTTTGTTTGTCCATGCACCATCACCAAAGATTCCCTGCAATTTATCGACGTTGGCATTTTCAACCTTGCGGAAGGCTTCAACGATAGCAACACCGACATTTTCGGATACTGCACGAACATCATTCCAGTGATAGCCTTCCGGCACCACGAAGGTGTGAATTTCGTCTGCATCAAATTCAGCGGCATCTTCACCGTATTCCTCGATTGCGAGTGCGGTTTCTTCGTCATACACATCGCAGATGCGCTTGAAGAACAGCAGCGGGAAAATGTACTGTTTGTAGGCACCGGCATCAATGTTTGTTCGCAGCAGAACTGCCGAGTTCCAGAGATAGGACTGCAGTTCTTCGATGGTTATTCTTTTACTCACTGATGTAGCCTCCTTCCAGTAAGAGCTGGCGCATCTTCTCTTCGGCAGCAATCATTTCTTCGAATGCTTCAAAGTACTGTCTGCGGATTTCTGCCGGAGGGATGGTTTCCTGCTCCTTCTTTTCAATGTAGTTGTTAATTGCGAGAGAATAGTCTTTCTCTTTGATTTCCGGGATGGTCACGATCTTAACCTTCTCAATAACATCCTCGTAGGCAGTATAAAGGTTATAAACGGTCTGAATGTCATCCTCGGTCATGATATTCTGCGCACGTTGAGGCGTATAAATGCCAGAGCCATCAATCATACAGATGCGGCCTCTATGCTCAGGTGATTTATTGTTGTTAAGGAATAGTATGCAAGCAGAAACACCGGTGGAGTAGAAGACACCACTTGCCATTGTGATGATAGCTTCCAGTTTGTCGGATTCTACGAGGTGCTTTCTGATTTCGCCTTCCTTACCACTTCTGAACAGAACGCCCTGCGGAAGAACAACAGCGCAGCGGCCTGTCTTCGGATTCATGGATTTAATCATGTGCTGCAGCCATGCAAAGTCGCCGTTTGAGTCTGTTGGACAGCCCCAGATATTTCTTCCGTAAATATCGCTGCTGAACTGCTCCGAGCCCCAGTTCTTAAGTGAGAACGGAGGATTTGCGACCACACAATCAAAGGTCTGCAAAGAGCCACGTTCCAGATAGTTAGGAGAACGAAGCGTGTCGCCCTGAGTTACTTTGAAATCACGTGCGCCATGAAGGAAGAGATTCATGCGGGCAATTGCGGAAGTGGCAAGGTTTTTCTCTTGTCCGTAAATCTTGCCGTAGGTCAACTTGTCATCGTGCATGTATCGAATAGCCTCGATGAGCATGCCTCCCGTGCCACAGGCTGGATCATAGACGGTTTCTCCGGCTTTTGGAGCCATCAGCATGATCAGCAGCTTTACAATGGAACGAGGCGTGTAGAACTCGCCCGCATTCTTCTTCGAAAGGTCTGCGAATTTCTTAATCAGGAATTCATAGCTATCGCCCATCACGTCGGCAGAGTAGTTTCCGTTACCGACCTTGATTTTGGACATGTGTTCAATCAGGTCCTTCAAGCGTTCATCGGAGAGCTTGGTTTTATCGGTCCAGTTGGCATCGTCGAAGCTGCTGAATACACCGCTAAGGGTATCAGGGTTAGCACGTTCAATACCGTTCATGGCATTGATGATAGCGACACCGACATTCTCGCTGGCCTCACGGACATCTTGCCAGTGACAGCCTTCAGGAATAACAAAACGGTGGTTTTCCGGGAAACTGGCGTATTCTTCATCGCCGCCGGATTCTTCGAGCGCTGCTTGGGTTTCCTCATCGTAAACGTCGGACAGGCGTTTGAAGAAGAGGATAGGCGTTACGTAGCTCTTGTACTCGTCCTGATTGATAGGGCCACGCAGAATATTGCAGGCTTCAAACAGGTGCGAGAAGAGCTTCTGGCTTGTTGTTTCTTCGGGATGCGCAACGCTGGCTTCAAGTTCCATGTCGGCGACATCCATAGCAGATTGCATCATTTCTGCACGACCTCCTGTCTTTACTTTTTTTCCGGTAGAGGGTTTTACACCAACACTACCGGTTTCCTGAACTTTCTCGAATTTGGCTGGATATTTATTTTCAAACTCCAGCAAAATTTTCAGGAGACGCTCATCCAAGAAGGTGAGAGCGTGTTTTCTTATACTCGTAGGTACACCATAATAGGCTTCTGCAATGGCTCCAGTGATGGCTGCAAGAGTATCGCTGTCGCCGCCGATGGAGATTGCATTACGGATAGCGTCTTCGAAACTGGTGGATTCGAAGAATGCTTCAAGGGCCTGTGGTACTGTGTCTTGGCAGGTTTCGTTGAACTGGTAAGTGTCACGGATGGAATCCAGAGTAAAATCAATCGGATAGTAATGCTTCACGATATAATCCTGAATTTCCATCAGGCTGCTGCCAGTCTTTGCCATATATACTGCAACAGCAGTAGCCTCAGCGCCTTTGATGCCTTCCGGGTGATTGTGGGTTACTTCGGTAACAGCTTTTGAGAGCTGAATGGCCTCCTCGATGGAGTTGGCCGCATAGCCACAGCCACTGACACGCATTGCTGCGCCGTTACCATAGCTGTTGTACGGCTGCGGATTATCCGAATACATCCAATGGTGGAAGGACCCGCCATACCCGCAGTGCGGATATGGGCGTCCAATGCGTTGCATGGATTCAACAGCCATTTTGTTTAAGTCACTGTAGTCTGGCTTGGCATGAAGCAGTGCATCGCACACGGCCAGAGACATGACGGAATCGTCGGTAAAGAAACATTTATGCGTCAGAAAATCAAAATCCTTTGATCTGTGATTATCCCACTCGAATCTGGAACCGACGATGTCGCCAATAATAGCTCCAATCATCTAATTTCCTCGCTTTCTGTTGAGCCGGTATTAATAATACTGCTCGATGTAGTTATAGGCCTTATCAAAGACATCCTTGTCCTTGATTTTATATTTAATCCAAACAACGCTGCGGAGGGCTTTCTTGACTTCCTGCTTACCAGCTGTAGTGCTCTGCCAGCCATCAAAGCGGACGATCTTTACGATGCTGTCAATGTCGGCCACGATACGCTCTACGATAACAGGAGTGCTGCGGCTCTTCAAACCGTTAAAAAGTTCAGTGAGAGCAGCAATACCTCTATCAACTTCTTCTTCAGGTACAACTTCTTTTTCGGCCTGAGCAGCTTCCTTAGCAAGTTCGAGAAGGAGCTTCAGGAATTCAATACTTGTCAGAAGTCCCTGTTCGTGTTTTTCACGGAGTGTTTCCAGCTTTTCGCCGAGCTTGATGAATTTCGGGTCCTTAGTGTGCTTCATGATTTTAGCGACAAGGTTGATTTCGACCTTCTTCGTGGTCTTTTTCAAATCCTTCTGCTTTTCCAAGAACTCATCAATCAGGTCAGCATCCATAGCGAGAATGTCCATATCCTCATCAGCTTCGCCAACGGTCAAATTCTGGTGAACGAGCTCAATGGTTTTAGCGCCAAGGGAGGCCCAAATCAAACCGCCACGTCCGTCGGTAGGTTTTACGGACTCGTACACACGAGACAGCCACTGATAATCAGTCTTGTAGGCATTCAGGAATCCGTCAGGAGACAAGGCATCCCAAGCACGATTCAAAACACGGTAGTCTGCAGCAAATGCGTCCTTTTCTTTATTTGTAGGCAAACATTCCTGCGCCGCCATGAGGCCTTCCCAGCCTCGATTGTTCTGTCTACGCCCATAAAGTAGCTGAGACATTTTCTAAGAAGGGCCGGAAGCTGCTTTTTGATTTCCTCGATGTTAGTGATGATTTTACGCATGCTGTTCTCATCGAAATCCAGCGCACGTGCGACATCATCGAAAATACCAATATAGTCAACGATTAATCCGTGAGTCTTGCCCTGATCATAAGTACGGTTTGTACGGCAAATCGCCTGCAGCAGAGTATGGTCCTTCATAGGTTTATCCAAATACATAGCCTGAAGGATAGGCGCATCGAAGCCAGTCAGCAGCTTAGCAGTAACGATAACGAGTTTCAGCGGGCTGGCCGGGTCACGGAAGGTGTCCAAAACTTTACCTTCTGCATCACGGTCTCTGCGGTATTTCTTGTAGCGATCTTCTTTATCGTTGTTGGTATCCATAACAATAGTGCTGGCTTCTTCGCCGAGAAGTTCATCGAGAACTTCCTTATACATCAGACAGCACTCACGGTCGTAAACTACAACTTGTCCTTTGTAGCCATTGGGCTCAATCTTTTCCTTGAAGTGCTTAGCGATGTGTTCACACACCTTGCGAATACGAGCAGGGTTGTACATAATCGCCTTCATATTTACTCTGCGAGATAGCTCGTTTTTTTCTTCCTTACTGAGTCCGGCTTCGTCGGTCATGGATTCAAATTCACGATCCAGTTTATCCTTATCGACATGAAGTTCTACAGGAACGGGCTCAAAGTGCAGAGGCAGCGTAGCACCGTCTCTGATGGAATCGGAGAAGGAGTAGCGGCTCATGTAGCCTGTACGGTCTTCCTCAGCACCAAAGGTAGCAAAGGTATTCTTGTCAATGCGATTGATTGGTGTACCGGTAAGACCGAAGAAGAATGCATTCGGCAATGCAATTCTCATCTTTTCGCCAAGATCACCTTCCTGAGTTCTGTGGGCCTCGTCAACCATTACGATAATGTTATCACGAGGATTCAACTCGCCACTTACCTCACCGAATTTGAAGATGGTGGTAATCAGGATTTTGCGCATATCGCCACGGAAGAAGGAGAGCAGCTCCTCTTTGGTGGAAGCACTGGTCAAATTCGGGATATCAGAAGCGTTAAAGGTTGCCGTAATCTGAGTCTCCAAATCAATACGGTCGTCAACGATAACAACGGTCGGATTTTTAAGTTCAGGAATCATACGCAGTTTTTGTGCTGCGAATACCATGAGCAGAGATTTACCGGAGCCTTGGAAATGCCAGATAAGACCTTTCTTCGGATAACCGGCCACAACACGGCTCACGATCATGTTGGCACCTCGAACTGCTGGTATCGACAGATGATTTTGTACTTTCGATACTTCTTGTCGGTAGCAAACATGGTGAAGAACTGGAAGATATCCATAACGTTCTCAGGCGTAATCATATCTTCGACACTGATTTTTACGTCAGCCAGTCCGCCTTCAACCTTGTGAGTGGCTGTGTGCCAAGGGCCCCACATGTTGATAGGCATATTGATAGAGCCGTAGCGATAGCATTTACCTTCGGTAGCAAAATTGAAAACATTGGTCACGAACATAGCGGGGATGCTTTTTTCGTATGCAGAAATGTCACCGGCAGCATCAAGCCATGTAATTGCGCTTCGTACAGGAGTTTTCAGCTCACCAATTGCAATCGGGAAGCCGTTAATCAAAAGAACGATATCCAGTCGTTTGCCGCCTTCGGCCTGCGGATATACCCACTGATTAGTAACGACATATTCGTTCAGAGCGAGATCTTCCTTTCGCATGGTGCCAAAGAAACGGATAGGAATCATGCGCCCATCCTTGCCGAAAGGATAGGAGTTTTCCTCAAAGACCATCTTCTTGAAAACCTCGTTCTGGGTAACAAGATTGTGCGGCTGAACAGAAAGGATGACTGTTCTCAGCTTGTAAATTACTTCATCTGCACGAGAAGGGTCCTCAGCGATTTCAGGGTTAAGGCGGATTAACGCCTCTTTTACCATTGGCTCAACGAGTACGTCAGAATGCATACGAGGGAGTTCTTCGGCAGGGATGTATTTCCAGCCGTTGCCCTGAAGTGTTGACAGAATCATCTGTTCAATGGTGTTATCTTCATTAAAAATAGTAGCCATTTTATTCCTCCATATCTTATGATATCAAAGTGTGTGTCCTAAAAATTGGACTTAATAGAGCTTCGATTGAATTTCTGCCTGAACTCCACGCCAGCCTTCTTCGGCGGCAGCAATGGTTTCTTTATACAAGCTCAATCCAGAGTTGTATTCTCGAACAAGAACTTCCTGCGTTTCTAAAGGAAGGACAGGAACTTCCAATTCACTCATGTCCTTAAAGTTAATGTTTACGACGCCGGTTCCTCGCTGAAGACTTTTTAACATCTTTACACCAACAGGGGATTCAAGGAACAGCTTCAAGTAAGTTCCGTTCAGCGCTTCCTTCGGTCTAATGACGTTGATGTTAGCGGAAGGAATGCAGATTATTGGCTGGGCCTCGAATACCGCAATTTTAACAGTTGTCCCTCTGGCAGTAACGAGGACGTCGCCATCTTGCAAAACATAGCGGGAAACCTTTCTTTCTTCATCGACGATATAATCAAGGCCGGAATAATCAATTCCCGTATCGGTGATGTTGGAGATATTTATTACACCGATATTTCCACTTTCCGTTTTTGTGTTAATTGCCTTTCCTCTGAATACAGTGGCAGCTTCTTTTAAGTGGAGTTTTTTAACCGGCGAAGAAGCAAATGCTTTGATATCATCGTCTTCTTCTGAAAAAGCCATGTCGATATTCCATCCGTTCAGCTCGGAGAATTCATCGTTGAAAAGGAGCTGTTCATTTGCCACAATAAGTTTTTTGCACGTGCTTGTTCTTCTGATAGGCTTATCAGACGCATACTGCTTCAAGACTACATCATCTGTAGTGCCCGTGGAGAATACGAAAAGATACGTCCTAATGGCAGTGTATGGAGCGAATAATCCGGCGGGTAGTGAGCTGATTTCTTTGATTTTGTAGTTGCTTTCGATATAGCTTCTGAGTGATGCTGTGCTGCCGCCACCAAAGGTTATCTTGGCTGGTAAGACAATCACAAGCTCTCCATCTATATTGATGTGGTAGAGGAGATTTTGAACTGCAATCAAGTCCGGCTCACGGCTAATGAAATCTTCATCATTTACAAGCGTGCGCCCCCCAAAGACGGGGATGGCGATAATAAGATCGAACTTCTCGGAGGTAAAACCGTAGCTGTAGATGTCAGCCATTTGAACTTTTGCGTTGTTGTACGCTGCATATACCGAGGAGAGTAGTTCGTATCTTAGTTCTTGTTTACAAGTCAGTGTAAACATGACTTCAGGGTGCGTTTCGATAATCTCTAACAGTTCCGGCCCGTACTGCTCACATTCTGGAACGAGGACGCTTTTGACGGTGTCGGTGATGTATTCTTCAAATTTATTAACCAACACTTCTGGTGCTGCTAATTCTCGACCTTCACCGGACGCATTTAAATAGGAAAGAACAGCATGCCCATCAAAGGAAGCGAGAGTGTTATATAATTTGAAAAACAGGTCGGCGTCTCCGGGGAAGCGGGTCATTGAAGAAGTTACTTCCTGCATAGTGTGATACACAGTGTCGGTATCTGCTTCTGTACTTGCGAGGGCTTTCTTGGTCTTTGTGACTCTGCACAGAACGTCGATCAGTTCCTGCTGACCGTTGAATCCGTAACTTCTCAAAATATCAATAGCATTAAAAATGTCTTTATCATACGATGCACGATTGCTCATACAGATACCTCCTTTAGCTTATGTAAGTATTATAGCGCATTAAATTTAGTATGTCAATACTAAATTTATGTACAAAGTGCAATTTTTGT
>ENA-OQCO01000173-OQCO01000173.1-human-gut-metagenome-genome-assembly--contig:-NODE-173-length-37811-cov-1.868936_pt1 | contig 37811 bp, 34 predicted proteins | sample MGYA00242500_ERZ504582 | MGnify/ENA primary metagenome ERZ504582 (study PRJEB26092, sample SAMD00036346) | human gut metagenome | host: Homo sapiens | study: EMG produced TPA metagenomics assembly of... | reverse complement strand
CAGTCGGCTTCGGTGCTGCGGTCGGTTTTGCAGTCGGCTTCGGTGCTGCTGTTGGTTTTGCAGTCGGCTTCGGTGCTGCTGTTGGTTTTGCAGTCGGTTTCGGACTTGGAGTTGGGGTCGGTTTCGGAAGTTCATCACTCTCCCAGTAGAACGCTTCTTCTGAGGTATTGTCGTAATAGCTCTCTTCCGGCTCACTGCTACTTTTCACGCGGACTGCGATTTTCTTGATCTGATTTCCATCAGCCATCTCCGGAAGAACATCCAGTGATACATTCCATACTTCATCCGGTGCAAGGTTTGCCATTGTCTGCTGTGCGTAGACTTTTTCCGGATTCAGCGGATCATAGAAAATCGCTGTCACCGGACCTGAAGCGTAACCATTGTTAAATACAGTTGCTGCCATAGTATACATATCTTCATTTTTATAAGTCTTTGTCTGTACACGGAAGTTCGCAGAACCGATCACAACAGAAGTCTTCAGACTGTCTGAAACATTCGCTGTGGAACCTTTCTCTGTCACCTGAACCCTGTATTCTGTACGTTTCAGGTCAGCAGGAAGTGTAAATTTCACCGGGATCTCTGCAGTCTCCCCGGAAAGGATTGTCTTATCTGCAGATGTTTCCAGAACCACTGTATTGCCCTTAAGGATCTTGACAGTTTCTCCTGTGCAGGTCTTATCTCCCTGATTTTTTACTGAAACAGTAAGACCCAGTGATTCTACCTGCTTTTACTTTCGATGTATCAAAGCTGACACTTTCTGCTTTTCAGCTCGGTCTTTCCGTGATCTATACGCTTGCTTATCAGATTATTGGTTCCATTGTCATTTTCTTTTGAAATATCGATTTTTCGCTTATTATAAGTAAGTACCAGCTTTCCGTTTACAAATGCACCCTGAATCTGTTCCACATAATCTGCTGCATCTGTAAGCTGTGTGATTCCGGACCATTTCTTATTCTGTCCGTCATAGTAGATCACATATGCATTGGCGCAGTTTTCTCCGTTCTTTGTAAAGAGGATTGCTGCATCACCGTTTTCACCTTTGATAACCTGACGCACATTACCTGTGATTCCGCCGTTTTCAAAAGCATTTACTGCAGTCTGGCTGGATTTATCCCTTGTATAAAGAGTACCTGCTGTATCTGTCCAGAGAAGTGCATTCTCTCCGCCTATATTTCCAAAACGAAGATTTTCAATCTGCTCTCCCTCCAGAGAAGTCCTGGATCCGCTCTGAACATCAACGATATATCCTTTTCTTACAGAACCCTGATCCAAAGTGCCTGTACTGTAAGCATAATATAAAGTACTTCCGATCGTACCTACCGCATCGCCCTGGATACTCTCTTTTACTGAAACAAGATTCTTTGTTGACCAGGATGAACCTGATTTCTGCGCAACATAAATACTGTTAGTACCTTCTGCTCTCCACAGATCACCCTTGCTGTTTACTGTCCAGGTGATCGCCGGATTGCTGTTTACTACTGTTATCTGCGGCTGGATCTCATAAGTATTATTGGATGTCAGTGTCTCCTGTGCCTTAAAACTATGTGTTGTACTGTCATATGCAGCTGCTGCAACTTCTGTTTTTGCAGAGATCGCAGTAATTCCATCCACACCCTTCAGGCTGGAAGAAGCATCGTTCCATACTACCCAGGCATGAGTACCGTCAGTTGCCACCTGCGGATTAAAATCTGCTGTCTTATTATCGGCTACCAGTGCCGGAGTGCTCCAGGTATTCTTAGCCGCATTATAAACAGAGTAATAAAGTGCCGATTTATCAGCAGTATCCCTGCCTTTGGCATCATTTAAAAACACCATAACTGTATCACTGCCGCAGGTAAACATCGCAGGTGCCATCTCCGGATAACCGTTGGATACCAATGTCCGCTCGCCCGAAGAAGCCTGCGTGGATACTGCATTTCCATCCCAGAATTCCTGTTCATCGTAGCTGTCACGGCTGATAGCTTCGTAACTGTCATAATCACTTAAAAGTTCCTGAACGTCTGTTACTTCTCCGGACGATCTCGCACTCCGTATGGTTGATGTATCCCGTTTATAAATATCATACGTTCCTTTTAAAATTGGGAATTTCACCTGCGCACCAAGGAGCCGTCCCTGAACGCCAATGCTTCCTTTAAGATAAAAATTCTCAAATCCGGAAGTTTCAAATGGATAGATCGATCCGGATACGCCAAGTCCTCCGCTTCCGTAAAATCCACCGGATATCAGATAAGCGACTCCCACACCTCCATAAAGGCTAAGCTCAAGTTCTCCTTTCATTCCGATTTTAGCACTGTTTTTCGCACTGCTGTCAAAATTAAGAACAATGTTTCCAGTTCCTGTGATCGTACCCGTAAAGTCAATGGCGTATACGATCGGAGTTCCGACTACCTGGCCTTCACCGCTGTAGCCTCCGCTGAGTTCCACACATAATGTACCACTTAACTGATTATTATATGGCACTGTTGCTTCGGCATAACCATAGACTTTAAGATCAAGGCTTGTTGATCCCATTCCGACTACTTTTTTCTTATTTACATTTTTTGAAAATTCTTTCAGAAAATCCTTGCGTTCTCCAAGTGGATCTGACAGGGATTCCGCTGTGGAACTGGCAAAAGCACTTAATGCTTTTGATTTTTTCGGATCCTTAAGATCAGCTTTCAGAAGATTGATGCCAACCTTGATCTTCATACTTTCATTATTTTCAGCAGCTTCTGTCACAAAATACACCGGCAGATCAAAGCCTGACATGGAAAAACTGGACCCCCCGAAAATAGGAACATCCTCTCCAATTGTAAACTTCAGGCCCTTACCAAAAGTATAACTCAGGGTCTTATCTACATCCTCTTCAACTTTCAGATTTATCTTTGTGGTTGATTCTATTTTTGTGTCACTGCAAGTCTGGATCACCACATCATTATATGTAACTTTCCCATTTTTATCTGTTGTTTCTGTTTCCGCAAAATCTCCGTTTTTCACTTTAAAAAGACCATCGGTACTGCTTGCAATAACCTTCTTTCCCTGAACCAGTTCATATCTGTCGATCTTGTTATTTGCAAGTGCCGGCTTCGCCTGAATCGTAAACTGCGTGTCTTTGGCTGTCCTTGAAATTGTCTTCGTCTCAGACAGAAGCTCATACTCATTGGTATTGTACTTCATAATTACAGAGCCCAGACTGTACTCATTAACTTCCCCTGCCGGGATCAGAGTTACTCTGCATTCCCTGTTCTTCGGAAATTTAAATTCTGTATTTGTATATGTAGTATAGCCGTCTTTTGATACAGCAAGGATATCCGTGCCGTTCTCTTCCATCTTGATAGTTGCCACACCAGCTTCATTTGTAGTAACAGTTTCCCTGCCGATGCTTACCTTCGCACCATTCAGAAGAGGCTCTTTTTTATCACCCTTCTTTTTCCTTCCTGTAACTGTGATCTTGATTTCCTGTTTCTTATGTTTGTTGTGATGTACCTCGTTGTCCGGATGCTTGTCGATCAGATCCTTGATCGCTGTAAGTACCGGATAGCCATAAGCATACTCAGAATCCATATCCCACACATTCTGGAAATCCCAGTCTGTATAGCTTCCTGCTGTTTTCATCTGCGCAGTTGTGAGACCACCGCTCTCGATACGTTTGTTATCAGGAGAAGTGTACACTGTACGCGGCTCATTCTCACAGTTTACCTTAGCCAGAAGCCACTGCTGCGGAATCTCTTCCAGATTATAGTAACAGTGACGGATTTCTTTGTTATTAAAGCATGCGATCGCTCCAGGGTAAGATACATCCACACTGGAATTTCCCGAATCTGGCAATGTTCCGATACTGTAGCAGTTCTTTATGATATTGTTATTATGTCCTGCAATACCGCCATTGTAATCCATTGCAGATGTGTGAAGGATCTGTCCGTCATTGTAGCAGTCCTGAATGATTCCGCTGCTGTTTCCGGTTATACCGCCCATGGAACCGCCAAGAGCCGCATACCCTATTGTACCGGTATTATAGCACTGGAAAATCGTAGTGCTTCCCGGAATTGCACCGCAGATTCCACCGGTATTATAGCCTCCATAAACATATCTCTTATTGACGCACTGTTCAATGATCTCTTTGGCATTATTCTGTCCGCCATCAATCTGACTGACGATTCCACCAAGTGAAACATATGGAGATCCATTGATCCCGGCTTCGTTGACGCAGCGTTTCACCCGGACTGTGCCTTTTGAATTGTTGCTGTGACCGATGTAACTGATAATGCCGGAAACTTTTCCGTATCTTCCCGTTGAACTGGTGACACCGGAGAACTTACATTCTTCTACTGTAACATCACCATCTCCATCTACCCAGTCCCTGCCGGTAACCTCAAGTGAACCGATAATACCGCCGCCGGCTCCATTTGTAGTGATATCTGCCTTTGATGTACATTTTTTTACAGTAACATCGTTTCCAAGTCTTCCACATTTCAGTAGGCCTACAATACCTCCCAGGGTTCCACCGCTTAAGACTCCTGTCGTATTACAGTTACTTAAAGTAAAATTTACACCGGCATAGCAGTTGATAACACCGGCTACGATTCCCTGTTCATTTCCATAGGAAAGCTCTGCATCTTTAATGTTGATGTTCCGGATATAGACATTCTCCTCCGGTTTTTCATACCATACATATCCAAACAATCCAAAACCATATTCCCGGTTCAGGGTCGTATCTGTTTTCAGATTATAGATCGTATGATTCTGTCCATCAAAACTTCCACTGAAAGAATTCTCAATATTTCCGATTGGGATCCAGTTATAGCCTGCCAGATCAATATCCGCCACCAGCTTGACCCTGGCACCTGCAAAAGAGGTTCCTTCTGAAACTGCCTTGGATACCCATGCAAGCTGTGCTGCATTCTGAATGGTATAGACGCTGCCCTTTGGTTTAACCTCCTCTGTCTTCACACCATCCCATTCGCTGGATTCAAAATCTCCCGGTACCGGGCTGTCATCTTCATCCATAGTCTCCTTGTCAATAAAGACCAGCTTATTTTCTTTTGCATAAGTTTCTGCTGCTGTTCCCTTGTATCCTCGGATCTTACAATTCCTGAATGCCCTTTTTCCAATTGATGTGACAGATTTCGGAATATCCGCATAGACCAGAGAAACCTCATTATCAAAAGCATTTGCCCCAATAGTCTTGGTTCCTTCCGGGAATTCAATATTTTTCAGTCTGGAACATTCTGCGAATGCGTATTCTGCCACAGTTTCAAGACTTGACGGCAGAGTGATCTTGCGGAGACTAGCTGCATTCCAGAAAGCACCTCTGGAAATCTCTGTCACGCCATCTGGTATCTCCAGTTCTTCCCTGTCACTCGCTCCTGCATAAAGCAGTACTTTCCCACCGTCTTTTGTAAGGATCATATCATCAACAGATTTAATTACTGTATTCTGTTCGTCTACATGATAACTGCCAACAGTACTGATATAATCAGTCAGATCTGAAGTATCCACTTTTATCCTTGATCCCAGATTTACAGTGTCTATGATCTCCCGTCTTCCCAGGATCTCCGGGTTAAAAGTTCCTGCCACATCAAGCATAACCTCTTTCAGGGAGCTGCATCCATCCAGTATGCTCATTCCGATTTCTGTATTCTCAGCATTGCTGCGGATCGTTATGTTTTTCAGAGAGCTACATCCGTTAAAAGCACCATTCCCTATAAACTCTACCTGGTTTCCTGTACTGATCTCCTCAAGGCTGCTGCACTCGTCAAAAGCTCTGCTTCCAATAGTTCGAAGCTTCGGACTTATGTCTGCATAGACGAGGTTTTTACAGCCCGAAAAAGCGGAGTCGCCTATGGAAATCACCTGCTCTCCCATTGTAACCTTTGTAATGTACTTTGCATCGGCAAAGGCTTTTTTTCCGATGTCAGTTACCTGATCTGGCACCTGAAACTCTGTTGCAGAGCTGTGTACTGGATATGCAATAAGAAGTCCGCTCTTGTTACATAATGCTCCGTTTAAGATCTGGTATGATTTATTTCCATCTTCCAGTGTATATTTCTCTGCACCAATATTGTAAATCTCTGTATTCTCAAGATTGCCTGCATCTTTTCCGATCCTGATCTCCGGCACATAGAAACCGAATGTTTCAAATCCCGGATCAACAGCCTGGATATTCAGCACTTTTAACGCATCGTTCCCATCAAAAAGCCCTGACAGATTTGTTTTCTTGGAAAAATCAAAATCTTTTCCAAGAATCAGTTCTTCCAGTGCCGGAGCATTCTGGATCGCATAAAGCCATCCACCTGTGATCTTGCTGTTAATAGTTAGTTTTTTCAGATTTTTTACATTCAGAAAAGAATGTCTCTCCAGCCCTTGTACGTCTGTGGGAACTGTATATTCCTGTGCATCTTTCGCAGGTGGATAATATACAAGACACTTTCCGTTATTTTTTGTCGCTTTGTTGAAAAGGACTCCATCTTTTACCTCCTGTGTAGTATTACCAGCTTCTACCGTAACATCCTTTACATACTCCCCCCAGTAAGAGCTGATCGGAAATGCAGTTTCTTTTCCTACTGTAATGGTAGTAAATGCTGTACATCCGGAGAAAGCATCTCCGTTTACATAGTTGACAGATTTTTTGATTACCACTTCTTTTAAAGCTGTACAACCGGAAAAAGCCCTGGAACTGATTTGCAGCTTCTCCGCTGAAAACGTGACTTTCTCAAGTGTGGTATTATTTTTAAAAGCATTTTCAGAAACCCATCCTACAGGTTTACCACCTAATGTAGCCGGAATCTCTACTTCTTTGGCTGTACCTGTATATCCATTGATCGAAGCTTTATTATACTGGATATCATAAGTAAAATCTTTTTCTGATGCCTGCGCACCATCAGCATTTCTTTCATCAAAAGATTCTTCTGTAATTTCCTCCGATACTTCCGCAGGACTTATCTCTGGTTCTTCTTCCATTGTAAGTTCTGAATCGGACGGGTCTGTAAGATCTTCCACCTCATCCGAATTGTCTTCCGACGAAATATTTTCCTCCTGATCATTCTCTCCTGTACCAGATTCTTCCTGTTCTGGCGTTTCCTCTTCCTCCGCTTCCGGAGTAAGTACGATCTGAGCGGAATCCTGTCCGCTGTCTTCCTCTGTTTCAGATGAAGAATCAGTATGCTGATCCTCAAAAGAATCTTCTGTCACTGTATTTCCGGCTGCTGCATCTGTGAAGTCTGCCGCTGATGCAGGAAGACTTGTTCCCACTACGGCTACAGACAGAGAAACTGCCAGAAATCTCTGCAAAAATCTCCTTTTCATCTTTTTCCTCCCGTTTTTTAATATCATACTTATTTTACCATATTACTCTGCTATTCAGAAGTCCAAAAACAAAAAACCTCATTTTGTATGTTTTTCAGGATACTAAAAATATCCTGTACATAAAAATGAGGTTTTTTCTGTTAAAGCCTTAATTTTTCAATTTATTTATCACTCGTCCCAGTTTGTCCATACATCAGTGACATCATCATCCTCATCAAGAAGATCCAATGTTCTGTGGAGATCCTTGATAGCCTGGTCGTCGGTAAGCTCTACATATGTCTGCGGGATCATGGCGATCTGTGCTTCTACAAGCGGAATTCCGGCTTTCTCAAGAGCTTCACGTACTGCACTGAAGTCATCCGGTGCTGTGATGATCTCGAAGCTGTCCTCTTCCTCGCTGAAGTCCTCTGCGCCTGCATCGAGTGCTGTCATCATAAGCTCGTCCGCATCCATCTCACCGCACTCATCCTCAAGCTCTTCCTTGTCGATGATGATCTGGCCTTTCTGATCGAACATAAAAGATACACATCCCTGTGTTCCGATGCTTCCGTTACCTTTGGTAAATGCGTTACGCACGTTACCTGCTGTACGGTTCTTGTTATCTGTAAGAGTCTCTACGATGATGGCAACACCGTTCGGGCCGTAGCCTCATATACAGCTTTCTCATAGCTGTCTGCGGAATCAGCACCTGCCGCCTTCTTGATTCCACGGTCAATGGTATCGTTCGGCATGTTGTTTGCTTTCGCTTTGGCAATGACATCACGAAGCTTGCTGTTATTTGCAGGATCCGGGCCGCCGGCCTTTACTGCCATAACGATCTCACGTCCGATGACTGTGAAGATCTTACCCTTCTTGGCATCATTTTTCTCTTTCTTATGTTTGATATTGGCAAATTTTGAATGTCCTGACATGTTATCTTCCTCTCCTCGTTTTTACTGTTTCTCTCTTTGAACAATGTCTTATTACAAGTACCGATCACGTATTGCAACTCGATTAAATATAACACTTATGGAAGATTTCGTCAAGAATCAGAATACCAGGGCAGGCTAAAACGTAAGCTCCAGGCTGATCTCAAGTGCATGATTTACTTTATCCAGCATAGCTCCGTCCAGATGGCACACCTTATCTTTCAGCCTCCGCTTGTCGATGGTGCGCAGCTGTTCCAACAGGATCACGGAATCCTTCTCAATTCCGTAAGCAGATGCATCAATCTCAATATGTGTCGGCAGCTTTGCCTTGTTCATTTTAGATGTAATGGCTGCGCAGATCACTGTGGGGCTATGCCGGTTGCCCACATCGTTCTGAATGATCAGCACCGGACGGATACCACCCTGCTCACTTCCCACCACAGGCCTTAAATCTGCGTAAAAAATATCCCCTCTTTTTATAACCACACAATTCACACTCCGATTCTGGTCCGGCTTTTCTTTGTAAGCCGTAGTCCTTTTTACAGATAAGTATTTCCACAAATTCATTGTGTATACATGCGTGGTAATTTTTCCCCGCTTTACCTCTCAGTAAAACAGATCTCTTTTATCACTGAAAGAAGCTTTCTTCTTCGCCGCATTCCTTACCATCTTTTATATAGACTCTCGGAACACGCTTGCTGATCTCACAGACAAACTCATAGGAAAATCTTCCGGAAATATCTCCCAGTGTCTCCACACTGATAAATTCATCTCCGTCTCTTCCCATCAGCGTCACCTCATCGCCTGCCTTTACCTCCGGAATATCTGTGACATCGACCATAAACTGATCCATACATACACGGCCAAGGATCGGAGCTTTTTTTCCATGTATCAGAACCCAGCCCTTATTGGATAGCTGTCTTGGATAGCCGTCTGCGTAACCTACCGGAATCGTGGCCATTCTGGTAAAACGTTCCGTAACAAAGGTTCCTCCATAACTTACCGCAGTTCCGCGCTCCACATTCTTTACATAGGATACGTGGCTCTTAAGCTCCATGGCAGGGATCAGCTTCACAATGTCACGCTCAACCTCCTCTGAAGGATAAATGCCATAGATGGTGATTCCTGCACGGACAACATTAAGGTTGGCTTCCGGAACACGGATGATGCCGGCGCTGTTGGAGCAGTGGCGAACCGGAATATGCACGCCTCTTTTTTCCAGAAGATCTGCAAAACGCAAATAGCGGTCAAGCTGCACAAGTGCAGGAGAACGGTCAAACTCATCTGCTCTTGCAAAATGGGTAAACATTCCCTCGATCACAAGATTCGGAATCTTTGCAATTTCTTCGATCCTGACGGCATTCTCCGGAATATCCGCGTAGCCGATCCTGGTCATTCCGGTATCCAGAGCCAAATGAATATGTACATCTTTTCCAATGCGCGCTCCTGCCCTGGCATACTCCACTGCAGTATTCAAATCGGAAATGGTGATCCGGATATCATTGGCAGCAAGCTCCTCATAATATTCCTCAAAAACAATGCCCAGAATCAGGATCGGTTTGGTAATTCCGGCATGCCGAAGCTCCAGTGCTTCCTCTGCTGTAGCTGTGGCAAATCCCCAGATATAATCATAATCATGGATCAGTTTTGCGATAGCTCTTGCTCCATGTCCGTAGCCATCCGCTTTGATCACCGCAATAATCCTGGTTCCTTCTTTTACATTCCTGTGCATTTCTTCAAAGTTATGGGCAATGGCATCCAGAGATACCAGAGCCTTGACTCTCTCGTATTTTTTCATAATTTTGACTCCTCTTCACCTATCGCTAAAGCCTGTGGCAGAGCTTCAATGATATCCCCTGCCAGCATACTGCGCTTTCCCTTTTCAGCGGCTGCAAGATCGCCGCAAAGTCCGTGAAGATAAACACCTAACGCGGCCTTTAAAACCATTGGAGGCTGTTCCTCCGTTTTCAGATACATACATAACACACCTGCCAGAATACCAGAAAGCACATCTCCGCTTCCAGCAGTTGCCATACCGGAATTGCCTGAAATATTCAGATAAATATCTCCGCTGCCATCTGTAACTACTGTGCATGCATCTTTCTGGACACATACGCAGCCAGCTTCTCCTGCATAACCTGCAGCTGTTCCGGCAATGTTTTCCTGGATCTCCCGGATGCTTTTGCCACAAAGACGGCTCATTTCTCCAATGTGAGGTGTCAGGATCACATTTTCTCCCAGGAATTCCCTCCACTGCGGATGCATGGCCAATAGGTTCAGTCCATCTGCATCCAGGACAAGCGGCTTTTTCTCCCGGGCAGCAGCCGTAAGAAACCACTGTTCTCTCTCACGGCTGGCCCCCGAGGTTCCAAGCCCCGGTCCGATTACGATCACATCACACCAGGAAAGAAGCTGTTCATTGGATTCCTCGTCAAACCGGGTGCATACCATGGCCTCCGGCAAAAGGATCTGCAGCGGTATCCGGTTCTCTTCCACTGTCTGGATCTTCACCATTCCCGCTCCGGCCCGGAGTGCTGCACTGGCGCTTAAATAAGCAGCCCCGCACATCCCCTCACTTCCGGCAATAAAAAGGATTTTCCCAAAAGTTCCCTTGTTCCCGCCGGGATCACGCTCCGGAAACAGCTTAAGATCTTTTCTCTCCAGACAGCGTGCAGATGCCTTTACAGCTTCCTGCTCATAGATCCCGATATCCGCTATGACGATCTTTCCTGCATACAGTCTTCCCGGGTAAAAACAAAGTCCTCTTTTTACATAGGCAAATGTAACAGTAAGATCGGCACTGAAGGCAATTCCCATTTCCAGGCCAGTATCTCCGTTCACTCCTGACGGGATGTCAACAGCGATCTTCTTTGCCCGCGCACTGTTCATCTCATGGATGATCTTCGCATAATGTCCCTCGATCGGACGCGCAAGGCCCACACCGAACACGGCATCTACTATAGTAGTATATTCGCTCCAGTCCGGGTTATTCACTTCCGGCACATGATAACCTGTTGCAATCTTGTACTGCAGTGTCGTCTCCCTGGTCATTTTTTCCTTGTTTCCGACCATATAAAATTCTGCCCGGATTCCCTTTAGATAAAACAGTCTGGCAATGGCGATCCCGTCACCGCCATTATTTCCGTTTCCGCAGACTACCAGGATCTTTTCATTCTTTTCCAGGTATTTCTCTGTTTCCTCTACTACTTTTAATGCTGCCCGCTCCATCAGAACTTCCGATGCCACACCGATCTTATGGATCGTGGCACTGTCCAGGTTCTTCATTTCCCCGCAGGTAACAAGTTTCTTCATTCTGGCCCCTCCCCTCTCACATAGAGAAAGCTGCCGTTTCCGGCAGCCTCATACTCCACTTCTGTTATTCCACATGCTCCTGCCTGTATTTGCTCAGATTGTACGACAGTGTCATCAGGCTCTCGGAAAGATGTACGTTCTCAACAATAACATCATCCGGTGTCTCAAGATCAAGATGTGCAAAATTCCAGATTGCCTTGATCCCGTTCTCTACCAGAATATCTGCCATTTCCTTAGCTTTATTCTTAGGAAGGGTGAGAATGGCAATCTCTACGTTGTTTTCTCTAAGGAAAAACGGAAGCTCACTGAGCATCTGGATCTCAAGTCCGCGAACCGCAATGCCCTCAAGCACCGGATTTACGTCAAAGATCCCTACCAGCTTAAATCCACGTTTTTCAAAATCTACATAGTTGGCAAGTGCCTGTCCCAGATTACCAGCACCCAGGATGATCATCGGGTGAACGGTATCCAACCCCAGGATCTTACCAATCTCCGTATAAAGATAATGTACATTATAGCCATAACCCTGCTGACCAAAACCGCCGAAATTATTAAGATCCTGACGGATCTGGGAAGCTGTGGTATGCATCTTCTTGCTTAACTCATTGGAAGAAATTCGTTCTACATTGTCTTCCATCAGCTCTCCTAAGTAGCGGTAATAGCGTGGCAGACGCTTAATCACCGCTTTCGAGATTTGTTTTGTCTCCACGATAGTTTCCCTCCTTGTCCTACACTAGGTTAATTATACCGAATTGACATTTTCCTGTCAATCAAACTTGTGAGTTATGTACAAATTTCTTCTATTATTTTTTAAAAATTGATTTTTTCTTTGAAATCCCGGCAGTTTCCGTTATAATAGGTGGAGGATTTTCCCTGTCTTTTAAGGCAGAGGCAGGATCTTTTGTACAGGAGGACAGTTTTTATGATTTTATCATGTCAAAATATATGCAAGGCTTTTGGCGAAAATGTTATCTTAAATAACGCATCTTTCCATATCGAGGAACGGGAAAAAGCGGCTCTCATTGGATGTAACGGTGCAGGCAAGACTACGCTTCTTCGGATCATCATGCAGGAGATTTCCGCAGATTCCGGAACTGTAGTTCTATCCAAGGACAAAAATATCGGCTATCTCGCTCAGTATCAGGATATTCACGGCCACCACACCATTTATGAGGAGCTTCTTACCACCAAGCAGCACATCGTTGATATGGAACGTCGCATCCGCAATCTGGAGCAGGAAATGAATAATGTTACAGGCGATGACCTGAATCACCTGATGGAAACTTACACCCGCCTTACTCATCAGTTTGAGTTGGAAAACGGCTATGCTTACAAGAGTGAGCTCACCGGTGTCCTGAAAGGTCTTGGTTTCACAGAGGAAGATTACGACAAGCAGATTGAGAAGCTTTCCGGAGGCCAGAAAACACGTGTGGCACTTGGAAAGATGCTTCTCTCCAAACCGGACATCCTGCTTCTGGATGAGCCTACCAACCATCTGGATATGGAGAGCATTTCCTGGCTGGAGACTTATCTTCTTAACTATCCGGGAGCTGTATTTATTGTATCTCATGACCGTTACTTTCTTGATAAAGTTGTCACCAAGGTCGTAGAGATCGAAGCTGGTGAGACCCGAGTTTTCAGTGGCAACTACTCTGCCTATGCGCTTAAGAAAGCACAGCTTCGCGATGCCCTGTATAAGGCATATCTGAACCAGCAGAGAGATATCAGACATCAGGAAGCAGTTATTGCCAAGCTGAAATCTTTTAACCGCGAAAAATCCATCAAACGTGCAGAGAGCCGCGAGAAGATGCTGGATCGTGTACAGCGCATTGAAAAACCGCTGGAAATCCAGGATCGGATGCGCATCTCCCTAGAACCACGTGTTTTAAGCGGAAATGATGTTCTTCATGTAGAGGATCTTTCCAAAGCATTTCCCGGACAGACGCTGTTTTCCGATATTTCCTTTGACATCAAACGAGGAGAACGTGTGGCACTGATCGGAAACAACGGAACAGGCAAAACTACCATGCTGAAGATCATAAATGGTCTTCTGGAAGCAGATGCCGGTAAATTTTCCCTTGGTTCCAAGGTGCAGATCGGATATTACGATCAGGAACATCATGTTCTACATATGGATAAGACGATCTTCCAGGAGATCTCTGATACTTACCCGACGCTTACAGAGACTGAGATCCGCAACATGCTGGCAGCCTTCCTTTTTACAGGGGATGACGTATTTAAAGAAATCTCCGCTCTTTCCGGTGGTGAGCGCGGTCGTGTCTCCCTGGCCAAGCTGATGCTCTCAGAAGCCAACTTCCTGATCCTGGATGAGCCTACCAACCACCTGGATATTGCCTCCAAGGAGATTCTGGAAGAAGCACTTGTAAGCTATACCGGTACTGTGCTGTATGTATCCCACGACCGTTACTTTATCAATCAGACAGCAACCAGGATCATGGAACTGACCAATCAGGCTGTTGTAAATTATATCGGTGATTACGACTATTATCTTGAGAAAAAAGAAGAGCTGACCAGTGCCTACGCTCCTGACATCAATACCCCAGAAGCTCCGCAGGAAGAAAAAGCAGTCTCCGAGAACAAGCTTTCCTGGCAGCAGATGAAGGAGGAACAGTCAAGGAAACGAAAACGGGAAGCTGAACTGAAAAAAGTAGAAGCCCGCATTGAAGAGCTGGAAACAAGAGATAAAGAAATTGATGATACCATGGTTCTCCCGGATATATGTACCAACGTAGCAGAATGTACGAAGCTCAGTCGCGAAAAAGCAGCCATCGCAGAAGAACTGGAAGAGCTTTATGAGAAATGGGAAGAGCTGGCCTAATGGTCAGCTCTTTTTCTCTCCTGCAAGTTCCTTAAGAAGGATCTCCTCAAACTGTGGTGCACATGCAAGAATATCACCGTTGGTTAAATAGGTCGGTTCTTCGCCTTTCCAGGTCCTGACCACGCCTCCTGCTTCTCTGACAATAATGGTTCCTGCAGAATAATCCCAGGGTTTCAGGTCACGCTCAAGATAACCATGCTCTCTTCCGCATGCCACATAGCACATATCAAGCTCTGCGGAACCTGTCCGGCGGAAATCCCCGCATTTCATAAAGATATTATAGAAAATCGGAAACAGATTCTTTGCTTCGGATTTCGTATATGGCGTGGAACCGTAGGAAATCACAGCATCCCCGAAATGCTCTGTGGAAGAAGCATGAATAGCATTACCGTTAAGATATGCTCCCTCACCTTTCGCTGCATGAAACAGCTCATCTGTAAACGGATTAAACACAGCTCCGAAAACGATCTCTCCTTTTTCGTAAAGTCCAAGTGCAACAGCACTCATACGGAAATCCAGGATCAGATTGGCCGTTCCGTCAATAGGATCCAGGATCCAGTAAGTTCCCTCTTCGGAAAGTCCCGTATTCTCCTTCTCCTCTGCGATCAGGGCAATATCCGGAAAAGCTTTTCCCAGTTCTTCCTTCAGGAAATTCTGTACAGCCAGATCCACATTCGTCACATAGTTGGCCGCACCTTTCACCATAACTTCCTCATTTTCATCTCTTTTAAGATCAGATTCTTCGTCTGTCTTACAAGAAAGAGCACCTGTTTCTGTTCTTCTGCTGAAATCATTATATTTCCTCCCATAAACAATACTCTGTTCCATGATCAAAAAATCAGCTGCAATATTCTCTATCGGACCAGCCTGCCAAGATGCAGTTCAAAACATACTCCGTCATTACGGTCAGTACCCTCTTTCACTGCATCCCTGATAGATGCCGAAATAAAGTCCACTGCCATATCCGCACAGGCTTCCATAGAGTATCCCTTTACCAGGCCTGCACTGAGTATCGATGCAAAAATATCTCCAGTACCTGAATAGCTGCCTCCGGCTTTCTCCGCGAAAACCCAGGAACATTTCCCGTTCTCCAGAACAAGATTTCCCATCTTTACAGTTTCTCCCTCTTCCTGCTGATCCACACCTGTGATCACAACTGCGGAAAGTGAAAATTCTTCTGCAAGTTTTCGCCCGGTTTCTTCGATTCGCTCCAGCCGTTCCGGTCCGGTGATGGTCTGAAATTCTTTCCAGACTGTTTTCATTTTCTCTTTTCCATAAAGAAGGACCAGTGCTTCCGTCAGATTAGGCGTGATCACACAGGAACGTTTCACAAGTTCACAAAAACGTCTTCTCAATGCTTCCGTATAGATCGGATATACCTCTCCGTCATCTCCCATTACAGGATCTGTAAGGATCAGCGTATCTTCTGCTGCAAACATATCCATAAATTTCAGAATCTTATCTGCCTGTTTCTCATCGGAAAGAAACCCTGTATAAATACCGTCAGGAACAAATCCACGTTCCTTCCACTGTTCCATATATGGTTCCATATCATCTGTAAAATCCTCACAGAAATAAGTTTCGTAGCCTGTCTGATTACTTAAAACAGCGGTAGGAAAAGGGCATGCCTGCACTCCCATCACCGAGATAACAGGGATCGCTGCTGTAAGTGAACATTTCCCCAGCCCGGAAAGATCATTGATCACTGCAATTTTCTTCATCTTACTTCTCCAGTCTTGAGTTTTTTTCTGTATTATTATAGAATATATCATCAGGTTTACGCAATCATTTTTTGGAAGGAAATTACCATACCTATGTTAAATATATCCGCAGAACATAAAAAAGAACATCTTTATCTGGAAGTGTATCACTACTACAAAAAACTGATCATGGAGAACCGTCTTCCCCCGGGCAGCAAGATGCCATCTCTTCGCAAATGTGCCCAGGAACTTAAGCTAAGCCGCACCACCATTGAGAATGCCTATCTCCAGCTTGCCGCAGACGGCTACATTATCGCAAGAGCCCAGAGCGGTTACTATGTCACCGATATTGCCAGAAAACAGCATCCGCATGCACTGGAAAAACATCCCCGGAACATCATTCCCTGTATCTACGATTTCGCCTCCTCCGGCGTTGACAGGGAGAGTTTCCGATTCGACCTCTGGCAGCGCTATATCAAAAGTGCACTCCGCCAGGATGAACGTATGCTTTCCTACGGAGAGCCTCAGGGAGAAAAGGATTTTCGTGAAGTTCTCTCCGACTACATCCGGGAACGTAGGAACGTAATCTGCTCTCCAGACGATATTGTGGTTGGTGCTGGTCTCCAAAGTCTCCTCCAGATCCTCTGTCCTCTGCTCCGTGAACGTAAGACCGTTTCGTTCCCTACCCCCCTCCCTTTTATCCCAGGGCAGCACAGTTTTTTGAGGATTACGGATTCGACGTCCATTACCGTGACAAAACCTGCGATGTGATCTACGTATCCCCTGCACATATGACCAAATGGGGCGAGATCATGCCTGTGAAACGACGTCTGGAACTGATCCGCCACGCAGAGGCCAACGGACACCTTATCATTGAAGATGATTTCGAAAACGAATTCGTTTATCTCCAGAAGCCAACTCCATCCCTGTTCGGACTTGCAGGCGGAGAGAATGTAATCTATATCGGATCTTTTTCCAGACTGCTGCTTCCTTCCATTCGTGTCAGCTTTATGGTACTGCCCCCATCTCTCCGGGAATTATACGAAAAAAAAGCAGCCCGGTATAATCAGACAGCTTCCAAGGCAGAACAGATTGCTCTCTGTCAATTCATCCGGGACGGCCACATGCTTTCCCAGACAAGGAAACTTCGCCGCCTTTATGCACAGAAGCTGAAAGCTCTCACTGCTGCCGTGAAGAATACTTTTGGAAAAAACTGCCAGATCATAACAGGGGCAGCAGGCACCAGCCTGGCTCTTACCATCCCCTGTTCATCCACCGGCGAACAATTAAAAAAGGCAGCCCGCTTACAGGGGCTGCGCCTGGAAATCTTAAACGAAACAGAGAATGATATCACCCTTGTTCTCTCCTGTTCTTCCATTCCTGTGAATGATTTTCTGCCTGCCTGCCAGCTTCTGAAAAGCGTGGCAGACAATCTTTAAGATTATGGTTATCAATCTCTTCTGTTATCGATCATATAAAGTAGTGCGTTCACAATGCACGCTGCAATGTTACTTCCGCCTTTACGTCCTTTTGCAACAATGTAAGGCACATCTGCATGCATGATCAGCTCCTTGGACTGTACAACATTTACAAATCCCACCGGCACGCCGATGATCAGCTCAGGGGAAATCTTCCCCTCTTCGATCAGCTCATAAAGACGAACCAGCGCGGTTGGTGCATTTCCAATGGCAAAGATCAGCTTTTCATTCATGGATGCTGCTTTATCCATGCTGGCTGTAGCTCTTGTTGTTCCGTTCTTTTTCGCCATTGCAGCAACATCTTCATCAGACATGAAGCAGAACACCTCACCGCCGTATCTTGCAAGTGCACGTTTATTGATTCCTGCTTTTGCCATCTGCGTGTCTGTTACAATGCACGCCCCATTACGGATGGCTTCCAGTGCTCGTTCCACAGCATCTTCGGAAAAGTATAGATTTTTTGCATAATCAAAATCTGCACTTGTATGAATGCAGCGTTTTACGATCAGTTCTGTCCCAGGGATCAGAGGTGTGTCCCCAAGCTCCTCTGTGATGATCTCAAAGCTTCTTTTTTCGATCTCCATAGGTTTTACATTTTCAAGCTCTACTTTCATTTCTCTTCGTCCTCCGCGATCCCGTTCTCCAGGATTTCATAGATTTTTTTCATATCCATATGTTTTCGAGCTCTGCTGCCAGAATATCATACTGCTGTTCCTTAAATGCCGCAAAGTCAACACCTGTCATATTTTCCACATCAATGCCTTTTTTCTCACCGATCACACGGATAATGGCTTCAGCTGATTCCTCCTTGTCAAAAACTCCGTGGATATAGGTTCCGCAGACATTTCCTGCAAAAGCACCTTCTTCTTTCTTCTCGCCGCTGACACTGTCTGTGATCCTGGTAGCTGTACCAGCTTCCCCTTTCAGGATGCTCTCACCCATATGAATCTCATAGCCTTCCACTTCTGCACCTGAAAGATGTGCAAACACACCGGAAAGCTCTCCGAAATGTCCCTGTACCCTTGTTCTTGTTTTCTTCTCTGCAAATACAGTATCCATAGGAAGAAGTCCCATACCCTTCATGGAGCCACCGTTCTCCACGCCATGAGGATCGCTCAAAGTCTCTCCCAGCATCTGGTAGCCACCACAGACACCGAAAATCAGCTTTCCTCTGGAAGCCTCTTTGAGAACAGCTGCCTCCATACCGCTTTCCCTCATCCAGATCAGATCGCCCATTGTGTTCTTTGTTCCCGGCAGGATGATCATGTCCGGAGAATGAAGATCTCTCGGATGTTTTACATAGCGGAGGGAAACTCCGGGGATACTCTCAAACGGATTGAAATCCGTAAAGTTGGAAATCCTTGGCGTACGGATCACCGCAATATCGATCACACCAGCTTCCTGTTTCCGATCAAAACGCTCTGTCAGGCTATCTTCATCTTCTACCTGGATATCAAGATACGGAGCAACACCCACAACAGGAATGCCACTTCTCTCTTCCAGCATCTCGACGCCAGGATCAAGGATGGTCTTATCTCCGCGGAATTTGTTTATGATGAGACCCTTGACCATGGCTTTTTCATCTTCTTCCAGAAGCTCCACCGTACCGATCAGCTGTGCAAAAACCCCGCCTCTGTCAATATCTCCTACAAGAAGCACCGGTGCCTTGGCCATCTTCGCCATTCCCATATTTACAATGTCCTCATCTTTGAGATTGATCTCAGCCGGACTTCCTGCGCCTTCGATAACGATGATATCGTTTTCAGCTGCAAGAGCATTGTAGGCTTTCATTACATCCGGAACAAGTTTCTTTTTGTATTTGAAATAATCTCTGGCACTCATAGTTCCAAGAACTTCGCCGTTTACGATCACCTGAGAGCCTACATCATTGGTAGGTTTCAGAAGGATGGGATTCATAAGAACAGATGGTTTGATCCCTGCTGCCTCGGCCTGCATAACCTGTGCCCGTCCCATCTCCAGGCCATCTTCCGTAATAAAGGAATTCAGTGCCATATTCTGTGACTTAAAGGGAGCCACCTTATATCCGTCCTGCCTGAAGATTCTGCAAAGCCCTGCAGCCAGCAGACTCTTTCCGGCATTGGACATGGTTCCCTGTACCATTATTGCTTTTGCCATAATATACCTCCCTCAAGTACTTCAATCAGTTTTACATTTTCTTCATGCGTCTTTACAGCGATCCTGTAATAACCTTTTGTAAGCCCCGGATAATTGCTGCAGTCGCGGATCACGATTCTCTTTCGCAGACAGAAATCAAAAAGCTCCTCCGGTCCCTTAAAGAAAATATAATTGGCTTCTGACGGAAATACCTTATACCCGATGCGGGTCATCTCTTCTTTCAGCCACTGTGACTCCCTGAAAACAAGCTGGCGTCCTTTTTCCACATATTCAGTTTCTGAAAGTGCCTGAATACCGGCTGCCTGAGCCATTGTGGAAACATTCCAGGGCTGAACATTCCGTTCCATCTTATCCAGAAGAACACGATTGGAACAAAGGCCGTAACCCAGACGTACTCCAGCCATGGCGTACCTTTTTGTGAATGCTTTCAGGATAAAAAGATTATTAAATCCGGAAAGCGACCGTTTCAGGGAATATTCCTGCGGTTCTTTTACAAAATCAAGGAAACACTCATCTACAACAAGAAGGATTCCCAGCTTCCTGCTCTTCTCCAGTATCTTTTTTAAAAGACAGTGCGGGATCAGCATGCCTGTAGGATTATTGGGATTGCAGAGAAATGCCATATCCAGACCCTTATGCAGAATATCCAGATAAGCTTCTCCCAGCACGAATCCCTCATTCTCAGTCAGCATGTAATATTCCAGCTCACATCCTGTACTGGCTAGTGCCTGTCCGTACTCCGCAAATGTAGGTGCCGGGATCAGTGCTTTCTTCGGATTTACTGCACGGCACAGGGTAAAAATCACTTCTGCCGCACCGTTTCCGCAGATCACTTCTTCTGTCTTAACACCTTCATACTCTGCGATTTTTCTCTGAGAAGCTCACTACCCACCTGCGGATACTCGGCAATATGATCCAGGCTGTCACAAATAGCCTTTTTCACACTTTCCGGTGTTCCCAGAGGATTCAGATTCGCAGAAAAATCAAGGCAGTTCCTGTATTTGTAAACGTCTCCTCCATGTATGTGTTTTGTCATTGGTTACTCTCCTGTATGTTTCACTTCGTTGATTTCCCGGAACGCCATAATTCCTTCTGATCAGAAAAACAGCATCCGGACTGCTCCGCTGATCAGAAGAAATACGACAACTCCCAGTGTTGATGCCGCATACATCAGACGATTGGCTCTTTTGATATCTTCCGGCTCTACCGGACGGATCGGGTCTCCAATCGTTGGTTTTTCATATAATTTTCCAAAATAATACGCATTTCCCGCAAGCTGTACATCCAGGGCACCAGCCATGGCAGCCTCTGTCTGTGCTGAATTGGGACTTGCGTGGTTGCGGCGATCCCTACGATAGATCTTTGCCGCATTTTTTGTATCCATTCCTGCAAAAACAGTTCCTGCTACCATCAGCCATCCTGAAATCCTGGCTGGAATATAGTTGGCCACATCATCAAGCTTCGCCGCCACGCGTCCAAAATACAGATATTTATCATTCTTGTATCCAAGCATGGAATCCATGGTGTTAATGCCTTTATAAAGGAACATCAGCGGCACGCCGCCAATAGCCATATAGAACATCGGGGCAATCACACCGTCGGAAGCATTCTCTGCAACAGTTTCTACTGCCGCTTTCGTAACACCGGTCTCTGTCAGCTCCCTGGTGTCACGGCCAACGATCATGGAAACTGCATAACGTGCTTCATCCAGAGTTCCGTTTTTCAGGCGGTCATAAACCTTCATGCTCTCATCCTTCAGAGAACGTGTTGCCAGAAGCTGATAGCACCAGAATGTCTCCAGCACAAAACCTGCCACAGGCAGAAAACGGTAAAGATAATGAAGAACAAGAAGCGGTACACCGCCGCTGAACAGACAGATCAGAACTACAATCACGAAACCTCCTGCCAGCTCGCCTCCATTGCTTTTTGGAAAAACTCTGCGGATCGCTTTTTCCAGTACTGCAATCAGATTTCCGATCACACAGATAGGATGGTAAAGCCATCTCGGGTCTCCGATGAGAAGATCCAGCACAAAACCGATGGCAAGTGCCGGCAGACTATATTTCAGCATTTTTTCTCTGCCTCCGTTCCTTCTTATAATCCTGTGCATTGCTGAGGAAGCGCGCCGGAACCTCCGGATTTCCATAATAATAAAGATGAGGGAATCCTGCCATCAGGCGGCCTCTTTATGAATACAGTCCCAGCCTCGCTTTGATGCCGGTTTTGCCGCATGGAAATCTTCTCCGCAGTTGGTGGAATCGAAATAATGGAATTCATGGGCAGGAATCTCTCCAAGTCCGGTATCCTCTTTTTCTGTAAGGGTAATATAACCGAATCGGTTCAGCTTCGGCGTCCGGAACGCTTTTCCCGGAATCACTCCGCAGAGTTTACGGAATTTTCCATCCATAGTCTCCATCTCCTGATGAAGATACATAAAGCCTCCACATTCTGCAAGACAGGGCATTCCCCCGGCAATAGCCTCCCTGACTGCACTGCACATGGCCTGGTTGTTCTCCAGTGCCTCTCCGTTTAATTCCGGATAGCCGCCACAGAGCAGAAGTCCATCCAGTTCTTCCGGAAGCTTGCTCTCGTGAACAGGGGAAAAATGTACAAGTTCTGCACCCATCTGTTCCAGAAGGCTAAAATTATCTGCATAAAAGAAGCAGAACGCTTCATCATCAGCCACACCGATGCGCACTTTTTCATCAGTATGATAGCCGAATGCCGGATTCTCGCTTTTAAGATCTGCGGATGTCTCAAGCTCCGGTGCTTCTTGTGCAAGAGCAAGGATTCCGTCAATATCCAGAGTTTTTTCCAGCACTTCGGAAAGCTTCTGAAGACGGATTTTAAGCTCCGGTATCTCTTCGGGAAGCACCAGCCTAAGTGGCGGCTCTCGATCACGCAGTCCTCCACTTTCGGAACATATCCCAGAACCTTTATAGATAATTCTTCTTCCAGAAGTGCCTTCATCCTGGGATACAGCATGGGAGACATCTGGTTGAAAATTACTCCTCTGATATGACTGTCCTTCTTATATTCCAGGAACCCTTTTACATAGGCAGCCAGAGACACGCTCATCCCGCGGCTGTTGACGATCAGGATCACCGGTGTATCTGTGGTGGAAGCCAGATCATAGGCACTGGCCTTCGTAGTGGTTCCCGCAACGCCATCGTAATAACCCATAACACCTTCCATCACCGCTATATCATAACCTGCAGCGTTTTTTGCCAGAAGATATCTTGTTCTGTCTTCTCCTGTAAAAAAAGTGTCCAGATTTCGTGATTTCGTTCCAATAACACGGCTGTGGAACATAGGATCAATATAATCCGGCCCGCATTTGAAAGAAGCTGTTTTTAAATTGCGGTTCACCAGTGCCTGAAGGAGGCCGCAGGTGATCAAAGTTTTTCCGCTTCCGCTGGCTCCTGCTGCAAGAAGCACTCTTGGGATCTTCACTTAAACTTCCTCCCCTCTTCCGCTGCAGGAAATAATATAAATCGGGTTCTCGCCCATCATCATATGATATCTTCCAACAGTTTTGGATCTGGCTGCACCAAGCTGCACAATATCCACATCCGTCAGATTAAAATCACGGATAGCATTCATGGCTTCTGTCACAGTTTCCAGTGTAATACAGTTGATCACAATACGAACCTCCGGATTTTTTTCCAGAAGAAGTTTTACGATCTCATTCATATTTCCTGATGAGCCGCCGATAAACGCATGAGTCGGAACAGGCAGTTCTATCATAGCCTCAGGTGCTATTCCGGGTATGATCTTAAGATTATCCACTGCAAATTTCTGCCTGTTTTCTTTTAAAAGCCCCAGGGCATCCTCTTTCTTCTCGATTGCATAGACCTCACCATTCCATGCACGAAGAGCCATCTCAATGGAAACAGACCCCGTACCAGCTCCTACATCGTAACATACGGAATCTTCTGCAAGACACAGCTTGGAAAGGGAAACTGTACGCACTTCTTCTTTTGTCATAGGTGCTTTTCCCCGTAAAAATTCCTCATCGCGGATCCCGTGTACAGCACTTAAAGGAGTCGCCTCCTCGTTGTACGCAGTTACCACACTTAAGGCATCTCCACGGTATTCTGTAAGATTCTCTGCTTTATCGTGGAAGATCTTCTCATTTTCATAGGAAAGATTTTCTCCTACATAAAGGATAACATCTCCCATTCCGTAGTACACCAGCTTCTTTGCAAGGGATGCTACTCCGTCCTCTGTTCCGAGAATGGAAAACACTTTCGGATTATGACGGATCAGTGATACAAGATTGCATTTTCTGCCATGGGCACTGACGATCTTCGCGTCATCCCAGGAAAAGCCGATCTTTGCCATAAAATATACAACAGATGAAATTCCGCAGATCACTTCCACATTGCCTTCCAGAAGATCAACCAGTTTCTTAGCACCGCTGTAAAATCCCACATCTCCGGAAAGAGCAATGGCAACCGTACGATACTCAGGATGTGCTTTGATATATTCCACAATTCTCTCACTGCGGTATTCATGGAGAACACTCTGACCTGGCTTCTGTACGGCTTCTGTCATACGTTTTGCCCCAATAAGAAGCTCTGCCTCATCAAAAGCTTTCTTTCCCTCCAGAGTCAGTGTTTTCTCTGCACCCATCCCAATTCCCACAAGGGAAATCTTCTGAGACAGCTTCAGATTGAAAAATTTCGCCAGAAAGCCTCTTGCCTCAGGTAGGGAAAGACCTTCCTCTTTTAAAGGACGGCCAATGATCACAGGTGTGGCCCCACATCTCTGACAGGCTTCGATCTTTTCCGGAAACCTCCCGCAAGGCCAGTATCCTTTGTCACCAGGTAACTGCACTGAAACTGGCGCAGCATAGCCTCATTGATCTCTGCTGAAAAAGGTCCCTGCATGCCTATGAGATGTTTTCCCTCAATACCAAGCTCCGCACAGGACTGGATCACAGACGGAACAGACAGCACCCGTGCAAAAAATACGCTCTTTGTAATCCGGGATCACGGTAAACTTCGCCAATTCCTTGCTGCCTGTTGTGAGAAAAATATTTCCCTCTGTTCCGGACAGGAATTCTGCTGCTTCTTCCGGGCTCTCCACATAAACAGCTTCACTGCTTTTGTCTCCCTCCGGACGAAGAACTCTCTGATATCTTACCCCTGCATTTTCACAGGCTTTCCGGATATTTTTTGTTACTTCCGCTGCATACGGATGGGTGGCATCCAGAACGATCTCCGGAGCCGCCTTATGGAAAAGCTCCTCCATATCTTCTGTTTTCAGCCTTCCGGCACTGACATGAAGGAACTCATTTTCCTTAAGTAGGGAGCCTCCATACTCCGTAGCTGCACAGGCATAAACAGAAACTCCGTTCTCTGCAAGAAAATTGCAGATTGCGTAGCCTTCTGTTGTACCGGCAAAAACAATGGCTTTATACATTCTTATATCCCCTTGGTGTTACCATCCTGCCACCGATATTCTTTGTCTGGGAATTTCCCACAAAGACAGTGGTAAACATATCTACTTCTGTGTCGCGAAGTTCTTTTAAGGTCATAACCTGTGCAGTCTCGCCATCTCTTGCGATCTGTGCAACAGTTCCGCAGACTGTATCAGGTGATTTATATTTCATCATCAGATCACAGGCTTTCTGAAGATAATCCTTACGCTTTCTGCTGGACGGATTGTAGAGACACACTACAAAATCAGCCTGTGCAGCAGCAAGAAGTCTTGCCTCGATTTTTTCCCACGGAGTAAGAAGGTCACTCAGGCTGATGAGACAGAAATCGTGGATCAGCGGTGCGCCAAGAACTGCTGCCCCGCCTGTTGCTGCGGTAACTCCCGGGATAATAGTAAGCTCTACGTCCGGATAGTTTTCTCCAACCTCATACATCAGACCGGCCATACCGTAGACACCTGCATCTCCGCTGCAGATCATGGAAACTGTCCTGCCTTTTTTGCTTCCTCAAAAGCAAGTACACAGCGGTCTACCTCTTTTTTCATCGGTGTTGTCATGAATTCTTTTCCTGCAAAATACTCCTTTACAAGGTCAACATATACTGTGTAGCCGATGATCACATCACTTTCATTTAATGCACGGATCGCTCTTCCAGTCATCTGGTCATATGCACCCGGGCCAATTCCCACAACATAAATTTTACTCAAAATGTATCCTCCGATTTCCGGCTGCAAGAGCGGTGGTTACACCGTCCCGGCCTGTTTTTTTTCTGATCAGTGAACCCTGTCCGCTTGCCAGCACTGCGCTGCGCTCACAGACATTATCCACACCTGTTATTTTTTCGACAAATTTTGACGGAGTAAATTCTCCTTTTACTGCTTTCAGCTCTTCCTCTGCAAAGGTCTGAAATGGAAGACTCCAGGCTTCTGATAAGGCCAGAATACCTGGTTCTTCTTTTTTCAGGTCAATGCTTGCAATAGCACAAAGAGCTTCTTTGTATATATCTGCTTCTTTCAGACATTCTTCCGCTGCTTCCCGGACAGGAGCAGCTTCCTTTCCTCTGCGGCAGCCCATACCTAAGACTGCGGATGGCGGAACTACGTGGACTGTGTTTGGAAACGGCAGACAGTTTCTGTGGATGGTTACTGCGATGCCGGTTTCCGGCGGTGCAATGTCTGCTCCAGAAGATACAGCAAGACACTCCCTGCACAGGGGCTTGCCAGCTCTGTTACAGAGTACCAGTCCTTCCGGCAGTTCTCCCTCCCACGGAAATTCACTGTAAAAGCCGATCTTTTCTCCAGCGAGAAGGGCTGCGGATGCTTCCTTAGCTGCTTTCATATGAAAGATGGCACAGCCGTTCTTTTTGCAAAAACATCTACTGCAAAGCGGCTGTGAAGATCTGTCGCCGTGGTGACGACCGGCGTTGCCTCAAGATATCCGGCACAGCGAAGTGCCAGCTCATTGGCTCCGCCCAGATGACCGGAAAGAAGGGAGATCACAAAATTCCCGCACTCATCGATCACAAGAACTGCAGGGTCTGTTTTTTTCCCAACAATGTATGGTGCAATGCTGCGAACAGCGATCCCACAGGCACCGATAAAATCACGCCGTCTTTCCCTGACCGAAACTGTTCTCCTGCCCACTGGGAGGTGGAAACAGCGATAGAGTCCGGAAGATAGCGGCTCTTTTTTGCCAGTGTAACCTGCTCTCCTTCTTCTGTTAATGCTTTTTTAAGTTTTTCCCCTGTCTCCAGTCCTGTCATGCTGAAGCAAATAATCGCAATATTCATGTCTTATTTCGTAGCTTCACGGAATTCTGTTGTAAATCCCGGATCATAAAGCTTGGATCTGTCATAATGCGCTGCATTTACTGCATCACCAACCAGCATCAGTGCTGTTTTTGTGATGTTGTTCTCTTTTGCTGTCTGCGCAAGAGTTCCTACTGTACAGATAAATTTCTTCTCATCCGGCCAGGTTGCCTTGTAAACGATAGCTGCCGGTGTATCCTCACGGTATCCACCCTCAACAAGTCTGCAGCTCAGCTCTTCCAGCATACCTGTGCTCAGGAAGATAACCATTGTTGCATTGTGAGCTGCAAAAGACTGAATGCTTTCTTTGGCAGGTACAGGTGTTCTTCCTTCCATTCTGGTAATGATCACGCTCTGGGAAATATCCGGAAGTGTGTACTCCAGATTCAGTGCAGATGCTGCTCCGCAGAATGCACTGACTCCAGGGCAGGAATCATAAGGGATTCCTTTCTCATCCAGAATATCCATCTGCTCACGGATCGCACCGTAGATACATGGATCACCTGTATGGAGACGTACAGTCATCTTCCCTTCTGCCTCAGCTCTCTCCATAACAGAGATCACTTCCTCCAGAGTCATTTTTGCACTGTTATGAATAGTGCAGACATCTTTGGAATACTCCAGAAGCTTGGGATTAACAAGAGATCCTGCATAAATGATCACATCTGCTTCCTCTAAATACTGTTTTCCTCTTACTGTGATAAGATCCGGTGCTCCCGGACCTGCTCCTACAAAATGTACCATAATCTATTCTTCAGTCCTTTCTTTATTTTCTTTGATAATGATCAGTGAATAATATCCTGCGTCTTCCGGGATTTCTTCCACAGTTCTGTAGATCTTCTCATCCGGCATGCCACAGTTCTCGATCATCATAGCTTCTGCGCCCTGTGCAAGAAGCTCAGCTTTCACATCTTTCATTTTCTTTCCGGCTTTCATAAGTACCTTGGTTCCCGGAAGCTTCAGCGCATCCTCGATCTGGTAAGATGCAGGGATTACGTGAAGAGGCTCAGCCTTCTCCACAAGACCTGTATTCAGACGTGCGGAAACTGCACAGAAGGATGTGATTCCACAGACGATTTCTGTTTCATATCCCTGTGCCACAAGTCTGTGATGCACGTAAAGATAAGTAGAATATACAGTCGGATCACCAAGGGTAAGAAATGCTACATTTTTCCCCTGGTCAAGTACTGCCTTAACTTTTTCCGCTCCTTCATCATGATAGCTCTTTAGCACTACCGGATCTTTTGACATAGGGAACGGAACCGCAAGAAGTTCTTTTTTCCAAGCTCCGGATATGCACCTTCTACAATCTTAAATGCTACGGTGTCTTCCGGAACTTTTCCCGGAAGAGCAACGACATCTGCCTCTTTTACAAGACGAAGTGCTTTTAAAGTAAGAAGTTCCGGATCTCCTGGTCCCACGCCTATTCCGTATAATTTACCTGCCATTTTTTATTTCCTCCTGTTGTTTGTTTTTTATAGTCAAGTTCCTACCTTGCTTATTGCTTTTCGCAACTCCACAGAGAACTTCCTTGATTCGATTTTTCACAATTTGTCAGTCTTTGCATCTGCCTGCTCCTGAATCGCTCCCATCAGCTTCCTGGCATCCCGGGTCTGCCCCAGCAGTCCATATACATTGGAGAATACCACTGCACCAAGCAGGATCTGCTCATAAGAACGATGATCCAGATAAAACTGTATCTTCTCCATCACAATAGCCATCGTTTCCTCCAGAATCCCATATCTGTCAATAACAGCCAGGGCTTCGTCTGTTGTTCCTGCCTCCAGAATCTCCCGGGCACATTCCAGTGTACCACCTGCCCGTATGGCACTTGCACAGAGAACTTCCATTCTGCCATCTGCGCAGTGAGAATGCGTATTCATGATCCCTGCTGCAACTTTTACAAATTTACCGATATGGGCTACAAAAAGGATTCCCTTTACACCCATATCTATGGCCATATCTATGGTTTCTCCTACATAATTGCTACATTTGATATTATTCTCAAAAGAAATCGTCATATGTTCCCTGAGATAATCAGCCCCATAATTTCCCGGTGTCACCAGAATGTAATTTTCTCCCTGGCAGAAATGCTGTTTCATTTCCACCTGAATACTGGCGATCAGGGCTCGCTCGCTCATTGGCTCCACAATACCGCTTGTTCCAAGAATGGAAATACCTCCCATAATTCCCAGACGGGGGTTGAAGGTTTTCTTTGAGATTTCTTCTCCCTCCGGTACGGAAATTGTGATCTTCAGGTACCCTTCGTAATCGTATTCCTGTGCTGCTTCTTCTGCCTCACGAAGGATCATTGCCTCGGAACCGGGTTGATGGCAGCTTCGCCCACCTTCTGGGATAAACCAGGTTTTGTGACCCGGCCTACACCGACGCCGCCGTCAAGGATGATGCTGAAATGAATGATTACTTTTTTTGAATCTGTATTTTGATTATCTATAATGTTCTTCGCTACTTCAGCGGAAATCTTTTCGACTTTTGCATAGACCAGAATGCCGTTGGTGGTGTCGGGATCGTCTCCTGCGTCTTTCTGGACTGCACAGGATACGTAATTTTCACCTTTGGTGATGTCATGGAGCTGCAAATTCAGGGTGATTCCCTTAGGGGTTTGGAGTTCTACTTCTGAAAGGGAAGCTCCTGAAAGCAGCATTCTGGCTGCGCCACGGGTTGCCCCTGCCGCGCAGGAACCGGTGGTGTAGCCATAGCGGAGGCGTTTGTTGTTTTTTATAATGTATTTATCTTCCAGACCAGTCATATTGCATTGGCACCTCCTTTTTCTTTAATGAGTTTTTTGTAGGAAAATTTTTTTGATTGGGTGTTTTACTTTTTATAATATAATTCTGCTTTTTAAGCTGTGGAAGTTTGCGAGGAGGGGAGGCACTCAAAGTTGCGAGCCCGTTTCCCCTCCTCGCGCTCCTCCCCTCTGGGCACGCAGCTGAGCTACGGTGTTGGCTATGTGATATTTTGAAGGGATGATGTATTCAGCGGTATTGGGAGTGTAGCGTTGTGCCGATGTTGTCTAGTTGGTGTCAGGTTGATGATAAGGGACGGAAGCGCCTGCATAGCAGGCTGTCCTGTTATTACTATTCCTCTCCGAATGAATAAACATTCCCCTTGATTTTCCAATAGAACCATTCTCAGTGAACAGTTAAAACAACCAGCTGACTTTTCTGGAAGCTAACGGTAATTTCTCAAATTACCTTGTGCTTCAGCCACCGCCGGCTGTGGAATCTCCACGTGAATAGAATTCCTCGTACTGTCCAGTCGGCGAACATTCCGATCCATACTCCCATTGGGCCGAAGCCTAAGACTTTTATGAGGAATATGCAGAGACAGAACCTGCACGCCCACATGGTACAGCATGATGTGATCATAGAGAATTTCACATCTCCTGCTGCCCGGAGTCCATATCCCGGCACAAAGGCCATGGTCCATACCAGTGGTTTTACAATGGTGATCCACGTGATCATGTGAATGCACATGGCAGCACTGGATTTTTCCATGCCACCGAGGATTGTTACCGGTCTTGCCAGTGCGTATACAGTGAGACAGCTTACAATAATAACGATCTCCGCGATCACGCAGAGTTTTTTTATGTAATAGATAGCTTCATCTTTTCGTCCGGCGCCAAGACACTGGCCAACAATGGTCATGAGTACTACGCCTACACCGATCGCTGCAATTCCGTTGAGATTCTCCAGGATATTTGTCATTGCCTGCGCAGCAATCGCTGCTGTTCCAAGTGTGGAAACTGTTGACTGGATCGCAAGTTTTCCAAGCTGGAACATACTATTCTCGATTCCTGACGGAATTCCAAGTCCAAGAATTCTTCCTATCATAGACCAGTCCGGACGGATCTTCAGGTAATCCTTCACAACAATAGGCTGTCTGTCCTTTCTGAGCTGATATAAAACTACTACAGCACAGAAAACTCGCGAAACCAGTGTTGAGATCGCCGCTCCTGCAACTCCCATATGAAATACCCAGATCAGGACCGCATTTCCGCCAATGTTCATTACATTGGAAATCATGGAAATGATCATTGGTCCTTTCGTATTCTCCTGCGCCCGGAAAATAGATGCCGCAGCATCATAGGAAGCTATAAATGGAAATGACAATGCTGTAAAAAAGAAATACGTCTCAGAAGCACGCATGACATCCGCTTCTACTGAACCAAATATCAGTCGCAGTAAAGGCTTCTGAAAAATAAGACAGACTGCAGATACAGCTACAGAAATCGCCGTAATAATAAACAAAACCTGTCTTGCCGACATATTTGCTTTCTCATAATTCTTCTGTCCGATATACTGCGCGCAGACAATAGCTCCTCCTGCTGCCAGTGCAGAAAAAGCCTGGATCAGAAGTATATTGATGGAATCCACAAGGGAAACCGCAGAAAGAGCCGCAGATCCCACATTACTTACCATCATGGTATCTGCGGTTCCCATTATCGAATTCAAAATCTGTTCCAGCACTACCGGAACCAGCAGATTACGGATCATCCGGTTTGTAAACATATGCTGCTGTTCCATGTTTTCATCTCCTGGATTATTCTTAAATTTTACAAAAATCTATCTGTAATTTATTAGTCACGCTTTCTTAGACATTATACCCTTTTCTTTCATTTTTTCCAATATATTTTATGTGTTTTTCTTGAATTGTGGTGATTTTCTGCATAAAGCCGTACAAAACACCGCAGAGATCTCTCATCCCTGCGGTGCAAAAGCAGCTGACACACATTCAACTCTGCGGCTGTGTATCAATATAATCTACCAGATCCTCTTCATACAATTCCAAAAGTGTTTCTTTTTGTACACTTGCAGCAAAACCTTGTATTTTTAATCCGTTCTTTTTTACATAAGTGATCATATTCTGACATCCATCAGCAAAATCTTCTGTTACATCCATCATTTTTATAATGTCACTATGATCTGCAAGATAAGACAAAAGACTTATATAATGTGTCTCCATGACCTTTTCATCCGTTTCATCAATCATTTCATAAGGATCATGATCATCCAGAAGCGAAAGATACGGGTACTTCTCTCTGTCCCAGTTCATGCTGGAACCCGATGGCTCCGGAACAAAACCTGTGTTTACATTCGTATATGTGTCCGTATATACTGCACACCAGAGATCTCCCAGATCCATATTTTCCTTCTTCGAAAAGGCTTCTGCCCATTGGATGAATTCTTTATAATCTGTAAGTTTATCAAGCGATACATATGCTGTATACCAGTCCGTATCACTGTACTGTTCGATCTCCTCTTTAGATGCCCGGATGCTATCTTTTTTCCGTTCTTTCCCATCTATCTTCGTCTCAGTTCCGTCAGAATTAACTTCCCACGCCTCCCAGGCTTCTTCATCTCCCGGAAGATAAAAACGCCAGCCAGGAACCTTAAGCACATTATTATCATATAACGTAAGTTTTCCCCGGACAAGTTTACCGCTGACAGACGTAAACTTCCCATTTCTGCTTACTGTTTGCGGAATTGTAATATCATACACACCGTACCCCCTGTCAACAGCATTCACCTGATCTCTCCTGTTTCCCGCAAGAAACAATTCTGAATATACAGAAAGATCCAGGCTCATTCTGGTAGTTTTAATATCTGTATTTTCCGAATTCTCCCCGACAACTTCATTTGGATCATAAAATAATGCTGAAACCACTTTCGGAAATATGAAAACCGCTCCCAGAATAACAGCAAGGATAACACAGCCAACCGCTATTCCTGTTTTCAGAAGAGCTCTGCGCACTGCTTTTCGTATTTCTTTTATAAAACGTTCGTTTTCTATTTTCTGTTCTTTATCTGTTCCCGAAAAAACATCCGTTTTCTCCGGTTCCAGATCTTCCAGGCCTGGAATCTCTCCTTCTTCGTAAAGATACTCACTGATCGCATCCTGACGTTCAATATCTGCTGCTATCTTTTTTTTCGTTTCTTCATCCAGCTGACCTTCTTTATATAATTTCAAAAGTTCCCGGTATGTCATAATGTTCACCCTCCTTGCTGCTCCATATATTTTTTCAGTTCCTTTTTTGCTCTGTATGCCAGCACGCGGACATTTTCCGGTGTTATATGAAGAACTGCCGCTATCTCTTTCTGGGAAAGATCTCCAAAATACTGCAGCAAAAGGATCTCTCTTTTTTTCATATCCAATTTTTTCAGAGCCTGATAAAGCTGCAGTTTCCGTTCATTTTCAATCATATTGGCAAGGAGATCTTTTTCCTCATCTGACCTTTTCATTTCTTCTTCAAGAGAAACATTCCTGGAAGCTTTTTTCCTGTAATTAAAAAAAAAGATTTCTGGCTACCATATAAAGCCAGGCCCGGATATTTCCATGTTCTTCCGGAAGTGACAGCAATGCTTTTAAAAAGGTTTCCTGAGTAAGATCTCGGCTATATGATGATTTCTGCTAAGAGAATATATGTACAGATATAATTCTCTATGGTATTTTTCATAAACTAATGTCAGCAGTTTCTGTTCCATATTTCTCCCCTTTCTCCTGTCTTCACTTATATAACAGCTATATCGGAAAAATGTTACATCTGCATGCAGTAGAAAAAATATTTTTCTGATGATATACTGTAAACTGCAAAAACTTTCATCAATCTCAAAAAAGGAACTTTTTTATATGCAAAGAATCATTCACTATACCGTCAAAGCCCAGGATTCAGGTCTCTCGATCCTTGCATTTCTTAGAAAAAACGGCTTTTCCAAACATATATTAACAACTATGAAGCGGGCAGAACATGCCATTCTCCTTAACGGACTTCCGGCTTTTGGACGAACGATTTTAAAAGAGCAGGATGTTCTTAAGATCCTTGTCCCGGAAGAGGTCGGGCCGGAAGAATCTATTATTCCGGTAAAAATCCCTCTGGATATCCTGTACGAAGATGAGGATATCCTGGTTCTTAACAAACCGGCAGATATGCCTGTTCACCCTTCTGCCGGAAATTATGAGAACACTCTGGCAAACGGAGTTGCCTGGTATTATAAACAGCAGGGGAAAACTTTTGTTTACCGCTGCATCAACCGCCTGGACCGCGACACCACAGGAGTTCTTGTACTGGCAAAAAATCCTCTCAGCGGTGCCCTGCTCTCAGCACAGATGAAACAGCGCCAGATCCGGCGCACTTATCTTGCGCTCACAGACGGGATTCCTCCTAAAAAAGGTACTATTTCCGCACCGATCGCCAGAATGGATGATTCCGTAATTACCAGAGAAGTAAATTTTGAGCATGGAGAAACCGCTGTCACCCATTATGAACGGTTGGATGTCAATAATGGATATTCCCTTGTGGAACTTCATCTGGATACTGGACGAACGCATCAGATCCGTGTCCATATGAAATATATCGGATGCCCTCTTCCCGGAGATTTTCTCTACCATCCGGATTTTGACAGGATCAGCCGGCAGGCTCTTCACTCCTTTCAGCTGGAATTTACCCATCCCATAACCGGGAAACCTATGCGTTTTCTGGCACCTGTACCGGAAGATTTCCTGAATGCATTTCATTTTCACTACTGAAAAAAAGCTGTCACAAGTTACAGGCAATCCATTATGACATAAAAACAGCTGTCCTGATCCAGAAGTTTTCACTAAACAGGATAACAGCCCACAGCTATATCCTGTCTCTTCGAAAACATCTTCCGAATCCGAGACAGCTGATTTCTCAGATTTCTTTATTTATTTTTCTCATAGATTACAAGAAGTCCCTTCAGAAGAAGATCCTCATCCAGAATAACGTCTTTCTTACAATGGGAAACGATCTTTTTTGCAAGGCCGCCTGTAGCGATAACTGTTGTTTTCTCACCAATCTCTTCTTCCACACGGTCGATAATTCCATCGATTGCTGCCGCATTGCTGTAAAGCACGCCGCTCTTCATGCACTCGATTGTATTCTTTCCAAGCACATGCTTAGGTGCATCAATACTGATGCCGCTGAGCTGTGAGGCTCTCGCGGTCAAAGCATCCAGAGATATTCCAATTCCCGGCATGATCATGCCACCAATATACTGTTTCTTATTGTTGACAACAGATACTGTAGTAGCTGTTCCCATATCGATCACAATAAACGGAACCGGATATTCATTTAATCCTGCCACTGCATTGGCCACAAGGTCAGCACCAAGCTGTCCCGGATTATCCATCATGATATTTAAGCCGGTTTTAACTCCAGGTCCAAGAACCATGACTTCTTTTTTCAGAATTTTTTCCGCTGCCAGTTTTGCAATATTGGTGATCTGTGGAACAACAGATGAGATAATACATCCCTCAATATCCGTTTTCTTAATATGGTAAATATCTAATACCGTTTTCAGATCCACAGCATATTCCAGCTCTGTCTTGGTACGCACAGTGGAAAGCCTCTCAATGAAATATGTCTTCTTATCATCAATACATCCGACAACAATATTTGTGTTTCCAATATCAATTGCTAAAATCATAATTTTCTTTTCCCGTCTTCTTCAAAAATAATCATGCTTTTTCACGGCCAAGCTGTGCTGCCGGAATCAGGTGTGCTTTGGAAAGTGCTGCTCCCACTGCGCCTGTGATCACTGTAGAAGAGACCATTTCACATACAGCATTGATTCCTACCATCAGACAGCAGCCGATGATAATGTTATGACCACCCATCAGATTTTTAACATAATCGGTATTTCCGAACAGTCCTACAAGTGCAGCCATAAAGAACAGAGTGTTCAGAAATGCTGAAAAGAATCCTGTCACTGCACAGGCTGCATAGGTATTGCTGACTCTACGCATGCCTTTGAAAATAAATCCAAGGCAGATACCATCCAGAAGCCGCGGTACAAAACGCTGGATAAAGGCAAAAAACGGATTGATACCGAATAACACAACTCCCATGGCACTGGATCCGCCTACGCCAATGCACTGCAGAAAACTCGTGAGTCCGAAGATGGCACCTGCTACTGCTCCACCGACAGGCCCCAGAACCACCGCACTGATCGCTACCGGGATCACATTAAAAGAAATCGCAAGTGGTCCGATATTCAGATAACCAAGCGGTGTATAAGCCATCAGCAGAAGAATTGCCGCCATCAGGCCAAGTAAAGTGAGCTGTGCTGTTGTAAATCTGTTACTTTTCATTTTTTCCTCCTCCTTGTTACCGTTCCATTTCGAAAAAAACTCCAGTTATACAACAACCTAACCGGATATTTTCTATACGGATACAATACGGTGATGGAAAACGGATATGTATTTTTATTTATCCGCTTTACTTAAATACAGACCGGATATTATTTCTGAATGGTCCGGCCATTTCCGTGTTACGATCCCGCTTATTTTGTAAGTGAGATAATTTTATCCAGGATTTTAAGGGCTGCATCCTCCTTGCTCATAAGCGGGAGTGACACTTCCTCATCCTGTGTAATCAGAGTCAGAACATTAGTATCGCCCTGGAAGCCTGCACCTTCAACCTTCAGGTTGTTGGCTGCTACCATATCCAGGTTCTTTTTCTCAAGTTTGGCTCTGGAATTACCGATCATATTTTTCGTTTCCATGGAAATCCGCAGAGGAACTGGCCATCTTTTTTATGCTGGCCAAGATATTTCAAAATATCATCTGTCCTCTCAAGTTCTATAGAAACCTGATCATCTTTTTTCTTAACTTTATCCTCGCTGACCTGCTTCGGGCGGTAATCAGCCACTGCTGCAGCTTGATGATAATATCCTGCTGGTCGCTTACCCCTGTCACTGCTTCAAACATATCCCTTGCTGATGTCACAGAAAGTACTTTCACAAAAAGCGGTGGCTCAATTGCAGTAGGTCCGCTTACCAGCGTGACCTCCGCACCGCGAAGCATCGCCATCTTTGCGATAGCATAGCCCATTTTTCCGGAGGAATGATTAGTCAGACACCGGACAGGGTCAATGGCCTCCTGTGTCGGTCCAGCTGTAACGAGAACCTTTTTCCCTGAAAGATCTTTCTCAAAAGCAGTTTCCCGGAGAATATATTCCAGAAGTGTCTCCGGCTCCGGCATCTTGCCTGCACCTGTATCTCCGCAGGCCAGATATCCGCTTGCCGGTGTGATCACTTCATATCCATAATGCTTAAGTTTCCTGATATTGTCCTGCACAATAGGATTCTCGTACATGGCAGTATTCATAGCCGGCGCAAAAAGCTTCTGACATCTGCAGGCCATAACAGTTGTTGTAAGCATATCATCGGCAAGACCATTGGCAATCTTTCCAATTACATTGGCACTTGCAGGTGCGATCATCACAATGTCTGCTTTCTTTGCAATGGAAACATGCTCCACCTGAAACTGAAAATTCCGGTCAAAAGTATCTACCAGGCATTTATTGCCGGTAAGTGTTTCAAAAGTGATCGGATTGATAAAATTCGTGGCATTCTCTGTCATCAGCACATGAACATCCGCGTGAAGCTTGTGAAGCGCACTGGCCAGATATGCGATCTTGTATGCAGCGATACTTCCTGTGATTCCAAGAAGTACTGTTTTCCCTTTCAGCATCCTTCGTCCTCCTGTCAGTCAACCATGCGGATACTTTCGATCACCGGCTGCTGATCATCTGCTATACTTCCGTTGCTGTCTGTCGGTTTTGCATCCTTGCTGATCCTATCCACAACATCCATTCCTGAAGTTACATGCCCAAATGCTGCATAATCTCCATCCAGATATGTTGAATCAGACTGCACGATAAAAAACTGGGAACTTGCACTGTCTGGATCTGAGCCACGGGCCATGGAAATAGTTCCACGAACATGGGAAATATCATTCTTTACACCATTATTGGTAAACTCTCCCTTGATATCCTCGTTGGCTCCTCCTGTTCCGTCACCATTGGGATCTCCGCCCTGGATCATAAATCCGTCAATAATACGATGGAAAGTCAGTCCGTC